>Ga0080064_1003221_pt1 | contig 24546 bp, 22 predicted proteins | sample Subgrocontami54m_FD_69260 | JGI IMG/M metagenome (GOLD analysis project Ga0080064, IMG submission 69260) | Subsurface groundwater microbial communities from S. Glens Falls, New York, USA - GMW46 contaminated, 5.4 m (SPADES assembly) (version 2) ...
GAATAGAAAAAAGACAATAAAATACACCTGCCCCTGGACCGCCCTGCCCCTTAAAAAATAGCCCTGCCCCTTGACCGCCCCGGCCCTGCCCCTTGACCGCCCCGCCACTTGACCGACCCGCCAGAAATCCATGCCGATGTCCATTCAAATTCTTCATGGCTCGATCCTGCAGATCATATCGCAAATGTGTCCCCTTTCACCCCATGTTCCATAAAACCCTTTAAACCGCCGTCTTGACAGGCCCCTCCGGAAACCCAGTATAATTGAAGGAGATTTAATACGGGCCTGAAGGAACATCCGAGATTCCTTCCCGGATTGAAGTGGTTCGCGATCCCTATCGAAACGATCTCGCCTCTCAGTTCCTGTAATGACGAAGTCAGTCCATCCCGGCACGGGGAATGCTGCTTGAGTGACCCTACACGTGTTCGGTCTCTAATAAAGAAGGGAAGTGGCGCGTGTTGAAGAGGTCGGGGATTGTCCCAAAAATCGGCTTGATCGGTTGCTTCGTTCTCATGGTCGGGTATATCTCTCCGCTGTTCGGGCCTGAATTAAAGGGGAACGCCGCAACGGTCGTGATATACGGTTTTAGTATTCTGGAGGAAGCGGTCAACAAAGGGATCGTGCCTGCTTTTCAAAAACGCTGGATGGAGCGGACCGGAGAGGAGGTCCGGTTTTATACCTCGTTCGCCGGTTCCGGGACGGTCATGAACCAGATCCGGTTCGGCGCGCCGGCCGACATCGCCATTTTCTCCCACACCCTCGACGCCTATCGGTTGCAGGAAGCGGGACGGATCCAAACCGATTGGAATCAATTTCCCCGCCGTGGTATTCTCAACCGGACCCCGATTGTTTTTATCGTTCGCAAGGGAAATCCGAAAGGGATCGGCGGCTTTCAAGATTTGAGAAAGCCGGGGATCGGGATCGTCCACCCTGATCCGCAGACCTCCGGCGGCGCCCTATGGTCAATCCTGGCGGAATACGGCGCTTTCGCCTTGGCAGAAAACGCCGTCTCGTTGAAGCGGGCCAGTCTCGGCGGCGCGGAAAAGGGGCTTTATGACCTCTGGAAAAACGTCATTGTCCTCGCCTCCTCCTCCCGCGCCTCCAGGACGCAGTTTGAGATGGGGTTCGGCGACATTCTGATCACCTACGAGCAGGAGGCGGTGAAGGATCTCGCTCAGGGAAAGTTCAACCACGAATTGATCATCCCGAAAGAGACGATCTATGCGGAGCATCAGGTGGTGTTGATCGATTGGAACATCCTTCCGGAAGAAAAGGAAGTGATCCAGGCCTTTCTTGATTTTCTCTGGACGGAAGAGGCGCAGCAGATTTTCGTCGCATTTGGATTCCGGTCGATCACCGACGAAGCGATCAACCGGCAAAACAAATATTTCAGGGAGATCCCTTCTTCCTTTACGGTCGAAGATCTGGGAGGATGGAAGGCGGCCTATTCCAACATCGTCGAAGGGATTTGGAAAAAGCGAATTTTAGAGGAGACGCGCGGATGAAAAGCGTGCCGGTTCCGATTTTCAATTTTCCATGGCGCGGCTTGATGGTCGCCTCGCTTCTGCTGGTCTTGTTTCCGTTGCTCTTGATGCCGATCGGGGCGATCTTTATCTTTGCCACGCGAGACGGCTTCTCCCGGTTCATCACCGCCCTCGCCGGCGAGGGGGCGCAGTTTGCCCTCCGGCTCAGCCTGCTGATCGCCCTTTTGACCAGTCTTTTAAATTCGGTCCTCGGGACGCTGACCGCGTATATCTTTTCGAATTACCGCTTTCCGGCGAAGAGAACCCTCGGCATTCTCATCAACCTCCCTGTCGCCATACCGACCGTGGTGGTCGGGACGTCGCTGTTGCTCCTCTGGGGGCCGATCGGGGTGATCGGCCGCTACCTCGACCCGCTCGGGTTCCGGCCGATGTTCGCCACCACCGGCATTTTGCTGGCGCATTTGTTCGTCACCTTTCCCTATATGCTCGGCGCGGTGAAGCCGGTGCTCGACGAACTGGAGGTGACCTATGAAGAAGCGGCCTATACGATGGGGGCCGGGCGGCTTCGGACTTTCTGGTATGTGATTCTCCCCTCGCTGCGGGGGGCCCTTTTTACCGGGACGCTCCTGACCTTCGCCCACTCGCTCGGAGAGTTCGGGGCGACGGTGATGGTTTCCGGAAACCTCCGTCTTCGAACCCAGACGGCGCCGCTCTATATCTTCTCGCAATTTGAAGCGGGGAATATCGAGGCGGCGAATGCCGTGGCGGCGGTGCTGGCGACCTTTTCTTTCATTATTTTTTTCATTCTCCTTCGGGTTACGGAAGGAAAGCAGCCCCACAAGGCATAGGGCAGTGTCGTAAAAATGTCGATCTCTCTTAAAAATATATGCAAGTTCTACGGCGAGCATCCGGTGGTCGACCAGGTGACCCTCGAGATTTTAACCGGAGAGCTCTTCGTTCTTCTCGGAGCGAGCGGGAGCGGCAAAACCACGGTGCTCCGGATGATCGCCGGCCTGGTGAACCCCGATGACGGAGAGATCTTGCTGAAAGGGGAGCGGGTCAACGAGGTCTCTCCTCAGCAGAGAAATATCGGATTCGTCTTTCAAAACTATTCCCTCTTCCGGCACATGACGGTGGCCGACAACATCGGCTTCGGGCTGCGGATTCGCAAGGTCGGGGCCCAAGCGCGGAATGAAAAGATCAATCACCTTTTGGAGTTGATCGGTCTCCCCGGTTTCGGGGATCGCTACCCCACGCAGCTCTCCGGCGGCCAGCAGCAGCGGATCGCCGTCGCGCGGGCGCTGGCCTATGAACCGCAGGTGCTGCTCCTCGATGAGCCGTTCGGCGCGCTCGACTTGAAGACGCGGGTTCAGCTCCGCCAGAGCTTGAAAAACATCCATCATCAGCTCGGCATCACCACCGTTCTGGTCACCCACGATCAGGGAGACGCGTTCGAGCTGGGAGACCGGATCGGCGTGATGGAGCGGGGGAAGCTCTTTGCCGTCGGGCCTCCGACCGAAGTTTACAAACGGCCCAAGACAGAATATGTCGCTCAATTTCTCGGGCAGGCGAATTTTTTCACCGGCCAGATGCAGGACGACCGGGTGCAGATCGGCGCCGCCCTTCTCCCGCTGCCGGATGGAGTGTCCCGGCCCGAAAAAGGGGCGCGGGTCAAGGTGATGATCCGGCCGGAAGAGCTGGAGATCCTCTCCCCCTCGAGTCCGCTTCAGGGGACTTTTTTGGGAGAAGGGGTCATCCAGGATTTTCTCTTCGCGGGATCTTTTTACCGGATCATAGTCCGGATCCCCGGAATCGTCCGCTCCGGAACAACGGGGGCGAGCGACACCGACCCGACCCTTCTTTACGGCCAGGTCGGACTGGAAAAAGAAAAAATCCTGCCGCTTCAATGCGGGCAGAAGGTCGCCGTCGGCGTCGTCTCCTTCCACATCCTCCCGTATGAAGGGCTGCGCATCCTGGTCGGCATCGACGGCTCGGAGCAGGCGGAGCATGCCCTCCAGTTCGGCACCTATCTGGCCAAGACCACGCAGGGCTCTCTGACCATTCTGGGGGTGGCGGAACGATATCTCGAAGAGGGGAAAGCGAGGGAAGGTCTGACGCAGGCGGGCCAGACGGCGCAGAAGGAAATTCACGAAGTGACCACCTTTTACCGGCGGGGACATCCGAGCCAGGAGATTTTAACCGAAACGGAAAAGAGCGGTTACGATCTGGTGGTCCTCGGCACCCGGGGCCGCCATGCGCCCCCCCGTTTTGTCGGCTCCACCGCCGGCCGGGTGGCGATGAATGCCTCGATCCCGACCCTTTTGACCCCGACCCCGCTCTACAAGCTTCAACATCTGATGATCTGCATCGCGGGGGAAAAGATGCGAAAGGGGAATATCCGCTTTATCGGAAGGATTGCCCGAAGCACCGGGGCGAAGGTGACCCTTTTCCATGTCCGCAGCGAGAAGGAGACCGGCCAGGTCGCCATCTACCTTCAGGAGGTGCTTCAGATATTGGAAAACCTGGGGATCGACGCCGCAATCAAGATCGGCGGGGGAGAACCGGTCCAGGCGATCCTCAATCAGGCGGAGGAGGGGAATTACGATCTCTTGGTTCTCGGCACCCGGTTCGGCAACCTGCGCGAGGCTTTTTTAACCCGGAGCGTCACGAGCGAAATCCTCTCAAAAATCGACCGGCCGATCCTGGTGTACCATGTCCGGCCGCCTCAGTAGTAGAAAGAAAACCCAAAGAGGTCTTGTAAATAAATAACGGCTTCCCCCCGCACGGATTCCTTTTTTATCCGAAATTTTCAATCCAGAAGAACCTTCGCCTTTGACAGGAGGGGGAAGGTCGCTTATCTTTATCTACATGAATAGATGGAATCAATACGCGTTCGCCGTTTCAAAGCTTTTAGGAATCACCCACGGACAGGTGGTGCTGGTGGTGGTTCTGGTCATACTCGCCCTACTCCTGGCTCTCCGAAGAAATTTCTGGGGAACCTTCAAGTTCCTCGTGGTCGTCGGCATCTTCGGAGCCATCACCTACCACGCCTATAATTTCACCATGATCAGCCTGCAGAAAAAAGAAGCCCTCGTCAATAAACCCCTCGAAACCGACGACGGGAAACCGTAGAAGGTGTAACCAGTCCACCCTCAATATCGTCATCCACAACCTCTCGAATCATCAATCGTAGCCCCTCACTCAAGTGTTTTTTGATCCACCCAAATCAGTAGACCTATGCTCAGCCTTCAGGAAAAAGAGTCCGGTCGTCCAAAAACTCCTTCAGCCCCGATCTGTAAATCCGAGATTCATCGATGTAAGGGTAGAGGGCGCGCTCCAGCGGCTCTTTGATCGGATCATGGAGGGCAGCGGCGTTCTCGTTTTGGCCTTTGGTGATGATCGTGACCTTCGGATTTTTTGCCTTTCCCAGGAGCATCAGCAGCCAGGGGAGCATATGGTAGTCGGCGGAGCCGAGACGGTATCCGAGAAAAAAGAGCCGAACCCGCTTTCCAAAGAGATAGTTCTGGGCGTCGTTCCAGTGGGGTTGGAAAATCTCGCGCCATCGTCCATCCTCGAGCCAGTCCATCTTCTGGAAGACGAACGGGATTAAAATCGGATTGTATGTTTTCTTTCCTCTCTTGAAGAGATAGGCCCATTTCTGCTGAGCGCATTCCATCGTTTTTTTGAACGACAGCGCCTGCACATGCACCTCGGCCGGATGGATGCTCTTCAGCGGGATGTCTCTCGCCGGCTGGTTCCGCCCGAACCATCGCTCTTCCATCCAGTTGATCGATCCGTGGAGCTTGTAAATCGGGATCTCGTTGCGCTGCCGTTCGAAGACCCCGCCCCGGCGATGAGAGTAGATCCGTCCGCCGTCCGCGATCGGAATTTCGGGATAGCACCATCCGGCCCCGCGCTCGGAGAGGAGCGTTTCGATCACCAGGTCATAGTTGGTCGTCAAAATAATCAGATCGCTCTCATGGCCGCCGATCAATTTCTTGAAAAATTGATCTTGTAATTTCTTCTGGGCGACGCCGATCGGAATTTTTCGGAGGTATTCGGCGATCGCGGCCCGGACGTTGATAATCGTCTGGATCGCCGGGATTTTTTGACTGTCGGCCGGATCGTCGCCGCGCCGGCCTCCGGAGGCCACCTGATGAAGGTAGGAGAGGCAAAGCTCCAGGTCTCCCACCCGGCGCATCCAGGAAGAGAGCGCCTCATTTCCGATCGTCATGCCGCAGTCGTCGATCCATTTGTCCCTGCCGTTTTTCAGGACCTCTCCCAGAAAGTGGCTCGTGCCGGGGATGCCTGCCAGTTCATTGCTTGCCCCCGAGCCTAAAAAGAGGCAGGTGACCCACTTTGTCATCGCTTCTTCTCCTTGTGCCATCCCCGCGCGAGCGCCAGGACCTTCTGCCACTGGCGATACCCCTTTTCCCGCTCGGCCTTTCCGATGCGTGGAGAAAAGGTCTCTTTGACCGGGGAGAACTGAAAGTCTTTTCGGCCGGCGGCGCCGGCCGCTTCTCCCGCCAGGTAGGCGGCGCCGCGGACGGTCGATTCGGGATCGTGCGTCACGGAGACCGGCTTTCCGAGAAGATCGGCCTGGATCTGGACGAGGTTCCTGATCCGGGAACCGCCGCCGGTGGCGATGATCGTTCGAACGGGAATCGATCCGTCCTCCGCGATGGCCCGGTAGATGTCGGTCATCAAAAATGCAATTCCTTCGAGGGCGGCGCGGACGATGTCCTCTTTTCGGCAGGTCGGGGTGAGGCCGAAGAGGGTCGTCTTGACCCGGTTGTCCCAGTGGGGGGCGCCGAGGCCGAGGAGGGCCGGGACGAAGAAGAGCCGTTCTCTAGTGGCCGCCCCTTTCTCTAGGCTACTGGATTTGTCGCAGGCGGCGTCGATCGCTTTCTCCGATTTAACGAGACCGCGCTCCCGAAGCCAGGTGAAGAGGGGACCGATTCCGTTGACCGTTCCTTCCACCAGGTAGGTCGTCTTTTTTTTGTTCGAGGCGGCGATGCTGGAGAGAAGGCCGGGAACCTTGCGGCGGCGCGAGCCGGTGTTGACCAGGAAGAACCCGCCGGTGCCGTAGTTGATGTTGGCCGTTCCGGGCCGGAGCCCGCCCAATCCCGCGAGCGAGGCCTGCTGGTCGCCGATGCTGCAGGTGATCGGGACGGCATGGCCGTCGATGAGGGCGTCGCCGAAATGCGATTGGGTCGGGAGGATTTCCGGCAGAATCTGGCGGGGGATTTTAAAGTGGCGCAGCAGCGCCGGGTCCCAATCCCCCAAGGTCAAATTGTAGAGGAGCATTCTTGCGGCGTTGGTCGGATCGGTCCGGTGGACTTTCCCTCCCGTGAGATGCCAGATCAGAAAGGTGTTGACCGTTCCGCAGAGGAGAGGTTGGATCGGCTGCCTCTTTTTTCTGAAATGATCCAGCAGCCAGGCGAGCTTGGTGCCGGAGTAATAGGGGGTGAGGGGGAGTCCGGTCTTTCCGATGAAGTCGGGGCCGGCCCAGCGGAGGAGGGTCTCATTCGTCCGGCGGTCCTGCCAGCTGATGGCGGGAGCGGCCGCTTTTCCTGTCCGCCGGTCCCAGCAAAGGAGGGTGGAGCGCTGGTTGGCGATGCCAAGGGCGATCGCCTCTCTTCCGAGTTGCCGGCCCCGCCGGAGGACCGTTCGGATGACGGTCAACGCGCTTTGGAGGATGTCGTCCGGATCGTGCTCCACCCATCCTTCCCGAGGAGACCTGGTTTGAATGGGAGCGGACGCCTGAGCGAGGAGTTTGCCGTCGAGCCCAAACAGGATGGCGCGGGAGCGGCTGCTCCCCTGGTCGAGCGCCACGATGGCCCGGCGGGAGACGTTCATACCTGTTTTGACCCGGCGCCGCCGTCGGCCGGGAGGGGGGAAGCCTTCAGATGGATCTCCCGCTGCGGGAACGGTATCTCGATTTTATTCTCTTTGAAGAGCTGATGAATCTGAAACCGGAGGTCGCTGAGAACCCCGGGGCCCCCTTTCGGCCCGCCAACCCAGAAAATGAGATCGAACTGGAGGGCCGAGTCGCCGAAGGCGGCGAATCCGACGTCGGGCTCCGGATGCGGGAGGATCTGCGGATGGGACCGCGCCACATGGAGGAGGAGCTGCTTCACCTGATTGACGTCTGACCGGTAGGCAACCCCGACCATCAGGTGAAACCGGACGCGGGGATCTTCATACGACCAGTTGATCACCTTTCCGCTGATGAAGTCGGAGTTCGGGACGATGATGACGATGTTGTCAGGGGTGACGATCGTCGTTGATCGAATCTTGATCTCATGGACATCGCCGTGGGTCTCGCCGACGGAGATCCGGTCTCCGATCTTGATGGGGCGCTCGAAGAGGAGGATGACGCCGGCGATGAAATTAGACGCGATGTTCTGCAAACCGAACCCGATCCCGACGCTTAAGAGCCCGGCGATCACGGCGAGGCTCGACAAATCGAGGCCGATGAATTGAAGCCCCAGGATCAATCCGATAAAGATAAAGAAGTAGTGGGTCATGCGGAGGAAGGTATACTGGAGCCCTTCTTCCAATTTAAAACGGGGAAAGACCCTGCGGCGAAGCGCCCGCTGCAAAAACTTGGAAAAGAGAAAGGCGCCGAAGAAAAAAAGAACGGCGCCGATAAAAGAGATCAGGGTGACCGGCGTCTTCTGGATATGAAAGAGCGGGGTGTGGAGAATCTCGGACAGTTCGACCTTAAAGGCTGTATTTCCCTTTCGGACGAAGGTCTCGACCGATTCAAGGGGTGTGGGTTCGGGGATAGGCAAATCGAACTCTCCCTAAATGGTATCGGGCCTTGTAGGCCCAGAGGCGATCTTCCCTTTTTTTGAAAGAAGGGGAGAGCTTGAAAACCTCGATCGCCTTTCTGAAACTTTCGACGGCCCGGCCGACGTTGCCGATCTGAAGCTGGAAAAGGCCGAACTTATAATATCCTTCCGAGCTCGACGAGTGAATCGAAAAAAACTGATCGAACCGGACCTTGGCTTCTTCCATTCGCCCCTGGGCCGCGTAATATTCCGCGAGCCGGAGGGCCGGCTCGCCGTAGCGGAACCGGGGATTCATCTCCAGCGCTTTCAAGATCAACGCCTCTCCCCGTTGCGGCCTGCCGGCGCCGAGATAGGCGAGGCCGAGATAGTAGATGGTCTCTTCCAAGTCGGAGAGGCGCTCATAGGCCGCTTCCAGGTAGGGGAGGGCCGCCCTCTCTTTTTTCCGCATCACCAGAAGGCGGCCGATGTCGCTAAGCGCCGCGACGTTGTGCGGATTGAGCGCCACCTCTCTCTTGAGTCCCGCAATCTCGGAGTTGATCCGGACGATATGAATGCCGCGCCGGAAAAAACCGGTAAATTGATAATCCAATGCCAGATAGAGGCCGATGATTACCAAAACGGCGAAGAAAGGGCTTCCGGTCAACTGCATGATGATATAAAACAGAAAAAAACGAGAAAGCATTTTGCTCCCGAGATCAAACAATTTGAAACTTTTTAATACTATTCAATTATGACCGATTTGTCAAAGCGGGGAAAGGGAGGAGGTCCCTCTGTCCTCGAAGCGATGCTGAGAATTGATATTGAGGGTCCCTTTTAGAGTATAATGTCAGAAGACAGGCAGGCGCCCAACGATGGCTCTCCTCCTCATAGATCGGACGATAAAGAATGACTGATTCCAAGTGGGAAATCCGCGCCGGATGGTTTTTGATTTTCGCGCTGGGCGTCGGATTTTTCTATCTCTCCAGAAGCATCCTGGTTCCTCTTCTGATCGCCTCGCTTCTGGCCTATGCTTTTGACCCGGCGGTCGGCTTGCTGGAAAGAAGGAGAGTTCCCCGGTGGCTGGCGATCTGGCTGATTTTCTTTCTGATCGTCGCCGTGATATTTCTCTTCCTGTTTTTTGTGATCCCGGTGATTCAAGAGCAGATTGTGCAGGCCGTGGAGCGGTTCCCCGCCTATCTCGAATACATCCGGGTAAAATTTATTCCTTATCTGGAAGAGACCTTCGGGGTCCATTTTCCGACCACCTTTAAAGAGATGTCGGAGACGGTGCTGCCCCGTTTAAAAGAGCAGGCCCCGAATGTGTTCCAGCCGGTGACCGTTTTTCTTCTTGCCTTTTTTTCCAATACGGCCCGCCTGCTGGTCGGGTTGGTCAACCTGGTTGTGATTCCCTTCGCATTCTATTACCTCCTGAAGGATTTCGACCGGCTGAAAATGACCATTACGGAATATATTCCCCCGCGGCACCGGCCGGAATTTTACAGGCGGATGCGGGAGATCGACCGTTCGCTGGGAGGTTTTATCCGAGGACAGGCCCTGGTGATTCTGTTCCTGGCGGTTTTTTACGGAATCGGGCTGACCTTCATCGGGGTCGATCTCGCCTTCGTTCTGGGGATCATCGCGGCCATCGGCGAGATCGTTCCCTACATCGGATTCATCGTCGGGCTGTCGCTTTCCATCTTGATCGCCCTCTTACAATTTCAGGATTTCCTGCACCCGGTGTATGTCGTCGCCCTCTTTGCCGCGGTCCAGTCGATTCAAGGGCTGGTGATCGCGCCGTTGGTGATGGGGCATTCGGTCGGCCTTCACCCGCTCATCGTCATCGCGGCCATTTATGTCGGGGGGGATCTCTTCGGGTTTATCGGCGTGCTGCTGGCGGTCCCGATGGCGGCGGTGCTGGTGGTTCTGATCAAGACGTTGGCGGAGCGCTACCGCCGGTCGCCGCTCTTCCGGGGATCGAACGGGCCGGCGGGGCCGCCGGTTTAAGGGAACGCCGTAATTTTTCGCTTGGGGGCCTATTTTAAGGGATGTATTCCGCCATTCCCCATACCCGTTCTTCCTTCGGGCCTTTCAGAATTCCTTCCACGGCCATGAGGTAATACCCGCCAAACATCCAGTTTTTGGAGGCCGTCCCTCTCGACCAGAGATAAAATGTTCCGAGCGAGGGGGTCTCCACCTTCCAGCGCTCCGGAACGGCGTAGAATGCAAAGGGGGGGGTGACCTTTTTGAGCGGGGTCAACGGGATGGGGGGGGTAAAATGATAAAGGGTCTGATTTTTTGAGACAATCGATCCCCCTTCCGCATGGGGGACTTCGGATAAGCGATATTGGTTTAAGAAGGCCTGCCGGTCAAACTTATTCTGATGAAAATAGATCTGGTTTCCCTCTTCCGTCGTCAGATAAAAAGCCTGATACTCTTTAAAAAGCCCGCTGTACCGGTTTAGTCCGTTATACCCTTTCCAGATCAGCGGCTCATGAGTCAGCTCTCCCCAATATTCCTTCCCCTTTATCATGGCGACCGCTTCCGCCGTGCCGACCCTTTTTTTAAGATCCGGACCGTCGTTCGAGATATAAAGCGGCTGAACCGGTCCGCTGGAAAGGGTCACGGTAAAGTCGCCCCCATCGTATTTCAGCTTAAATCCGGAAATCTCCGACCCTTCGGCCCTGGCAAAATACGAGGGCTGGATGGTTTGAAGATCGCCCGGTCGATAGAAGTACTTGTCATTTCCTTCGAGGAAGGCCCAGTTGTTTTTGTAAAAGACCGCCCCGAAGAACTCTCCATATGATTTTGCCCCCTCTCTTCCCCGGTCGAAGGTTAAGAGAACCAGAATAAAATCATCGACATTTTTGCTTCGGAAGACGAACCGGTCGGAGTAGTAGATCGGGTCGGGCTCGGCAAAGGCGGTGAACGTTCCCGAAAGGATGAAAATGAAGATCAATAAGCCGATTACGCGCTGGTTTAGAAACATCGTAAAATGTTGACAGATGCGGTCGCCACTGTCAACTTAAATAAGGAAATTTGGGGCGCTTTCCCATACTCCGCGCTCAGGGGGTGAAGGACTGGTATCTCTCCGGATGATTTGTTATACTCCATCCCTGAATGGGAGGGGGAAGCGACGTGTTTCAAAATCCCGCCGGATTTATCGAGGAGAAATTATCGAAAAAGGTCCTGTCGGCCAACACCGTCCGGGATGCGATGATGGCTTCTTTTCTGATCGCCCTTCAAAAACAGGAAGAAGCAGCGGGGAGGGCGATCAAAGAACCGGGCCGGTGGCGTGAAGCCAAGGCGGGAGAGATTCGAAAGGTGGCGAGCGACGCCTTCGCGGCGCTGCAGGCGCCATTTGAATATCCGACGCTCTCCCAAATGGAACAGGCGAAAGCCGCAATGGAGCGGCATTATCGGTGGGACCGCCTTGATCCGCGCCTGCGTGATGAGCATGAGAGAACCTGTCTTTTGCTCTTTTCGAAATTTGATGAGTAAGACTTGGCCGAACCCGGCAACAATGGACAGAGGTAACGTAATTGAACGCCGTCATCTTTCGCTTAAGGACTTATTTTAATCTTTGAATTCCCCGTAGCTTGCTGCGCGGGATGGGTTTGATATTTTCTGTCTACCACTCATTCCTCCCCCTTAGATGGGGGAGGTAAGGTGGGGGTGTTCATCCTTTCTTCACCCTACCCCTCCCATCGAGGGAGGGGAAGTGATTTTAGATACCCCGCTGCTTGCGGCGGGGTTATTCATTTGAACGCCGTAAAAGGAGCGCCGTAATTTTCCGCTTAAGGGCTTATTTTAATCTTTCGCTTAAGGACTTATTTTAATGGATGGACTCGGTGAGCCGGCTTCCCTCAACAGCCGCGAGATGCTCTACGAAGGGCTGGCGCTGATCGCCGACCCGATTCACAATTACATTACCTTTACCGTTCCCTTCGGAAGGCGGGAGGAGACGACCGAGAAAGATTTGATCGATTCCTGTTGGATGCAGCGCCTCCGGTACATCAATCAGCTTCAATCGGCGCGGTGGGTCTATCCTTCGGCCGAACATTCCCGTTTCGTCCACTCCCTCGGCGCCATGCATGTGGCGGGACGGTTTGCCCGGCACCTCTATCCCTCGCTCAAAGAGGTGGCGCCCGACTGCCCGTCGTTCTGTTTCATCGAGGCCCTCCTGCGTATTTCTGTCCTGGTCCATGACATCGGCCACGGCCCGTTCTGTCATTTCTTCGACCATAATTTCCTGGACGAATTTAATCTCACCCATGAAAAGCTCGGCCAGGCGATCATTCAGCGGGAGTTGCAGAGCATTCTGAAGGGAATCCGGCGGAGCCCCAGCGGTGAATTCGCGCCGGACGAAGCGATCAATCCGGAGCATGTCGCCTTCCTCATCCATAAAGATGACACGTACAAAACGCCGGAACATTATCCGCGTTGGCTGGTGATGCTTAAGCCGCTCTTTTCCGGGATCTTCACCGCCGACAACCTCGACTACGTGCTGCGCGACTCGTATATGTGCGGGGTGGCGATCGGCCCGGTCGATCTCAACCGGCTGATGCACTACACTTTTTTTACCGAGCAGGGGCTGACCCTTCACAAGGCGGGGCTTTCCGCGTTGACGATGTTTTTGAATGCCCGCTCTTACCTTTATTTTAACGTTTACTACCATCGGACCACCCGGTCGCTCGACATGCATTTGAGAGATATCTTCCGGGCGACCCTCAAGCAGATCTTTCCTTACAATCCGCTCGACCGGCTCGACGCGTATGTCGATCTGACCGACTGGTCGCTTCTGCTGGAGGTGAAGTCGTGGAAAAACGCAACCTCCAAGGAGAAGCGGGAACTCTTCAACGAATGGGAGAAGATTCTGATGCGGGATGTCAAGTGGAAGATGGCCTACGACACCACCTTTTCGACGGAGAGAACGGGGAAGGTAAAATGGATTCCGCAGGCCGACGACCTGGAGCGGCGGATGCGGCAATGTCTCCCCACCGATTTAAAAGAGCTTCCTTTTCGGGTCGACCTGGCGAGCCAGGACCCCCGTCCCACCGACCCGTTGATGATGGGGGAGCGGCAGATTTATGTCTTCAACCCCTCCACCCGGATCGTCTCGAAGGAGGCGCTTAGCGAATATGTCGATTCGATTCCGGCCAGGCTGATTCAGTGCCGGATCTTTGCGCTCAACCACGACCATGACGCGCTCCTCTCCAAGGCCGCCGAAGAGGCTCTGGCCACGCTCTGAAGGAACGCCGTAACTTTACGCTTAGAAACCTATTTTAATCGCGTCTCCTCCACCCCTTCGCAAATAAAAATGGGCGCCCGCATTACATTGACAAAATCCGGTTCATCCACTACTCTATGATAGGTTTTTTTTCTAAGGATGCGGACCGGAACGAGGTGAATCCCCGTTCGTAATCTTTGTCATTTCGAGAGCGCTTTTGGAAAACCGGAGAACATTTTTAAGGCTTTTTTGGCCCCGTCTGGCCGGGATCGCGGCGGCGCTGTCGATCGGCGGCGGCTGGGCAGAGGCCATTATCGCGCTTGATTCCCCCTTCCCCTCCCTTGACCTGACCGATCCGAAATACGCGAGGCTGATTAAAGAGCTTTCAAAGAAGCATCAGTTTGATTCAAAAGAGTTAAAGGAAGCCTTCGGGAAAGTTGTTCTTCAGCCTGAGATAATCCAAAAGTTTGAACGTCCAGCCGAAATCCTTCCCTTTTATGAATACCGAAAAAGGTTTATCAACAACGACCTGATTGCGAAGGGCCGAGCCTATCTCCAGGAAAACATCAAAATCCTTCAGGCCGTGGAAGATGAATTCGGGGTGCCGAAAGAGATCATCTGCGGCATTCTGGGGGTGGAAACCAAGTTCGGCCAGCGAGGAATCGAAAAATACAGGGCGTTCGATACCCTCAACACCGCCTACTCCCTCTATCCGAGGCGGGAGGCCTTTTATCGGGAGGAACTGATTAATTATTTTCTTCTCTGCCGGGAGGAAGGAATCGATCCGTTTTCCGTCAACAGCTCGTATGCGGGGGCCTTCGGGGTGCCGCAGTTCATGCCTTCCAGTTTTCGGAAGTTCTCCGTCGATTATGATAAAGACGGGAAAAGAGATCTATGGCATTCCAAACCCGATATCTTTGCCAGCGTGGCCAACTATCTGAAGCTGTTTGGCTGGAAAAAAAACGGGCTGACCTATCTTCCCGCGAACATCGCTCAAGATCCGGCCCAGGATACCGCCGCGATCCGAAAATCGCTGGAGAAGGGAATCCGCAAAACGGTCTCTCTCTCCTCGGCGCTTAAAATGGGGGTGCAGATTACGCCGCCGGCTGAGAACGAAGAAGAGGTCTCATTCACCTTTTACCAGCCGCAGGAGGGGACGGAAGCGCTGCTCGCCCTTTTTGAAAATTTCCGAGCCGTCACCCACTATAATTTTTCGGTCAATTATGCGTTGACGGTCATCGATCTCTCAGAACTCCTGAAGAAGCAGGAGACCGGATGAAGTGGGGGCCGATCTTTCTTTTGTTTGCCATTTTGATATCAGGAATGATCTTCGGAAAAGTGGTTTCCGGTTCGGAGGCCGAGACCCTCCTGGGGGAGGGAGACCAGCTATTTGATACCCGAGATGAAGGCGATCACGCCGAAAAGGCGCTGGCCGCTTATAAAAAGGGGGTGGAACTCAATCCCAAAAATGAAGCCGCCCTCTGGCGGCTTTCTCGTTCGTACAGATGGCGGGGAGATGTAGCCGCCTCATCCGATGACAAGCTGGCGGCCTACAAGGAGAGCGAGAAATGGGCGGAGAAGGCGATTGAGGCAAGCCCGGAGTCGGTGGGCGGGCACTTGATGCTTGGAATCGCGTACGGCCGCATCGGAGAGACGAAAGGGGTGATGAAGTCGCTCTCTCTGGTCTCTCCGATCAAAAAAGAGATGAATTTGGTTTTGTCCCGCGATCCGGAGAATGACACCGCCCACCATGTTTTGGGAGTTCTGTACCGGAAGGTTCCCGGCTTGATGGGTGGCTCGATGAAAAAATCGATTGAATCGCTGGAGACGGCGATCCGGTTGAATCCGCTGAACACCACCCATCATCTTGAACTGGCAAGAAGTTATCAGGAAAAAGGGAAGACCGATCAGGCCAGAGGATCGCTTAAACGGCTCCTGGCCATCTCAAATCCGTCTGACCGCGTTCAATCGAAGCAGGACCGGGCGGAGGCGGAAAAACTCCTCGCAGCGCTTCAATCCAAGTAGCCTTTGCTTGCAAGGCCGGAAAATTTCAGGTACAATTTCAGGTACAATGACCTCAACTTTAGCCGGTGTAAAACCCCATTGATGATGATAAAGCGAAGCAAAGTGACGGTGGTTGGCGCCGGACATGTCGGCGGGACGACGGCGCAGCGGCTGGCCGAAAAAGAGATGGCCGATGTGGTCTTGGTCGATATCGAGGCGGACCTGCCGAAAGGAAAAGCGCTCGATCTGATGGAGTCGGCCCCAATTTACGGGTATGATACCCGCGTCGTTGGGACAGCCGATTATGATGAGACCGCGCAATCCGATATTGTCGTCATTACGTCGGGTGTTCCCAGAAAGCCGGGGATGAGCCGCGATGACCTCCTTCGCGTCAATGCCGGTATCGTCAAAAAAGTCACTGAAGCGGTGGTCCGGAAATCTCCCGAAGCGATTCTTCTGATTGTCTCAAACCCGCTCGATGCCATGGCATATGTCGCATATAAAGTCAGCCAATTCCCGAGGGAGCGGGTGCTGGGGATGGCGGGGGTGCTCGATTCGGCGCGATTTCGGTCTTTTATTGCGACCGAATTGGAAGTCTCCGTCGAGAGCGTCCATGCCTTTGTTCTCGGCGGTCATGGGGACAGCATGCTTCCTCTCCCCCGGTACACCACGGTCGCGGGGATTCCGATTACGGAACTCATTTCAAAAGACCGCCTTGATGCCATCATTCGGAGAACACGGGAGGGGGGAGCGGAGATCGTCAAGCTCCTGAAAACCGGGTCGGCCTATTTTGCGCCGTCCGCGGCGATTGTGGAAATGGTGGAATCAATTCTAAAAGACAAAAAGAAAATCCTTCCTTGCGCGGCCTTCTGCCAGGGAGAGTACAAGATCGATCAGGTTTTTGTCGGCGTCCCGGTGAAATTAGGGCAGCGGGGGATTGAGAAGATCATCGAAATCAAAATGACTTCCGAAGAAGAAGCCAACTTCAGGCGGTCCGCCGCCGCGGTTCGTGAACTCTGTGAAGCGGTCGAGAAAGTCCTCTGATTTCTTCATCCTCCCTTCTTTTTCCGGTTATTTAAATGAACGCCGTAAATTTCTCGCTTAAGAGCTTATTTTAAATGAAAATTCATGAACTTGAAATGACCATCCCGAGGGACTTTTTTTTATGACCAAAGTTGCGATTATCGGCGGAGGACGAGGGGGAACCGCCCTGATTGAAATTTTGCATAAGGATCCCCTGGTTAAAATTGTGGGAATTTGCGATATCAATCCGGATGCGCCTGGGCTGGATTTGGCCCGGCGTTTTAAAATTCCAACCGTCACCGATTACCGCCTTCTTTTTAAAAACCCGGTCGACCTTGTGATTGATGTGACCGGAAGCAAGACGGTGCGGGATGCACTGGAAGAAGGTCCCAGCCAGGTGGAAGTCATCGGCGGCCTTTCGGCCAAGTTTATGTGGCAATTGATCGAAGAGCGAATTAAAAGTAAGGTCATGACCGAAGAGCTCCGTGCCCGGTATTCTTTTGAGAATGTGATCGGGAAAAACGAGAAAATGCAGGAGATTTATCGTATTCTGCCTGAAATCGCCAAGACGAACGCCACCGTCCTGATCGAAGGAGAAAGCGGCACCGGCAAGGAGTTAATCGCCCATTCCATCCACCAGTTCAGCCTCAGAGAAGATAAGCCGTTTATCCGGGTCAACTGCGCGGCCCTGGCGGAGAGCCTTCTGGAGAGCGAGCTGTTCGGGCATGTGAAGGGGGCATTTACCGGCGCCATTACCCACAAATTAGGGCGCTTTGAATTGGCCGACGGAGGAACCCTTTTCCTGGATGAGATTGGAGAAATCAGCCTGTCGACGCAGGTCAAGCTGCTCCGTGTGGTTCAAGAGGGAGAATTTGAAAAAGTCGGAGATTCCCGTCGGATTAAGGTCGACGTCCGGATCATTGCCGCCACCAACAAAGACTTGAAAAAGGCGGTTGAAACGAAAGAATTCAGACAGGATCTTTACTACCGGCTAAGGGTCGTGCCTCTTTTTTTACCCCCCTTACGCGAGCGTAAAGATGACATCCCGCTCCTGGTAAATCATTTCCTGAGCCGGTTTAATAAGGAAATGGGAAAGAAAGTGACCCGGGTGTCACCCGAATCAATGGAGATCCTGATGGGGTATGACTACCCCGGAAACATCCGGGAACTGGAGAATATCATTGAGCATGTGATGGTGTTCTGCCGCGGCGATACCCTGCAAGCAGAGCACCTTCAAAAAGATATTCAGCCGGCCCGCCCCGACGTGATCGGCAAAGCAATCGAGAAGGACGATCCCCTCCAGGCGATGGAGCAGGAATTAATCCTAAAAGTATTAAACAATACCTCATGGAACTACAAGAAAACAGCAGAAAAATTGAAGATCAGCCGCACCACGCTCTGGCGTAAAATGAAAGAGTACGCCCTCGATAAGCCGCCGCATGTTTCATCCTAGAACGCGTTTAAATATGGAACATACTATAAAATATTGTTATTACTTAATAAAATTTAAATCTGGTCCTTCTTCAGTGTAAAGCGTTTCATTTGTGAAACTCCATCCGATGAGGGTGGCGTTAGATAAGTATTTGTTTTTAAAGTTAAAATTAGTATTATAAAATATGGCATTCATATTGCATAACAAATTGTTGGTTCATAAACAATCAACAATGGAGGTTTTCGTGAATTGCCCACGATGCAGTGGAAACATGATGTCCGAAGTATTCCAGGATATGAATGACGATACCGGTCGGATCTGTTTTTCCGGCTATCGATGCGCCATTTGCGGCGAGATTCTTGATCCGGTCATTATGGCCAACCGCCAAAATCGGCCTCATATGCAAGCGAGAAATCGGAAATTGATGGCTTCTTCAAGGGGATAACTTTCCTTCATTGGCTCCCTTGTCGAGCGTAGATCATAAAAAAGGGAGCGGTTTGTGAAGAGCCCTCGTATTTTAACTGAAAAAGACATTCCGTTGAGCCTGCTTCCAAGCGTTAGACCGATGGGGTATGACGCCTATGTTCAAAAAGGAGGCTACGCCGGATTAAGCCGGGCCGTTAAAATATTAGGTCCGAACGGCGTGATGGAGGCGGTGAAGAAATCAGGGTTGCGTGGGCGGGGCGGCGCCGGTTTTCCTACTTGGAAAAAATGGGAAATGGTGGTTCAACAAAAGGAAAGCCGCAAATACCTCTGTTGCAACGCAGCGGAAGACGAACCGGGGACGTTCAAAGACCGATACCTTTTAAGATCTAATCCACATCAGCTCATCGAAGGCGCAATCATTGCCGCTTATGCTCTCGGCGCAGACGAAGCGTATCTTTACATTAATGGCCGCTTCGAAGAAGAACTTCAGTTTATGGAGCAAGCGCTTCTGGAGGCGAAAGAAAAAGGACACTGGGGTGATCCGCTGGAAGCCTCCGGGCGCAATATACAACTGAAAATTACCCGAAGTCCCGGAACGTATGTCGCCGGGGAGGAGACGGCTTTATTGGAGGTCATCGAAGGCCGAGTTGCAGCGCCTCGGCAGAAACCCCCTTACTATCCCGCGGTCCATGGTCTTTTTGGGATGCCAACGGCTGTGAATAATGCCGAGACCCTCTCCAATATCCCTCACATCATCCGGGAGGGGGCGGAGTGGTTCAGAGCGATTGGAACGGCCACCTCACCCGGCTCGCTGATCTTTACCCTTACCGGGGACGTCCGCCGGCCCGGTTTATATGAGTTGGCTTTAGGAACGTCGCTTCGGGATTTGATTGAGATTTACGGGGAAGGGGTTAAAGAGGGACGACGCTTGAAGGCGGTGTTTCCAGGCGGTCCCTCCAATACGATTATTCCGGCAGATCAGATCGATGTCGCTCTCGATTTTGATTCATTAAAGGCCATGGGCTCCGGATTGGGAACGGGAGCGGCCATCGTGATGTCCGAGGACACCTGCATGGTTCGTTCTGCAATCGAATATGCCCGATTTTTCGCCAGAGAAAGTTGTGGGCAGTGCCCCCCCTGTAAACTGGGAACCGTGCATCTCTCTGAGATTTTGGAAAAGATTGAATCGGGACAGGGAAGCGGAAAAGATGTTCAGCAGGTCGAACAGGTTTGTGGGATGATCAAGGGACGGGGTTACTGTTATCTGCTGACGGGCGCTTCTATTGCGGTTGAAAGTATTTTCAGGCATTTTCAGCATGAATTCGACGCGCACGTTGAAGAAGCGAGATGCCCTTTTGTTTCTCAGCCGATCTTTGATTGAAAAACAAGAATAGGTTTGCTATAATAAAATTAATATAATAACGGAGGACGATGAAAATGGTGACTCTAACAGAAAAAGCCGGTACCAAGGTGAAGGAGATTATGGAATCAGAAAACAAACCCGGCTACGGACTCAGGGTTTATGTGACGGGAGGAGGCTGTTCCGGTTTCCAGTATGGAATGGCTTTTGAAGAGAAAGAGACCGAAGAAGACAGCGTGATCGAAATGCACGGCGTCAAGCTCTTTGTCGATCCCTACAGCGCTCCCATGCTCTCTGGAACGGAAGTGGATTACGCCGATAGCTTGCAGGGAGCCGGTTTTGCCATCAAAAATCCCAATGCGAAATCGACCTGTGGGTGCGGTCAATCGTTTAGCGCATAGTCTCAATCGAACTCAACTTCGTTAAATCACACTGATACCTCATTTGCCGAAAAGAGCGGGCCGTTTTTTTAATCGGCCCCTTTTTTTGACTGTACCTCTTCCTCGCTCGACTTTTTTCAACTTGGGGGCAACCTCGTTATTTTATTCCGCAATGGCTTGACAGTAAGATTTCTGTCTCTTATAATAACTTGCTTTAATTAAGAAAGGTTTCATATGGAAATAAAAATTCAAGAAATTCCTCCTGAAGGACTTCTCTTATCGTATCCGGAAGATCCGGCCAACTGGGGGCTTGCTGAAAAAGGTCTGACCTTAAGCGGGATGATTCAGGTTCTGCTTAAGGTCATCAAACATAATGAAAAAGAGGTTTATATTCGTGGCTCTCTGTCGGCGGAGCTTTTTTCGGAATGCAGCCGGTGTCTCAAGAAGTTTCCGGATCCGGTTCAATCCGATTTCCATGTCGATTATGTTCCTTTTTCCGAGATTTCTTCTGAGCGAGAGCGTCAATTATTAAAAGAAGACCTTGATCTCCAGTTTTACGAGGGAGACACCATCGAAGTGAAAGAGGTGATTGAAGGCCAGCTTTTTCTAGTGGTTCCAATGCGTCCCCTCTGCCAGCCCGACTGCCGTGGGCTCTGCCCACATTGTGGGGAGGACTTAAACCGCGTGACCTGTTCCTGCCCCGCAGAGCCGATGGATCTTCGGTGGGGAGGCTTAAAAGACCTCTTTAAAAAAAATGACAAGTAGTCGATGAAGGTATCGTCGTAGGAAGTCGGCGACATCGGCTTAACGATATCAGCAGATCAATCAAAGGGTCCACCGACCATTAGGAGAAGCAATGCCGAATCCAAAACATAAAATATCCAAGTCCAGAAGAGACAAAAGAAGAACACATAAAAAGCTTCAGATCCCCACCTATGTTCTCTGTCCTCAGTGCCATGAACCCAAATTGCCTCACCACGCTTGCCTCAGCTGCGGAACATACAAGGGCCGTGAAGTGATTGCGGTTAAAGAGGGGTAGCAGGCCGCCGGTTACGTCTCGTTTCTTCGCGTGAGTCACGTTTCATACGAGCGAAAGCGCTGCCGGTAAAGCCGGCGACATCCAGGTCGGCGGTTGATCTTCTCCGCAATCTTAAAAGCCGAGCTCGGCGATTTTTATCCGGAGCTCCTTGATGAACCTTCTTAAACCCATGGTCTCTCAAAGAACAGTTCGTGTTCCCAACCTTCCCGATGAAGGGGTGCGATGAAAATTGCGCTGGATGCCATGGGAGGGGATGACGCCCCCGCCGCCATTGTCGAAGGGGCCGTCGAGGCGGCCCGCGAGCTTGCGGTGGAAATTATTCTGGTCGGGGATGAAAAAGAGATAAAAAAAGAGCTCTCCCGGCATTCGACAGATCATCTTCCCCTTTCTATCGTTCATGCATCGCAACGGGTCGAGATGGACGAGTCCCCCTCTTCGGTCGTCCGAAAAAAAAGGGACTCCTCGATCTGGGTTGCGACCGAATTGGTCAAAAAATCAGAAGCCGTGGCGGTTATCAGCGCAGGAAACACGGGGGCCAGCATGGCCACGGCGCTGTTTATTCTCGGACCGATTCCCGGCGTGGAACGTCCTGCCATCGCCACCCCCCTTCCCACCTTAAAGGGAACATCGATCATGATCGATGTCGGCGCCAACGTCGATTGCAAACCGCTGCATCTCTTTCAGTTCGGCATCATGGGGCATATTTATGCCAAGGAGATCCTGGGCATCGCCCAGCCAAAGGTCGGCCTGTTGAGCATCGGAGAGGAAGACACCAAGGGAAACGAGTTGACCAAGGAAGTTTTTAAAATGTTAAAGGCGAGCGCGCTTCACTTTATCGGAAATGTGGAAGGCCGGGATGTTTATGCCGGCGAAGCGGATGTGATTGTCTGCGACGGCTTCATTGGAAATGTCGCCCTGAAGATTTCTGAAGGGCTTTCGGACGCGATGATCCAGTTTCTCAAAAGGGAGATCATGGGCTCTGCCTTAGGCAAACTCGGCTATTTTCTACTGAAACCTTCATTCGGTCGATTCAGAAAGAAAGTCGACTATGCGGAGTACGGCGGCGCTCCTCTTTTGGGGGTCGACGGCATCAGCATCATCTGTCATGGCCGTTCCTCCGGGCTGGCGATTAAAAATGCCATCCGGGTTGCCAAGGAATCTTACAACCGCGGGGTGAACCGCCATATCAAGGAGCAAATTGAAGCCCAAATGGGTTCCGGTCGGGGAGAAAAGGTCTCATGAGTCTGATGCTCGGATTAAAAGCGGACTGCGGTAAATCCTTTGGCAGGGGAGGCCGATGAAGGCCCGAATCATTGCGACCGGCTCGTATGTTCCTGAGAAGGTTCTCACCAACCGTGATCTTGCAAAACAGATCGAAACGACCGACGAGTGGATTGTGGAGCGAACCGGGGTCCGGGAGCGGCGGATCGCCGGCAAGGACGAAGCGACTTCAGACCTGGCCTTTAAAGCGGCCGAACGGGCGTTGGCCGCGGCCCACATGACACCCGACCAGATCGATCTGATCATCGTCGCCACCGCCACCCCCGATATGTTTTTCCCCTCGACGGCCTGCATCGTCCAGGATAAATTGAAGGCGACGAATGCGGCGGCGTTCGATCTTTCAGCCGCATGCTCCGGGTTTGTTTACGGCCTTTCAGTGGGGGAACAGTATATCCGGAGCGGAACCTATCGGAATGTCCTGGTAATCGGCGCAGAGGTCATGTCCCGGCTGACCGATTGGACCGACCGGCGGACCTGTGTCCTCTTCGGGGATGGCGCCGGGGCCGTTCTCTTAGCCCCTTCCTCTTCCGACAACGGCATCCTTTCCGTTCATCTCCACTCGGACGGATCTCTTTGGGACCTGATCTGCGTGCCGGGGGGAGCGGCGGCGATCCCTCCCTCCGAAAAAGTGCTGGCGGAACATTTAAACACCATTAAAATGAAGGGGAATGAAACCTTTAAGGTCGCCGTCCGAAGTCTGGAAGAGGTCGCCTGGGAGGCAATGCGCGCCAACGGTGTTTCCCCTTCCGATATTTCCTATCTGATCCCGCATCAAGCGAATATCCGGATTCTCAACGCCGTGGCCGACCGACTCGGTTTTGCGGCCGAGAAGGTGGTCGTCAACCTCGACCGCTACGGGAATACTTCCGCGGCATCGATCCCGCTGGCGTTGGACGAAGCGGTACGGGACGGAAGAATCAAAGAGGGCGCCTCCCTCCTTTTTCTCGCGTTTGGAGGGGGGCTTACGTGGGCCTCCGCGCTGGTTCGCTGGTAACCAAGGGGCAAGGTGTCATGCCCCCGGCGTAAAAATTCATATCGAACGGGCCGGCACTTATAAAAGGTGTGGGGCATTGCGCGCCTGGTGTGAATCTCTAAATTCAACGGCGGCCCCCAGCGCAGGGCCCACTTATAAACAGGAGAAGATCACGTGAACGGACAATTTCTAGAAGGGTGGGCGATTATTTTAGGAGCTTCCAGCGGTTTCGGCGAGGCCTGCGCCCTGGAACTGGCATCGGCCGGAATGGACATCTTCGGCGTCCATCTGGACCGAAAGGGAACGTTGGCCAACGTCGATCGAATTACCTCCAAGATCAAGGAGCAGGGGCGCCGGGCCGTCTTCTACAATATCAACGCGGCCGACTCCGAGAAGCGAAGCGCCGCCTTAGATGAAATTCAAAAAACATTGACGGCCGACTCAAACCGGTCCTCCGTTCGCGTCCTGGTCCACTCGCTGGCCTTTGGAACGCTCAAGCCGTTCGTCGCCCCCGCCCCCAGTGAAGCGATCGCCCAGGCCCAAATGGAAATGACCCTCGACGTCATGGCGAACAGCCTGGTTTACTGGACGCAGGGTCTGGTCGGGCGAAAGTTGCTCGATCGGGGAGGGAGGATCTTTGCCCTCACCTCCGCCGGAGGGGCGCGCGTCTGGAAAACCTACGGCGCCGTGTCGGCCGCCAAGTCGGCCCTAGAATCGCATTGCCGCCAGCTGGCCCTTGAACTCGGGCCGATGGAAATTTCCGTCAACGCCATCCGCGCCGGCGTCACAGACACCCCCGCGCTCCGGAAGATCCCCGGCCACGAAGAGATGATTCGGATGGCAAAGGCCAAAAACCCGCGCGGCCGGCTGACCACGCCGGAAGATGTGGCGGGGGCGATCGCGCTTCTCTCTCATCCCAAGGCCCATTGGATTACCGGGAACGTGATCGGGATCGATGGGGCTGAATTCATTGTCGACTGACCTCGATGATAAGGAGCCGCGACAAAATAGCTGGCGCAGTTCGGCGGGCGATCCATCCCGACTGGCGTTGTTGTTCGTCGCTTACATACCAAGTAGAGCGCCGTAATCTCTCGCGCTAGGGCCTACTTTAAAGGGTATGCGCGCTCCTCACGCCTAGCCA
>Ga0080064_1003223_pt1 | contig 24507 bp, 17 predicted proteins | sample Subgrocontami54m_FD_69260 | JGI IMG/M metagenome (GOLD analysis project Ga0080064, IMG submission 69260) | Subsurface groundwater microbial communities from S. Glens Falls, New York, USA - GMW46 contaminated, 5.4 m (SPADES assembly) (version 2) ...
TGGCGGACGGAACCTCACGCCGAAATTGCTAACTCTAGCACGAACCCCGCGACCCGAGGGTCGTATCCGCCGAATTCCAAACTCAAGACCGCAAACCCCAGACCGAGCCCAGCGCGGCTCGCCCCCCTGCCCTTTACCGATCCGCAAGGCGTCCCGATCTCGACGTACCGATTGCAGCTGCGCAAGGAGTTCCCCTTCGCCGAGGCGAGTCGGATCGTGTCATACTTGGACCGAATCGGGATCAGCCACTGCTACTGCTCGCCGATCCTGATGTCGGCACCCGGCAGCACGCATGGCTACGATGTAAACGACTACCATCGCATCGACACGGAGCTCGGCGGACGGAAGGGCTTCGAGGATTTCGCCGGGCAGTTGCGGGCGCACGCGATGGGCATCGTGCTCGACTTCGTGCCGAACCACATGGGCATTCAGGGCACGTCCAACCGCTGGTGGCAGGACGTGCTGGAGTGCGGGCCGTATTCACCTTTCGCGGACTTCTTCGACATCGACTGGGGCGAGCCGTACCAGACGAGCCGGGCGCGGGTGCTCGTGCCGATCCTCGACCACCAGTACGGCGTCGTGCTCGAAGCCGGCCGGTTTGCGATTCGCCTCGACGCGGCCTCCGGCAACTTCTTCGTGCATTACGAAGACCTCCGCTTCCCGGTCTGTCCGGACACCTACGCGGACTTGCTGCAAGGCGCGGCCGCCGAGCCCGGTTGTGCCGAGGAGGCGCGGCTGGCGTTGCGCAAGCTGGCCGACGGGTTCGCGGCCTTGCCGCGTGGCAGCGAGGGGCCGATTCCGCGCGGGCCGCGCCAGGAACTGAAGCAGCAACTGGGCGCCGCGGCCAGGGCCAGCGAGTCGGTGCAACGGGCCATCGCCGCGCACCTCGACGTGATCAACGGGCAGGCCGGCGATGCACGCCGCATGGATCGACTCGACGCGATCATCGGCGACCAGCATTACCGGCTGGCGCACTGGAAGACAGGCGCGCACGAGGTGAACTACCGGCGGTTTTTCGCGATCGACACGCTGATCGGGCTGCGGATGGAGAACCCCAAGGTTTTCGAGGAGACGCATCGCTTGATTGGCGGGCTCGTGCGCGAGGGCATCGCGACCGGGCTGCGCATCGATCACATCGACGGTTTGCGCAACCCGCTCGAGTACCTCGAGCGCGTGCAGACGCTCGCCTTGCGCGACGGCGCCACGGCCACCACGCCCTTCTACGTCGTCGTGGAAAAAATCCTCGCCCACGGGGAGGGGCTCGATGCCGCCTGGCCGACGCACGGGACCACGGGCTACGAGTTCATCCGCCAGCTCGCGGACGTTTTCGTCGATCCCGCGGCGGAGGAAAAATTCACGCACCTGTACTCCGCCCTCACCGGTGCGCACGAGAGCTTCGCCGACGTCGTGTACGTGAACAAACGCCACGTGCTCGAGGAGATGTTTGCCAATGCCGTGACTCACCTCGGGCACCAGCTGGCCAACCTCGTTGCGCACGACCGGCGCTGGCGCGATCTGACGCGGCACGAACTGGTCGTCGCGATTCGCGAGATCATGGCGGGGCTGGGCGTTTACCGGATCTATCGGCGGATGAACGCGGAGTGCCGGCCGGCCGATGCCCGCGAAATCGAACGCGCCTGCGCCACCGCGTTGCGGCGAAATCCGAACCGCGACGCGCAGGCCTTCGAGTTCGTCCGCGATGTCCTGATCGGGCGCTACCCGCCGCCGTCCGCGACGCTCGATTACCGGGTGGGGTTGTGGCGCTGGGTGCTCACGTTCCAGCAGTACACCGGCGCGGTGATGGCGAAGTCGGTCGAGGACACCGCCTTTTATGTCTACAACCGGCTGGTGGCGTTGAACGAGGTGGGCGGCGATCCGGCCGCGTTCGGCGGCACGGTCGCGGCGTTTCACGCGGCCAATGCGCGGCGGCGCGAGACGACGCCACACGCGCTGCTGGCGACGTCGACGCACGACACGAAGTTCGGCGAGGATGCGCGGGCCCGGCTGTACGTGTTGTCGGAAATGGCCGGGGACTGGGCGGACTGGGTGAGGGAGTGGTCGAGTTTGAATCGGCGGCACAAGACCAGCATCGATGGTCGGCTGGCGCCCGACGCCAACGAGGAGTACCGACTCTACCAGACGCTGCTCGCGTGCTGGCCCGCGGCGCCATTCGAACCCGACGAGTCCTTTCGCGCGCGGATTCGCGATCACGTGCGGAAGGCGGTGAACGAGGCGAAGGTCAACACGCACTGGCTGCATCCAAACGAGGCGTGGATCGAAGCGTGCGACCGTTTCGTGAACGGGCTGCTCACCGCTTCGACCGGCGAGGAGTTTCTCACGAGCTTTGCGCCGAAGGCCCAGCGGATCGCGCACCTCGGGTTGGTGAACACGCTTTCGCAGGTGGTGCTGAAAATCGCGTCGCCCGGCGTGCCGGATTTTTACCAGGGCAGCGAGCTCTGGAACCTGACGCTGGTGGATCCGGACAACCGCGGCGTCGTGGACTGGACGCATCCGGAGAATTTCGTGTCGACAGTCGGCGCGTTGCCCTGGCGGGAGCTGTTGCGGCGCTGGAAAGACGGCGGGATCAAGCTGCGCTTGACGCAGGAGCTGCTGCGGTTTCGCCGCGGGCAGGCGGCGATATTTCAACAGGCGAGTTACGAGCCGCTCGCGGGCACGGGACGATTCGCCGAGCGATTGGTCGCGTTTGCCCGGCGCCACGAAGGCAAAGCGGTCGTCGTGGTGGTGCCGCGACTCACTGCGGCGCTGGGCTGCCCGCCGTTGGGCCTGGTGTGGGAGGATACGGAACTGGCGTTGCCGCAAGCGGCCGGAAACTGGCGGGACGTGTTCACCGGCAGGGAGTGGCCCGCCGGCTCATCGGCGCCGCTGGCCGAACTTTTCACGGAGTTGCCGCTGGCCGTGCTCGCCGTGGAGTAGCGCCGGCGCAACTGCGGCGATCGCGGAGAACCGCTAGGCGGCCCGAGCGGCGAGCGGTGCGCGTGGAGCATTCTCCCCGACGGGCCGGCGGTGGAGCGATTCGGGTTGGAGTGCCGGCAGCACGTGCGGGCCGGCATTCCACGGCCGCGTGGGGTTTTCGACCATCTCCCATGCGCGGCGCACGCGGCGCGCGACCTGGCGGTTCAAATCGAACACGCCGTATCCGGTGTGTGAGCGCGCGGGTCTCATCGGAGGGGCCCCCCGTTGATCGACGGCGGTGAGGCTGGGGTGTGGCCGCGCCGGCGGGGACGGCCGGGCTGGCTCGGCGGGACGGCGATCGGTTCGCTCGGCGGCTTCGCGCGAAAAGGGAAGTCGAGGAAGACCGCCTTCAGTTCCGCGAGGGGGAGGGAGAGTTGTTGTGCATCCATGGCGCGAGACTACGCGACCAGGTGGGACATCCGATGGCCCAACCTCGAAAATTTCCGTGGGAAGGTTGCCCTGGGGGCACTTCGCCAAATTGGCGGCCGGGTCGACGTGGAATGTGACCTCCGGGCGCGTTCCGCGCCGAACGGCGGCCGGAGGTCGTCGTCCACCCTCTGCTCCCGCCAATCGCGGGCCGGAAGCCGCAACCGCTGGCGGACCGCAGTTGCGGCAAAACGCTCCGTTTCCCGGCGAAATTCCCCGCGGCACCAGGCCGACCCTCCCGGGTCGATCGCACCGGCCGCGGAGTCGGAAGAAACCGCTGCGCGCTGCCCCTGCCCTACGATGCTCGGTTTCCGTCATTCTCCCCTTGGGCCCACCCTGCTCCTGCTGACCGGCGCGGCGGCCGGGCTGCTGTCGGCTGGCTGTGGGAGTTTGCCGGATACGCGAATAATCGAGGAGCGTCGCGCGGTTCAGGCCGCGCAGTTCAAGAATGCGTGGGGCCCCATCTCCGCGCGGACGAGCGCGGCCCTGATGGCGGAACTCAAACGCAAGTCGGGGAACCTCGATATGCTCGAGCGCCAGGCGGCGCTCGAACAGGCTTTGGTCGGTGAGCCACTCGTGGTCGGCAACAAGGTCACGCTGCTGTTGGACGGCCCCGCGACGTACGAGGCGATGTTTCGCGCGATTCGGACCGCGCGGCGCCACATCAACGTCGAGTCCTACATCATCGACGATGGCGAGGTGGGCCAGAAGTTCGCGGACCTGCTGCTCGAGCGCCGCGCGGCCGGCGTGGCGGTGAATATCCTCTACGACAGCCTGGGCGCTTTCAAAACGAAGAAGGATTATTTCGAGCGGCTGCGCTCCGGCGGGATTCAGGTGGTGGAATTCAATCCCGTGAATCCGCTCGCCGCAAAGCGGCGCTGGTCGCCGAATCATCGCGACCACCGGAAGCTGCTCATCGTCGATGGGCGCACGGTGATTCTCGGCGGGATCAACATCGACGACGTGTATTCGAGCAGCTCGTTCAGCGGCAGTGCCGGCCGCGGCAGTGGCACGAGCAGTGGTGGCAGCGGGGGAAAGAAGGGTGAGAAGCGCAGTGGCTGGCGGGACACGGATATCCAGATCGACGGACCGGCCGCGACCGATTTTCAAAAGCTGTTCCTGCAATCCTGGGAAAAACAGCACGGGCCGCCGCTGCGCGCCGAGGATTACCTTCCGGCCGTGCCGCCGCAGGGCAAGGAAATCGTTCGCGCGATCGGCAGCGCGCCGGACGACGAGTTCAACGCGCTTTATCTCACGTTCATCGCGGCCATCACCCACGCGGAAAAGCAGGTGTACATCACGAATGCGTATTTCGTGCCCGATCCGCAGCTGGTCGGGGCGCTGGTCGCGGCGGCGCACCGCGGGGTGGACGTCCGGCTGATTCTCCCAAGCACGACCGACTCGCGCTCGGCGGCGCACGCGGCGCATTCGCATTACGCCGAATTGCTGGCGGGCGGCGTCAAGATCTACGAGCGGCGCGCCGCGTTGCTGCACGCGAAGACCGCGGTGGTTGACGGTGTGTGGTCCTGCGTCGGCTCGGTCAATCTCGACTGGCGCAGCGCGCTCGACAACGACGAGGTCGTCGCGGTGGTGCTCAGCCGCGAGTTTGCCGAACGAATGCTGTCCGCCTATGCACTCGATCAGGCGCGGTCCGACGAGATCATGCTCGAGCAATGGCGGCACCGGCCCCTTTGCCAGCGGATGAAGGAGTGGTTCTTCCGGCTCTCGGGCCGCTTGCTCTGAGCTGCCGGGAACAGACTGGCCGCGGCAAGGGATGCGCAAGGCCTCGCAACCAGGGCGGAGCGGCGCACCGCTGTTGCGGCTACAGTGGCTGGGTGAAACCGGGCCCCGAATCGCGTTCAGTCGATTACTACCTGATCGCCAGGGCGCAGGCGCGTGCCACGGGGGCGAATGCTCATGATGTTCACGCCCTGCTCGGGATGTACCTCATCATGTGCGATCTGGCGGATGATCCGGAGTGTTGCCAGCGGATGGAGAGAATCGAGCAGCGGCTCCGAGCCTTCTGCCAGACCGGTGCGCTGCCCCAGGCAGATGCTGCGAGGGCCTGTCTCCCGTCGTACGCCCCATGATGGGAGGCCCCAGTTCAGACACCCAGGGGGGAAGGGTTATTGACTCCTTCCCATCGCGGCGGAACCGCGGCCAAAACTGACTTGCGTGCAATGGCCGGTCGGGAAGGTTAGTTGGGCATGGCCGAGGCCGTCGCCGGTGCCGTTTTTTTGAGCTACGCATCGCAGGACGCTGCGGCGGCGCGGCGCATCGCCGAGGCGCTGCGCCCCGCGGGGATCGAGGTGTGGTTCGACGAATCCGAGCTGCGGAGCGGCGACGAGTGGGACCGGTGCATCCGCCAGCAGATCCGCGTGTGCACGCTTTTCGTGCCGATTATTTCCGCGCACACGCAGGCGCGCCGGGAAGGTTATTTCCGACGCGAGTGGCATCTCGCGGCCGAACGCACGCTGGATATCGCACGCGGCGAGCCGTTCCTCGTGCCGGTGGTCATCGACGACACGCAGGACCGCGATGCGCTCGTGCCCGAGGAATTCCTGCGCCTGCAATGGACACGGCTCAACGGCACCGAGGTGCCCTCCGATTTTGTCGCGCGCGTGCAGGCGTTGCTGGCGGCGACGAAACGATCGCCTGCTGCCGGCGCGCCGGGTCTGCCGACGGCGCGAGACCCGCGAAGGCGGTGGCGGACTGCTCGCATTCTCCTCGGCGGTGCAATGCTCGCCGCGCTGGCGGTGGTCGTCGGCTGGCGATTTCGGAACCGGCATGGCGCGGACGTCGATGCGCCGCGCGCCGCGGCGCAGCCATCGCGCGATCCGGCGGCCCCCTCCATCGCCGTCCTGGCGTTTGCGAATCTCAGCGCCGAACGCGACAACGAATATTTCTCCGACGGGATCAGCGAGGAATTGCTCAACACGCTGGCCCGGGTCCCCGGGCTGCGGGTCGCCGCGCGCAAGTCGGCCTTTTCCTTCAAGGGCGCCAACGTGCCGCTCACGGAAATTACCCGTCGTCTGGGGGTCAACTACGTGCTCGATGGCACCGTGCGACGCGACGGGAGCAAAGTGCGGATTTCAGCCGAGCTGATCAAGGCGGCGGACGGCTTTCACGCCTGGTCGGGGCGGTTCGACCGGGAACTGAAAGACATCTTCGCGGTGCAGGACGAAATCACCGAGGCGATTGTCGCGCAGCTGCGCGGCACTCTGCTGCGCCCCGATTCCGCGCACGAAGCGATTAAGGCGTCGCCCGCGCGGAAAGCCGGGACCGCGCAACCCGACGCGTATCGCGAGTATCTCCTGGGGCGCTATTTCCTGAATCGAGCGGCGCCGGACGATCTCGAGCAGGCCATCGCGCATCTGCGGGCCGCCATCGAGCGCGACCCGAAATTCGCGCCCGCGTGGGCGGAGCTCGGGCGCGTGCACAGCAACACCGCGCAGTTCGGACTGCGGCCGGTGTCGTTTGCCGAAGCTTTTGGCCAGGTGCGGACCGCGGCCGAGCACGCGCTCGCCCTCGATCCGCATCTCGCCTACGGCCACATGCTCCTCGCGCATGTGCAGATGGTCCACGATGGCAACGTGGCCGCCGCGAACAAATCGATCGCGCGGGCGCTGGAACTCGCGCCCAGCGATGCGCCGGTCGTCATCGTCGCGGCATTGATGCGGTTGTTCGTCGGCGAGCGGCAAAGCGCACTCGAATTCGCGCGGCGCGCCGCGGAGCTCGACCCGGTCAACCCGCAGGTGCGGGTGTACCTCGCGGTCGTGCACTTTTACTGCGATCGACTCGCGGAGGCCGAGGCGGAGATTCGCGGGGCGCTCGCGCTGGAGCCGAAGGTTTTGCTTGGCCCGACCCTGCTGAGCTACACCTGCCTGTTGCAGGGAAGGCTCGATGAAGCAGTGGCCGCCGCGGAACGGGAAACGACGCCGCACCTGCGGCTGGTCCCCCTCGCGCTGGTGCGGCAGGCCCAGGGGCGACACGCCGATGCCGACGCGGCGCTCGCCGAGCTGGCCACCCATTACGCCGATCGGATGGCATTCAACGTCGCGCAGATTCACGCCTATCGCGGCGAAATCGATCCCGCGTTCGCCTGGCTGGACCGGGCATTTGCGCATCGCGATAGTGCGCTCGTTCATGCGAAACTCGACCCGTTCCTGCGCAACCTGCACGGCGATCGCCGGTGGCAGCAGTTTCTGCAGCGGCTCGGGCTGGCGGAGGCGACGCGCGGGCCGTGAGGCCAGTCCGCGTTCACGGTGAGCCCGGGCCGCAAGCCCGCGGCGCCCGCGCAGGGTTGGGCCAGGCCCACGCCGGAGCAGACCGAGCGATTGAAATCCGCCGAAGGGCGAACTTCGCGCCGGGCACCGGGTCAGAGGGGCAACCTCCCCTCCATGAAACCATTTCCAAAAGCAACGCTGACGCTGGCCGCCGCGATCGGCCTGGCGCTGGCCGGCTGTTACACGAATCCCGTGACCGGCCGCAAGTCGGTCGTGATCATTCCGCGCGGCGAGGAGGTGACGCTGGGCGCGCAGTCGTTCCAGGAGATTCGCACCAAGGAGAAGGTGTCGACGGATCCTGGATACAACGCCCGCGCGACGCGCGTGGGCCAGCGCATCGCCGCGGCCGTCGGCAATGAGTTGCCGGACGCGCAGTGGGAGTTCGTGGTGTTCGACTCGAAGGAGCTCAATGCGTTCGCCCTTCCGGGCGGGAAGGTCGGCGTCTACACCGGGTTGCTGCAGCTCGCCGAAAGCGACGCGGAGCTGGCCATCGTCATGGGGCACGAGATCGGCCACGTCATTGCACGCCACGGCGCCGAGCGCATGACCGAGGCGCTGGCGATGGCGGGCGCCGGTGCGATTGGCTCGGCCATCGTCGAGGCGAAGACGACCGACCCGCAGACGAAACAGCTTTTCGCCCTCGCGTACGGGGGCATCACGACCGTCGGGCGCGTCTTGCCGCATTCGCGCGCCAACGAAAGCGAAGCCGACCGCATGGGCGCGGTCTACGCCGCGCGGGCGGGTTACGATCCGCGGGCGGCGATCACTTTTTGGCAGAAGATGCTGGCGCAAAAAAAGGCGGCCGACCAAGCGGGCAGTTCCGCCGGCGCGGTTGCCCAGTTGTTTTCCACTCATCCGGCCGACGAGAAACGGATCGCCGATTTGAAGGCGCTCATGCCGCAGGTCCTGCCGATTTACGAGCAGAACAAGGGTAAACACCCCTGAGCAGGACGTACGGGAGCGTCTTCGCGGTGGTTCGGGTTACTCCTGACTGGCGGATTGATCCCAGTTGCGCCACGGTGTCCGGATGTTTGATCCCGTTGAAAAACTGAAGGAGTTCATCCGGCATCCGAGTGTTTCGACCGATCCGAAATATCGCGACGGCATGAAGGGAGCGCAGGAGTTTGTCTCTGGTTTGCTCCGCTCGCTCGGGTTCTCGGTCGAGGTCGTGCCGACGGACTTGCATCCGATCATCTGGGCGCAGCGGGGTGGCGACCGCCACTGGCCGCACGTGGTGATCTACGGCCACTACGACGTGCAGCCGGCGGATCCGCTCAACCTCTGGAAGACGCCGGCCTTCGAACCGACCATCATCGGCCACCGGATCTACGGCCGCGGCGCGGCGGACAACAAGGGACCGTTGATCACGAACATCGCCGCAATCGCGCAGGCCTTGGAGGCCAACCCCAAGTTGCCGCTGCGGATCACGTTTCTGATCGAAGGCGAGGAGGAGATGGGCAGCCCGAGTTTCCCCGGGTTTCTCGAACGCTATGCGGACCGGCTGCGGGAAGGCGATTTCGTGTTCTTCTCCGACACCGCGCTGCCCAATGAGAACCAGGTCGTGATCACCTGCGGGCTGCGCGGGCTGGCCTTGTTCGACCTGCACGTCACCGGTCCGAAGGGCGACCTGCATTCCGGGCTGCACGGTGGCGTATTGAGAAATCCGATTCAGGCGCTGGCCGAGATCCTCGCGTCGCTGCACACGCCCGAGGGCAAGGTCAACGTGCCGGGCTTTTACGACGGCGTCCTCGACGTGCACCCCTGGGAGCGCGAGGAGCTGAAGAAGCTCGGCGCGGACGAGAAGGCCTACGCGGAATTCCTGGGCATCGACGCGTTCTACCCGACGCCGGGCTTCTCGCCGTTCGAATCGGCGCGCTTTCAACCGACGCTCGAGCTCAACGGCATCGGCGGTGGCTACCAGGGCGAGGGGACCAAGACGGTCATCCCGAGCACGGCGTTTGCGAAAATCAGCTGCCGGCTCGTGCCGAACCAGCAGCCCGATCGGATCAAGCAGATCGTGATGGACACGATTCGGCAGCGCACGCCGAAGGGGGTGAAGGTGAAGTTCGTCGATCAGCACAAGGGCGACCCGTACGTGGTGGTGCCGCCGGATCGATCGAACACGCCGAAGGACCAGTCACCGGTGCTCGCGCGGGCCTTTCGCGCGACGGAAAAGGCTGTAACCGAAGTTTGGGGACGCCCCCCGCTCTATTTGCGCGAGGGCGGCAGCGTGCCGATCATCGCCGACATCAAGCGGAAGACCGGGCTCGACTCGGTGATGTTCGGGCTGTTCCTGCCGGAGGATAATCTCCACGCGCCGAACGAGAGCTTCCATCTCGACGTGATGAAGAAGGGCACGGAAACCACGCGCCGGATGCTGCTGGAACTGGCGAAAGGGTAGGGCGGGCTTCAGCCCGGCCTTGATTGCTCTCTTGTAGGCGGGGTGCCCTCACCCCGCATGTCACACGTCACGGTATGCCGCGCGGGGCGAGCGCGCCCCGCCCCCAGTGAAAGCGCAAAAAAAACGCCGCGCGGATGGCGCAGCGTTTGAGTTCGAAAAATGTTCGCCTGGCTCAGAGCGGATTCGGCGCCGCGCGCGCCGGGTCGAGCACGATCGCATCGACGCGACGATCCTTGGCCATGGCGGCGTCATCGGCGTTCTTCGAGGCCTCCAGGCTGCCTTTCGAGAGCGTTTCGAGTCGGGCGACGGGCACACCGAGCGTCTGCAGATATTTCTTCGCGGCGTTGGCACGGCGATCGCCGAGCGCCAGATTGTATTCCGCGGTGCCGCGCCAGTCGCAGTGGCCTTCGAGCAGCACGCGATGCGTCGGGTTCTTGTCGAGGTAGTCCTTGACCGCCTTCAGCTTCTCGCGCTCGGCCGGCTTGATGTCGGACTTGTCGAAGTCGAAATAGACCGCGTTGGCCTTGAGCAGCTCGCGGTTCTGGCCGGTCGGGTCGAAGCCATCGGTGCGCACCTGCAGGCCCTGGTTGGCACCGAAATCCGCTGTCGTGGGTGCGGTGTTGATCCCGGGCCCGCCGGGCTGCTGTCCCATCACGGTCTGGGTCGGCGCTGGCCGATCCGGCTTCTTGGTGCAGCCCGCGAGCACGATCGCGGCGCCGGCAAGGACGAGGCAAAGTTTGTGCGAGGCAAATTTCATGAGTGGAAAAGTGGTCTGGACGCTCCCACAAACTCTATGGGACAAACGCTGCCGGTGTCGCAAGGCTTTTAGCGACCAAGCTGTTCATCGGCGTGCGTGCCGTGACGCGGAAAGCGCGGGCGTTTTCACCGCCCAGCCGGCCCGCTCACATCGTCTTCTTCGGCTCAATCAATCCCACCTCCAGCGCGTAGCGTGTGAGGCTCGCGACATCATGCAGGTTGAGCTTGCGCATCAAATTCGTCCGGTGGTTGTCGACCGTCTTGACGCTGATGCCGAGCTTGGCCGCGATTTCCTTCGTGCTGTGGCTTTCGGCGACGAGCTGCAGAATCTCGCGCTCGCGGTCGGTCAGGAAATCGGGCGCGCTGCTCGTGGCGGGATTGGCCACGACGTTGCGCAAAAGCGCGGCGACAGCCGGCCCAAAGTACGTGCCGCCGTTCGCGACGGTTTCGAGGCCCTTCTTGAACTCGAACAACCCGGCGGTCTTTTCAACGAAGCCGTGGGCGCCGGCCTCGAGCATCTCGCGCACGAGCACGGGATTTTCGTGTCCGGAAAAAACCAGGACCCGCATCTGCGGCAGTTTCTTGCTGACCCGGCGGAGAATATCGACGCCGTTCAGCCCAGGGAGCTTGGCATCGAGCACGAGGACATCCGGGTTCGTCTCGAGGCAAAGCTGGACGGCGCTCTGGCCATCGCCCGCCTCGCCGACCAACTGATAGTTTGCATCGAGCCGCAGAATCTCGACCAACATCTCCCGGATCGCAGTCTGGTCTTCGATTATGACGAGGCGTTTCATTTAGTTGGTGAGGATGGACAGTTTGGCTGGTGGGTCGACTGGGATTCGAACCCAGAACCAACGACTTAAAAGGACGCTGCTCTACCATTGAGCTATCGACCCGTTTGCCAATCAAAGACTTATGCTCTTCTCAGCGCCATTGCAACACCGCATCGCGCGGGAGGCAACGGAACTGAAAAGAAGCGGCGTTACAAACGCGCCGGCGTCGCGGTAGTCAAGGCCGGACCTCGGGCGGCGCTACGGCAGACAACCGGTACCGTGCGCCAGGGTAGCGCTGCGATGGTCCGAAGCGCGCGGACGGCGCATCGACATGACGGATACGAGCGGGGAGCCGAAATTCACGGATGCGAGTGGACGTGCGGGCCGGGGGCGGCGCACCGGGCCCGCCACGTTGTGCGGCACTGCGCAACCCACACACGCCGCCAGGTCGCGGCCGCGCGATGCGCGGTGCGACCACGGAGGACGTCCGTGCCGTTTTCTGCTCGGCGAGACGGTCCGATTTCTATTGTACGCCCTTGATGCATTTCCCGTCGTGCGGTCCCGCTGCGCCCGGCCCACCGCCGCACGGCGCCCGGGGCGCGAACGGACGGGGCGGGTCCAGCCCGCCCAACCGCAGCGGCGAGGACTTGGATTCGCGGTGCGGTGGCAATGACCGCTGAAGCCAAAGTGCTGAATTCTGGCGCCGCGGCTCGTCGGGCCGGCGTCACCTGGTCGGCTGCGATTATCCTGCTCGCCGGGTTCGTCGCGTTGGCGGTTCGCATGGCGTGGACGACCTCGGCGACGTTCGACGAACCCGGCTTCATCGTGGCCGGATACAGTTATCAGCACCCGCGCGGACCTCAGATCTGCACGACCAACCTGCGCCTCGTGCCGTTGTGGCTCGCGGCTCCGGGCCGGTTTCTCGGGCCAAAACTGCCCGCCGCCCTCGTGGAACACCCGGGCTCGAATGTGACGGGCGACATCAACCTCGGCCGGGCGTTTCTCGCCGACCCGCGGAACGACGGCACTGCCCTGCTGCGCGTCAGCCGGTGTGCGAACATCCTGCTCGGCGTCGTGCTCGGCACGGTGTTGTTTGTGTGGTCGCGGCGGATACATGGGGACGCCGGCGCGCTGCTCACCCTCGGATTGTTTTGCCTGAATCCGGTGATCATCGCCAACAGTGCGATCGCGACGACCGACCTCGGCACGGCGCTGTTGTTTGTCATCTCGGTTGGCGTCCTGTGGCGATTGCTTCACCGCGTGACGCCCGGCAACGTCGTCGGCTGCGGCATCGCGATTGGCGCCTTGGCGGCAGCGAAACTCAGCTGGTTCGTGGTGCTGCCGATCGCAGCCGTGCTGGTCCTTCTCCGCCGTTTCTCGCCCGCAGCGCTCGAACTGCAGATCGGCAGCCGCCCGTTTCCCGCGCGGCATCGCGCGGCAGCATTGCTCGGCGCGGGCATCGGAGTCGCGACAGTCGCTTATGCGACCGTGTGGCTCGTGTATGGATTTCGCTTCACGCCGGGACAGCCGCTTCCCCCGGAGGCCTGGTTTGCCGACCTTCGCGGGCCGCCGACGCTTTTTCAGCGAACCATCACCGCGCTGCGCGACGCGCGACTGCTGCCCGAGGGCTACCTTTTCGACATGGCGTCGTTCGCTTCGAGCGGGGGCGGCCGGCGGGCTTTTCTGGCGGGGAATTACTCGATCGATGGGTGGTGGTATTTTTTTCCGGTCGTCTGGTTCCTGAAATCTCCCTTGTCCTTCCTCGTCGCATTGCTGCTCGCAGCGGCGGCGACGTTTGCCTCCCACCGGGCAACGCCGCGCTTCGACCGGCGGAGCCTCCGCCATGGCCTGCTGCCGCTCGCCGTCCTCGGCGGGATCTACTTGCTGGTGGCGATGGCAGGGCCGCTCAACATCGGCATTCGCCATCTGCTGCCGGTCTACCCGGTCCTGTTTGTTCTTGCGGCGGGCGTTGTGGGCTGGCCCGCGATTTCACGTCGCCTGCGCCTGGCGGGGCTCGCCGGCTTGCTGGGTTGGTCGGCCACCGAGGCTGCCAGCGTGCATCCCGAATACCTGGCCTACATCAACGTGTTCGGCGGCGGCGCGCGCAACGGCTACAGGGTTCTGGCGGACAGTTCCTACGATTGGGGGCAGGATTTGCCTGCCTTCGAACACTGGTTGAACGCCCGCGCTACGGAGCGCCCGGCGGCGCGAATCTATTTCTCCTATTTCGGCAATGCCGAGCTCGCGCGGTTCTCGGGCCGCGCAGTGTTGTTGCCCCAATACATCGAGTTGCGGCCCATCACGGCTTACCCACTGGGTGCGGGGACGTACGTCATCAGCGCCACCATGCTCGACACCCTCTTCGGGCCGCTGATGGGCCCATGGCGTCCGAGCTACGAGAATCAGTATCAGGGGTTGGCGGCTGACCTGCGGCGGCTGGAAACCGCCCTCGGGGCTGGCGGTCGAGCGCAGGTCGACATGCTGATGGCCCAGGAGGGCGTATCGTGGTGGCAGGAACGAATCCTGCTGTTCGATCATTTCCGGTTCGCGCGGTTGTGCGCCATGCTGCGGCACCGGGAACCGAGCAGTCGGATCACGCGAACCCTTCTGGTGTACGAACTCGACGATGACGACTTGCGCGCCGCGCTGCTCGGCCCGCCGGCTGAAATGCGCGAGGACTACCGGGTCAAGGGAGACGCGCTTCAGCCGGGAAAATCACGGTGAGACCCTGGAGCAATCGAGAATTGGGCGCCACCGAGCCTTCGCCGCGTTTTCGGGCCATGCGACGGAGGGGTCGCGTCCTCCGCGAGGCCCGACACCGCGACTTTGACCAACCCGTGGAACGCGCCGCCAGGCCTCGACGGAGGCACCAACCCCCTCCCAACCAGGGAAACCGCGCGTTTCGGCAGCGATTGTTTGCAAGAAATTTCATACCCGTGAAGTGTGCGCCATAATTGACCGTCTCAAACCGGCCGAGTAATCACGCAGGCCGGCAACAGATCGTGGGAACAATTCAAAATTATACTCATCAGACCGAGGCAGAACGTATGTCTGCCAAAGCTCAGGAAGTCGCCTTCGACCGGCTGCTTGTCGACCGTTTCAAGGGCGGCGACCAGTCCGCTTTCGACGAGATGGTCGCTCGTTACTGGGACCGCATCTACTCGATGGTTCACCAGCTCCTGCGCAACCAGCAGGATGCCGAGGAGGTGACGCAGGACGCGTTCATCCGCGCCCATCGCGGGCTGGCAAACTTCCGGGGCGATTCCGCGTTCTCGACCTGGCTTTATCAGATCGCAACCAACCTGGCCCGCAACCGATACTGGTACTGGTGGCGCCGGAAGCGCGACCAATCCGTGTCCATCGATGCCCCAGTCAGTTCGGAAAACGACATGACGCTGGCCGACGTGATTCCCGCCGAAGTCGAGTCGCCGGACGACATCACGGTAACCCAGGAATTCGTCCAGCGCATCGCCAAGGGGATGGAGAGACTTTCCACCAAGCACCGCGAGATTCTCGTCTTGCGGAACGTCAAAAACATGTCCTACGAGGAAATCGCCGCCATTCTGGGGATTTCGGTTGGGACCGTAAAGAGCCGGATTGCGCGCGCACGCGAAAGCCTGCGTTCGAAACTCGGGGAGGACTTCAAATGAAAGAATCAGAGTTCATCGAACTGCTAAACCTCTATCTGGACCACGAGATTTCCGCGGCCGATGCCGTGCGACTCGAGGCCGAGGTGCAGAACAACCCGGCCCGCTGCCGGGTGTACCAGCAATACTGTCGTATGCAGAAGGCCTGTAAACTGCTCACGGCAGACCTCCAGGGCGAAGCCGTGACCGCGGCGAGCAGCGTGGAGAAGAAGGTCATTCCGTTCGATCCCGCGGCCGCGGCGGCGGAGGCCGGCCGGCGGCGAAAGATGGGCATGGTGTACACCTTCGGCACGCTGGCGGCGGCCGCCTGCGTGGCGTTGATTTTCGTGAATCGCGTCGATCGCAACTCGAGTGTGACGCGCGAACCGACGGTGCAGGTCGCGCCGGCCGCACCGAAGCCGGCCGTGCCGGCGCCAGCCCAACTCGCGAGTGATGCCACCGGCCCGCGCCAGCTCGGGAATCAGCGTTCGGCGAAGCTCGTCACGGATCCGCTGCTGCTTTCCGGCAACGCGAACTCGGCGCCGGTCATCGGCGCCGTCGCCAACGATTCGGCCGAGCACCTGAAATGGATCACGAGCCTGCAGATTGCTCCGCTGCCGCAGCATGTGCCGGTGGAGGATCTCCGGTTCGACGTGCGGCCGACGACGCTGCGGCCCGATGCCCGCGTGCTCGGCGGCAATCGCGTGTCACCGGAAAACAACGTCGAGATGACGGCCTTCCGCTTCGTGAAGTAACTCGTCGCGGGCAGCGACGTTTCAAGGGGCGGCAGACTTCTGCCGCCTTTTTCTTTTTGGGGCCGAGAGCGCCCTTGCGGCCGATTGCACGAATTCGGCGCGCAACGCACACGCCGTTCGCTCATCCAGCAAGCGCCTTCTTGATGAGCGCTTCAGTGGTGGCCTGCGGACCGATGGCCAGGGCGGACCGGCGAACCGCCTGATCGGCATCGGCGGCCTTGTAGCCAAGGGCAATCAGCGCGGAGACCGCGTCGCGGTGGGTGCTCGAACCGCCGGCGGGACCTGCTGCGCTCGCTTCACCGCTGCTAGCCGGCAGTTCGATTCCGCCCACCCTGGCCTTCAATTCCACGACGAGCCGCTCGGCGGTCTTCTTGCCGATGCCGGGACATTTCGCGAGCGTCGCAATGTCGCCCAGCCGAATCGCGCTCTCGAGCGACGGCAGCGAAAGCCGGCTCATGATCGTCAGCGCCATCTTCGGGCCGACACCGGTGACGTTTTCGATCATCAACCGGAAGAAATCCCGCTCCGCCGGCGTCGCGAAACCATAGAGCGTCTGCGCGTCCTCACGGTAAATGACCAGCGTGTGCAGCTTCACCGTTGCGCCGGGCGCGGGCAGTTTTTCCGCCGTCGTGACCGGAATGTTCACCTCGTAGCCAAAACCGTTCAATTCGACAATCGCGTGCAGCGGCGTCGCGGAGGCGAGGGTGCCTTGGATCGAGGTGATCATGGCGCGCGCGCGGCGCGCGCAGTGAGAAGTGACATGTGGCGAGTGACGAGACGAAACACGACGCAGCCTATGGTGAACTCATCACTCGTCACTTGTCACTCGTCACTTGGCCTCACTTCAGCCCCAGCACATCCTGCATGTCATACACGCCGGGCTTCCGGTGGACCACCCACTGGGCGGCCCGCAACGCGCCGCGCGCAAAAATCCCGCGGTCGCTCGCCTTGTGGGTGAGTTCGAGCCGCTCACCCAGCGCGGCGAAGATCACGGTGTGATCGCCGACCACATCGCCGCCGCGCAAGGCATGCACGCCGACCTCGGTGTTGCGTCGCTCGCCGGTGATGCCTTCGCGGCCGTGCCGGAGCGCCTTCGCGTCGAGCTTCCGCTCCTCGAGGATGATTTCGAGCAACCGTGCCGCGGTGCCGCTGGGCGCGTCCTTTTTGAATCGATGATGCATCTCGACCAGTTCCGCGTCGTAGTCCGGGCCGAGCACCGCGGCCGCGCGCCGGGTGAGCGCGAAGAGGAGATTCACGCCGACGGAGAAATTTCCCGCCCACACACAGGGCACCTGGGCTGCGAGCGCGAGCAGTTCCTGCTTCTCGGTCGCGCCATGTCCCGTCGTGCCGAGCACGACGGGCTTGCGATGCTTGACGGCGAGTTCGAGCAGCGAACGCGTGGCCGCGTGTGAACTGAAATCGATCACGACGTCGCCTTTCACCACGCCGGCACCGATGTCGTCGCCGACGTCGACCGACGCCGCGACGGCGAGCCCCATTTCCGGCGCGGTCGCGGCGAGCACCTGGCCCATCCGGCCGCGACCGCCGTTGATTGTGATGCTGAGTGGCATGGCGCGACGGCGTCAGTCGAGCTGCCGCAGCACGTCCTCGAGCGTCTTGGTGTTCGCAGCCGTCATGGCGCACAAAGGCGAGCGCACCTCGGCCGAACCGAAGATGCCGGCGCGGTGGAGCGCGTACTTCACCGGCACCGGATTCGGCTCGATGAACAGTGTCTTGAACATCGGATACAGCCGGCGGTGGAGCCGGCCGGCCCGCGCAAAGTCGTTCGCCAGCGCGAGCCGCACCATCTGGCCGATTTCGCGCACGTACACGTTGGAGGCGACGCTGATCACGCCTTCCGCCCCGACCGCCATGAAGGGCAGGGTGAGGGAATCGTCGCCGCTCAGCACCGTCACATCCTTGCCGAGGGCCTGCTTCAACTGGTCGACGCGATCCACGCTGCCGCCCGCCTCCTTGATCCACGCGACGTGTTCATAGCGCGCGCGCAGCCGCTCGACGACACCGACGCTGATTTCGACGCCACAGCGTCCAGGAATTGAATACAGAATGATCGGCCGGTCGGTCGTGTCCGCAATCGCGCAGAAGTGCCGGAAGAGTCCCTCCTGGCTCGGCTTGTTGTAGTACGGCGCGACCAGGAGCATCGCATCAGCGCCGGCCTCGTGTGAAAGTTTTGTGAGTTCGATCGCCTCATGAGTTGAGTTCGAGCCGGTGCCGGCGATCACCGGCACCCGGCCGCGCGCCTCGCGGATCACGAAGCGGATGACCTCCATGTGCTCGTCGTAATCGAGGGTGGGAGACTCGCCGGTCGTGCCCATTGGCACGAGTCCGTTCACGCCGCCTTTGAGCTGATGCGCAACGAGTTTCTTCAGATCGGCATAGGCGATCCGGCCGTCGCGAAACGGCGTGGCGAGCGCGGTAATGGTCCCGGTGAGGAATTTGCCGCGGGTGCTCATCGATGCCAAAGCTGGATTTCGCGCGCGCTGGGCTTCATGGCCAGAGGGCGAGGTGGGAGAGTCGACATAAGCGAGAACTGTCTTGTCCATGAATCTTCCGTCTGCAACCTAGGTTTTCGCGGAGCGAATACCTAGCAACGCTTTTTTGCCCATGCCCACTGTGACCATCACACCGCACACCGAAATGATCAACGACCTGCTCAAGCTCGCCGTCGACAGCGGCGTGAGCGACGTGATCATCAAGTCGAACAAGCCGGGTTACGTCCGGCTCGCCGGCAAATTGAAGCCGGTGGACATGGATCCGATCACCTGTCCGGAGGCGGAGGCATTCGTGGTCGAGCACGTGCCGAAGATTTTCCGCCCGCGGTGGGACGATGAAGGCCAGGTGGACTTCGCGTACGCGGCGGATGGCGTCGGCCGTTTCCGCGTGAACGCGTTTCACCAACGCGGGCTGGTGAGCATCGTGATGCGGCACATCAAGAGCACCGTGCCCAGCTTCCAGCAGCTTGGCCTCGGCACGACCGAGGAGGCGCTGATCAAGCTTTCGCAATCGAAGGACGGCATCCTGCTCGTCTGCGGCGCGACCGGTTCCGGCAAGAGCTCGACGATGGCGGCGATGATGAACTGGATTAACCAGAATCTCGACAAGCACATCGTCACGATCGAGGACCCGATCGAGTACACGTTCCAGGACGACAAATCGCTCTTCCAGCAGCGGGAAATCGGGCTCGACGTGCCGAACTTCCAATTGGCGATCAAGGCGGTGCTGCGCCAGAATCCCGACATCATTCTCGTCGGCGAAATGCGCGACCGCGAGACGTTCGAGACCGCGATCTCGGCGGCGGAGACGGGCCACCTGGTGTTTTCGACAATGCACGCCGCGACCGTCGCGCAGTCGCTGACGCGGTTGTTCGAATTCTTCCCGGCCGAGGAAGTCGTGCAAGCGCGGCGCGCCATTGCCGGTTCGCTGCGCGGCTTCGTTTGCCAGAAGCTGATTCCGACCGCCGAGGGCACCGGCCGCGTGCCGGCGAACGAGATTCTGAATGCCGATGCGACGGTGAAGAACCTGATCCTCGAAGGGCAGAACGAGAAGATCCAAGGGCTGCTCGAAAGCAACGCGGATTCGGCGACGTTCTCCTTCAACAAGGATCTCTACCGGCTCTGGAAAGCGGGCAAGATCAACAAGCAGGATGCGCTCAAGTTCTCGCCGAACCCGCAGCAGTTGGAGATGAACATGAAGGGCATCTTCATCAAGAGCTGACGTTTTTGGTCGTTTTACGGGGGAGGAATTGGCCGGCAGGACGCCCAACTGACCGAGCAGCAGTTCCTCGCGAAGCCCGGCAGCTACTCCGCGCCGGTCCGTGGCGCTGAACGCGGGACGGGCGAAGTCTCGTCGAAATCTACGAGGTGCCGGATGACTTGATGCGCGAACGCATCAGACGGGCTGACCGTCCACCGGCGCGCGTCGGACATGCGGAGGCACGATCGCGACCGCGCGGCGCAAGAGCGGTTGGCTGCCGACGGCGATCCAGCGCACCACGAAGTCTTCGGGTGGCGGTGTCAGTTGTCCGAGACGAACCCCCTAAAACTGCTCCGCCATCGCCACGGCTTTGAACAATGCGGACGCCTTGCTGACGGTTTCCTGATACTCGGACGCCGGCACGGAATCAGCGACCACGCCGGCGCCGGCCTGGATGTGAATCTGGCCATCCTTCAAGCACGCCGTCCGCAGCATGATGCACGTATCCATGTTGCCATCATATCCGACGTAGCCCAGCGCGCCGGAATAGAACCCGCGTTGCGACGGTTCGTACTGCGCGATGATTTGCATCGCCCGGATCTTCGGCGCGCCAGTCACCGTGCCGGCGGGGAATGTGGCGCGCATGAGATCGTAGGCATTCTTGCCGGGCGCAATTTGTCCCTCCACCTGCGACACGATGTGCATGACGTGCGAATAGCGCTCGACCACCATCATCTCGGGCACCTGCACGGTGCCGAACCGGCAGACGCGGCCGATGTCATTGCGGGCGAGGTCGACGAGCATCAAGTGCTCCGCGCGCTCCTTTTCGTCGGCGAGCAGTTCCTTTTCCAACGCGAGGTCGTCCGCATGCGTCGCACCGCGCCGGCGCGTGCCGGCAATCGGCCGAATCTCGACCCGCCCATCCGTCAGCCGCACGTGCACCTCGGGCGAGGCCCCGACGATCGAGAAGTCGCCCGCCTCGAGAATGAACATATAGGGCGAAGGATTCACCGTCCGCAGCGCGCGGTAGAGATCGAGCGGTGACCTCGTGAACGGCCGTGTGAACCGCTGCGACGGCACGAACTGGATGATGTCACCCGAGCGGATGAACTCCTTGCCTTCCTCGACGACCTGCTCGAACCGCGGCTGGGTGAAGTTGCCGGCCGGCACGGTGATCTTCGGCGTGTCGATCAGCGGGGCGGGCGCGAGTTCGCGCGGCTGCCGCAGCATCGCGTACAACTCGCGCAACTCGGCGACCGCGGCATCATACGCGGTGTCGGCGCGGGCGGGCTGGCCGGAGTCCGCCACGCGAACGTGGGCGTTGACGCAGAGCCGCAGGGTTTGCTTCGCGCGATCGAAGATCAGCAGCGAATCCGAGAGCATGAAATAAAGCAGCGGCGTGCCCAGTTCGTCGCGCGTGACCGCGGGGACCGACGGCTCGATCCGCGTGACGTATTCGTAGCCGATGAACCCGACGGCGCCGCCCGTGAACCGCGGGAGCCCGGGCAGCGTGACGGGTTGGTAGTCGCGCATCTCGGCCTCGATCAGCGCGAGCGGGTCGCGGGGGGTCGGCACCGATTGGGTCGGCTGGCCGGGCACGCGAATTTCGGTCGTGCGCGGGCCGCAGACGAAAACCTTGCGCGGGCGGCAGCCGATGAAGCTGTACCGGGCGAGGTTTTCCCCGCCCTCCACCGACTCGAACAGGTACGAGGGACCGGCGTCCTTGAGTTTTGCATACGCCGAAACCGGCGTCTCGAAATCCGCCATCAAATCCGTGTACACGGGAATCACGTTGCCCTGCGTGGCAAGGCTCGCGAAAACTTCCCTGGTCGGATGAATGTTCATCGTGGGAGGGGCTTAATGCGGGCGCCTCCGGTTGCCGGCAAGGCGAATGACTCGGGGTGTGCCGGCGGAAATATCGGCTGCTGTGCCCTTCGCCGAGGGCTGCCACCCAACGGTGGGGCGGGCTCTCCGAGCCGGCCTGGGTCGCAAGGTGGTGCGCGCGCCGGAACTCAGGCCGCTTCGGAGAAGCGGCCCCACCGTAGGCGTGTCGTCCTAATTCCCGTAATCCGCCCCGCTCAAGCTCCGTTCGACCGAACGCTGCCACGCGTGGAGCTCGGTCGTCATCCGCTTGACGACGTCGGGATGCGCGGCGGAAATATCCTTCGTCTCCTTCGGATCGGCGATGAGGTCGAACAATTCCGTTCGCGTCCCTGCGCGCCGCGCCTCACCGGTCACGAGCTTGAAGCGGTTGTCGGTCCAGGCCGCGTCGCCGCCGAAGTCTTCCGTCTTCGCCACGGGGTGCTTGTAGTTCAGAAAATCGATTGCGGGATTGCGGGTGGTCGGCGTGGTGCCGCGGGCGAGGTCGACGGGAATCCATCGGCCGTTGTTCCGCTCGCCGGCGCCCGGGTAACGCCAGAAACCGATCGGGGAAGGCCGCGCCTTCATCGAACCGTCGACGATCAGGCGGCGCAAGCTGATGCCGTCGATCGGCCGCTGCGGATCCGGCGACTGCAGTGCCAGCAAGTCGAGCAGCGTGGGAAAAATATCCGAGGTCACGCAGGGCACGGCCGAGGTTCGCGGCTGCCGGATTACGGCGGGCCACTCGATGATCGCCGGCACGCGCAGACCGCCCTCGTAGATCTCGCCCTTGGCGCCATGCCAGTCGCCGTCGAACGACTTGCCCTTGTGTTCGCGCGGCAGCCCGTTGTCGGAGTTGTACCAGACGAGCGTGTTCTCGGCGACGCCGAGCTGCCGCAACTTGTCGCGCAGCATCCCGATCGCCCGGTCCATCGCCGTGATTTCCGCGAAACGCCGGCGTAATTCCTCCTCCGGCACCTGACCGTAGAGCGCCACGTCCTCCGGCAACCCGGAGTAGGGGCCATGCGGCGACCCAAACCACACCACCAAGAAGAACGGCTTGTTTTCGCGTCGCACCTTTTCCAGGAAGCGGCCGGCCTCCGTCACGACGATTTCCGAGCTTTCGCCGCGCATGATTTCCGGTGGCGCGCCGTTCCGGCTCAGCGGCGGATTCATTTCGAAGAAGTTGTCGTGCGACAGATATTCCTCGAAGCCCATCCGGCCCGGATTTACCGGTGATTCCTTCTTCACGGCGCCGAGGTGCCATTTGCCGAAGTGGCCGGTACGGTAGCCGGCGCGGCGAAGAATCTCCGCGATCGTGATTTCCTCCGGCCGCGTCGAGTAGTTGGGGGCAAAGGCGCCCGAACGATTTGCGTGCCGCCCGGTCATCACGCTGGCCCGCGTCGGCGAACACACCGGTGATGCCGCGTAGAATCGGTCGAGCCGCAGCGCCGACCGCGACCAGGCGTCGAGCACGGGCGTCTTCACGTACGGATGGCCGTTGTAGCCCGTTTCGCCCCACGCCTGGTCGTCGGCCATGAGGAGGACGATATTGGGACGGGCCGGAACTGCGGCGGACGACGAAAGCGCGAGTGCGAGAAGCGCCAGGATCGTAGCGGCAGGCCTCCCGTCTACGCCCTGCGAGCTTCGACGCGGCGAGAACCAATTGGCGCGCCGAAGCCTTGGCGAAGGCGGCCGTGCCTGCCGCGTGAAGTGCATTACGTGCGGCAGGCAGGGACGCCTGCCGCTACGGCAAGAATTGGTGTTCATGGCGAACTCCGCTTGGCGGCTTTCGGCGCTTTCAACGTCTCGATGAGATAGTCGCGGACCTGCGGATGCTTCACGTCCGGCGCGCCCGGATACACCAGTTCGCACGGCACGCCGACCGCGCGGAGTTTCTCCTGCAGTTTGACGCCGAAGTTCGCCGTGTGCGTCGGGTCCTTCTGGTCCTGGCCGAGCGCCGGCGCCGTGGCGTAAATCAGGTAGATCGGCGGATCGTCGGCGCTGACGTGCTCGAAGGGCGAATACTCGCGAATCCACGGCAGCACCTTTTCCCGGGCGGCGAGGAATTCGGCGAACTGCGTGTCCCGTGTCCGCAGGTTCTTCGGGTCGGGCATGAAGCCGAAGGCGTGGCCGCCGTAGCGGCTGTTCGGCGTCCACTCCTTCATCTGCTGCGGATCGAGCGTGGTCTGCGCGACGTTGACCGCGGCGCACCAGAGCCGCGAGGATTCGCGCGCGACGGGATCGTTGCTGCGCGGGTCGGCGAAGTCGGCGTGAAACGCGAGGTACAGGCTGGAGCAGGCGCCGGCGGAGCCGCCGGTGGCGCCAATCCGGGCCCGGTCGATGTTCCACTCGCCCGCCTTGCTCCGCACGAACTGCAGCGCGCGGGCGGCGTCCGCCAGCGGCCACTGCACCGGCGGTTTCACGCCGGCCTCGATCGCCTGCGTCACGAACCGGTAGTTGATCGACACGACGGAAATGCCGGCGGCGAGGTACCGTTCGAGATCGGCCACGCGGGCCTTGTCGCCGTTGACCCAGCCGCCGCCGTGGATGTGGAAGACGAGCGGCGTCGGTTTCGCGGATTCAGCGCGCCAGAAATCGAGCACCTGGCGCTCGTGCGTGCCGTAGGGCACGTTCGCCTGGGTCGGCGGACGCTGCGGCTCGGGGGCAGCGGTCGCCTTTTTGGCCTCGGCCGCGTTCGCGGCCGCGGCGGTGAGAAACAGGAGCGCGAAGAGGGGAAAACGAGCGGAGATTCGCATCATGACGAAGCGCGACGATGCCATCGCGAAAAGGTGACGCAAGATTCGATCCCCACGGAGCGCGGACGTAGGCGGGAGCCTCGGCCGCCCTTTTGTGACGAAACGGCGGACGATCGGTGGGGCCGGCTCTCCGAGCCGGCCTGGGTTCCAGGGCGATTCGCACGCTATAACTCAGGCC
>Ga0080064_1003225_pt1 | contig 24491 bp, 16 predicted proteins | sample Subgrocontami54m_FD_69260 | JGI IMG/M metagenome (GOLD analysis project Ga0080064, IMG submission 69260) | Subsurface groundwater microbial communities from S. Glens Falls, New York, USA - GMW46 contaminated, 5.4 m (SPADES assembly) (version 2) ...
CCGCGGCTTCCGGGCCGAGGTCAGGTTGCCCGCCTCCTGACGGCTGCGCTCCGGTCGGCCGGTCCGGGCGTGATCGGGCGGTCGGCGACCTCCCGTCTTCGCCCTGCGGGCTACGACGCGGCGAGAGGCTATCGGCGCGCCGAAGGCTTGGCGAAGGCGGCCGGCCGCCGTCCCCGGCAGAACGCGCCCGGAGGTCGCGTTCCACCGCTGTGCTTCGAATCCGATCATCGCCCCTTAACACCAGCTTAACAATTCTCCGGCGCGGCGAAACGAAAGCCAAACACGGTAGCGGTTTAGTCAGGGGCAGCGGCCGATGTCGCCGCGCCCCCGCCCATGATTTTACCGAACTCCGATTACGCCGCGGCTTCCGCCCACGATTCCGCTGCGCCCGCTCCGACGACCAATGCCTGCGCCGATGCCGAAAAACAGGCGCTGATCGATCTCGTGCGACGCGCCGACGCCGGCGACGCCGCCGCGCAAGCCGAGCTCGTCCGCCGTTACACGCGTCGCGTCGCGGGGTTCGTCCGGATCATCATCCGGCAGCCCGACGCGATCGAAGACGTCACCCAGATGGTTTTCATCAAGATGTTCCGGCGGCTCTCGCGCTTGCGCGATCCCGCCGTGTTCGAGTCGTGGCTGTTCACCCTCGCGCGGAACACCGGGCTCGACTTCATCCGGCGCCGCCAGTGCCGGCCGAATACCATCACGCTCGACGAGCAGGTGAATCAGATCGCCGACCCGTCGAGCGAGACCGCGCTCAACGAAATCCGCGCGGCCCTGGACCGCGCCTTGACCCGGCTCAGCCCGCTTGATCGCGCGCTGGTCTCGCAATTCGTCGCGGGGGAGACTTATGGCGACATCGCCCGCCGGGCCGGCCTGTCGCTGGCGACGGTAAAGGTGCGGCTGCACCGCGTCCGGCCTTTCCTCCGCAGCATGGTGGGGGAAATGACCGACACGCGGCAGCGCGGCGGCAAAGGCTGGCGGCGCACCGCCGGCGGTCGTACCCGCCGCCAGTGGGCCAACGGCGCGGCGCTCGCGGCGTAGCCCGGCGCGGCCGGCTGTAGTGCTGAGGCGGTTACGGCAATCGTGGCCGCCGCAAGGATGGAACCTGGCGCGGCCATCGCCGGTCGTCCCTCCGTTCCCCGCGTCAGCCGCCCGCCCCCGCGCCGCTCCGCTGAAGTCGCGTCCGTCCCGCCATTAACACCCGCGTTACAATTCTCCCGTTCCGCTCAACGAATCCCAAACAGTGCCAGCGTCTCATCGAGCAGGTTCATTTCCAGCCACCGTTGGTCCGCTTTCCCATCGGCAAGCGGCGGTGGCCGGTGAACTGATTCGCATGAAAATCATTCGTTGCCTCGCTCTCGGTTCCACGCTCGCCGCCGCCAGTCTGCTCGGCGCGCAAACCGCTTCTCCGGCCGACGGCCCGCGCGGCCCGCGCCCCGGCGGACCCGGTGGTCATGGTCCCCACGGCCGCGGCCCGGGCGGTCACCCCGTGATCCGCACGCTCGATCTCGATCACAACGGCGAGTTGTCGACGGCGGAAATCGCGGCCGCTGCCACGAGCCTCCAGTCTCTCGACACCGACCGCGACGGCACGATCTCGGCGAACGAATTGCGCCCGCCGCTGCCGCCCCGGCCCGCCGACGCCCCCACGCCCCCGGCCGACGCGCCGCAACGGCCGCGACCCGGCGATGGCCCGCCCGCGCGACCCTTCAGTCCGGTGATGCTCGCCCTCGACGCCAATGGCGATGGCGCGCTCTCCAGCCAGGAGATCGCCAACGCGCCGGCGAGCCTCGCGGCGCTCGATTTGAACAAGGACGGCAAGCTCACGCCGGATGAGCTGCGTCCGCTCCCTCCAGCCAGATAAGCCCAATCAACCGCGCGGGGAGCGCCGGTTTCAACGACCGGCGCTCTTCGCGTGTGCAACTCATCCGCACCGTCCCGCCCATGGCCAACGTCCGCCGTCTGCATTTCTCCGCCGCGTGGCTGCTGGCGCGTCTTCCCAATTGCGCCGTGCGGCACTCATCGTAGCGGAACGCGTGAGCGTTTCGCGCGGTCGGCGAAAGCCTCACGGCTTCCGCTACCCGGCTTTCGCTTTTTTGAAGCTACACCCTAATTCTACTTTGTAATGTATGAATGTGGGCGGGGTGCCCTCACCCCGCGACCGTGATTTGGAAATGCTTTCCTGCGGGATGAGGGCACTCCGCCCACAAATACCGAGTTTCCACAGGAGAATCTCACGGCCATAACAAAGTAGAACTAATCTCTGATCTGGCGCAGCCGCTCGTCCTACACGATCAGCGCGATCTCCGCCCCGGGCCCGTGCACGCCTTCGATCAGGATCCCCTCGACGTCGGCGGTCTTCGACGGGCCGGTGCACCAAATCACGTTGCGATCGGTCCCGAGCGCCGCGACGGCCTGGGGCAGATCGCCGAAAATCGTGGCGCGCTCGACGACGGCGATGTGCACCCAGGGCGCCAGCGCCGCGAGCCGTCGCGACGTCGTCGCATCGTCGAGGATAATCGTGCCCGATTCGGCGATCGCGCCCGCCGCCCGCGTGATTCCGAACGCATAATCGTCCACCCGCGTGCGATCGAATTCCTGTTCGACCGTGAAATCACCGCCCGCAAAATACGGCTCGAGCCGCGGCCAGAGCGCCGGATCACAATAGCCGTGCCGCCAGCCACCCGCCCGCAAGTGGGCCACGAGTGCCGCCGGATCGGTGAACGTCTGGCCGTTCACGCGCCGGGCGCGCTCGGCAAACAACTCCGCGAGGTCGCGGCCGGCGATCAACTTGCGCATCACGGCCATCTCCGAATCGTACTGCGGCAAGGCCGCGCGCTGGTGCAGGGGCGCGAGTGCCCCGCGGACCCGCGAGAGAATCGCCTCGCGATCGTCGCTCATGGCAGCCGCCGCGCGGGCGCGAGCATTTTTTCCCGACCCACGAGGTACAACACGACGCAAATGACCGCGAACGGAATCATGGTGAGGGCATCCGAATACGGCCCCTCGTAAAACGGGTTGTGCAGCTTCGACCAGTCGTCGAGCGCGGCATCGGCGCGGTCAAAGAACATCTGCATGATGGCGATCACGATGCCGGCAATGGCGCCGCCGGCGATGTAGCCGGACGAGAGCAGCACGCCGGGACTCTTGTCACTCTCCTGGGCAAATTCATCGACGGACATCGCCGCATACTTGGCCTGCTGCCGCGTGTGGCGATCCACCAGCCAGCGCACGAACCCGCCAACGAAGATCGGCGATGATGCGGAAAGGGGCAGATACACGCCGACCGCAAACGCGAGCGCCGGCACGAACGACAACTGCAGCGTCACCGAAATCATCACGCCGAGGAGCACGAGCGCCCACGGCAGCTTCTGGTCGAGAATGCCTTTGATGATGTAGGACATCAGCGTGGCCTTCGGCGCATCGAACTTCACGACCTCCGATCCGTCGGGCCGCTTCGAGTGCGTGCCATTGATGCCCGGATCGACGAACCACACCGCCGCGCCGTCGTCCTTCACGAGGTAGCGGCCAGCCGGCCCGCCCTGGTCGTCGGTTTTCTGCCATACGCGGTACGTGTTGGCGTCCGTCCGTGCCTGCGGCCCGACGAGCTTCTCGTGTTTCTCGAGTTTGTTCGCGTCCGTGTGCAATCCCGCCGGCGCCACCTCGGCCACCGGCACGTACACCGTGCGCGCATCGTTGAGGAGGAGCAGGATCGGCCCGAGACATACCGCCGAAAGGGCGGCGCCCACCAGGATCGCCAACTGCTGGAACTTCGGGGTCGAACCGAGCAGAAATCCGGTCTTGAGGTCCTGCGAGGTCGTACCGCCGTTCGAGGCGGCGATGCAAACGATCGCGCCAATCGACAGCGCCGTCACGTAGTGGGAGCCACCGCGCCAGCCGATCAGGAGGAAAATCAGGCAGGTGAACAGCAGGGTCGCGACGGTCATGCCGGAAATCGGATTCGAGGAGGAACCGATTTCCCCCGTGAGCCGCGACGACACCGTGACAAACAGGAAGCCGAAGAACACGATCAGCAGCGCGCCGAGGAAGTTCATCTCGAGCGAGGGGGCGAAGGTGATCGCCGCGAGCAGCACCACCACGCCGATGCCGACGAACTTCATCGAAAGATCGCGATCCGTGCGCAGGTCGCCCTCCTCCGCTCCGGCCCGCGAGCCGCCCAGGTCGCGCAGCCCCGCCCGCAATCCGTGCCAGATCGTCGGAGCCGACTGCAGCAGGCTAATCACGCCGCCGGCCGCGACCGCGCCGGCGCCAATGTAGAGGATGTAGTCACCGCGGATTTGGCCCGGGCTCATGTCGCGGATGAGCTTGGTCGCCGGCGCGAGCGGCGCGGCCAGGCCCTCGCCGAAGAATTTGATCAGCGGGATCAGCAGGAGATAACTGAGCACGCCACCGGCGCACATGATCGAGGCGATCCGCGGACCGATGATGTAACCGACGCCGAGCAGCGCGGGCGAAACCTCGACTCCGACCGAGCCCGCCTTGAACGGCGGCCCGAAGACCTTGTTCGCGACATCCTTCCACCCCTTGAACGCGAGGTTGAGCGCCGTATACGCCAGGCCGATACCGAAGCCGCCGAAAATCACCTTTGCACCCGGCGCCGCGCCCAGGCCGGCCTTGGCCGCCGCGTGCATTTCCGCCTGCGCCGAGGGCGAGGCGGCGGCGCGGTCCTCGGCGTTCGCGCCGGCCTTGAGCACGGCGGCGCAGGCCGTGCCCTCGGGATATTTCAGCGTTTCGTGCTCGTGGACGATCAACGCCCGCCGCAACGGGATCATCATGAGAATGCCCAGCAGGCCGCCGAGCAACGCGACGAGCATCACGCGCGTGAGTTCGAGATCGAAGCCGAGGATGAGGATCGCGGGCATCGTCACCCCGATGCCGAACGCCAGCGACTCGCCCGCGGAACCGGCGGTCTGCGTGATGTTGTTCTCCAGGATGGTGGAGTCGCGCACGCCGACCTTCGAGAGGCCGCGAAACAGCGCGAGCGAGATGACCGCGACGGGAATCGACGCGCTCACGGTGATGCCGACCTTGAGCACGAGGTACAGCGACGACGCGCCGAAAATCATGCCGAGCACCGCGCCGGTAATCACCGCGCGCGCGGTGAATTCACGCATGTTCACCTGCGCGGGGATGAAGGGTTCGAATTTCGGAGTGCTCATGGGGAAGAATCGTTTAACCGCGGTGGGGCCCGCTCTCCGAGCGGGCGTGGGATCCGGTCCGCGCATTTCCTCCAGGCCGGCTCGGAGAGCCGGCCCCCCCTCGGTGTTTCAGCCATTTCCGGAATTCGCCGCCGCGCCATTCGGGCAGGGCGCGCTTGGCCTCCCACGCGCGGAGCGCCGGAATCGGCAGCAGCTTCGTCGGCAGATAATTGATGAGCTTGCCGCCGGCCAGCGCGGCCTTCCACGCCGTCGGCTGCACGGCGAGCAGCGCCCACGCGCCCATCGGCGGCGTGCCGGGCGACGGCACGTTCTCCTCCTTCGCGCGATGGCGCAGCCGCAACAAGAGGTCCGGAATGGGAATGTTGACCGGACACACTTCGTGGCATGCGCCGCAGAGCGACGAGGCCTTGGGCAAATCCGCCAGCTGCGGGAACCGCTCGCCCGCGAGCAGCGGCGACAACACCGCGCCGACCGGGCCCGGATATACGCTGCGATACGCGTGGCCGCTGGCCTGCCGGTACACCGGGCACACGTTGAGGCAGGCGCCGCAGCGGATGCAGCGGAGGATTTCGCGGCAGTCACTCGCCAGCACGTCGGTGCGACCGTTGTCGACGAAGATGACGTGCATCTCCTCCGGCCCGTCCGGCTGCGCCGCCGATTTCGGCCCGGTGATGAACTCGGTGTAGACCGTGAGCTCCTGCGCCGTGCCGGACCGGCCGAGCAGGTTCAGCAAGATCGCCAGATCGCAATCGCGCGGCACGATCTTCTCGATCCCGACCAGCGCGATGTGGCACTTGGTCGCCGCGAGGCAGAAGCGCGAGTTCCCCTCGTTCGTCACGAGCACGAGGCGGCCGCTCTCGGCCGAGACGAAGTTCGCCCCCGTCAGCCCGACATCGGCGCCGAGGTATTTGTGCCGCAGATACTGCCGCGCCCGCCGCGTGATCGTCGCAGGATCGTCGTTGTACGCGCCCAGGCCCTCGCGCTCGAAACTCTGCGCAATCTCGCGGCGGTTCTTGTGAATAATCGGCCGGACAATGTGGCTCGGGTGATCGTGATCGATCTGCACGATGAACTCGCCGAGGTCGGTCTCCAGCGCCTCGATCCCGTGTTCGCCGAGGAAGGGCGCAAGCTCGATCTCCTCGCTGACCATCGTCTTCGCCTTCACCATGCGCGTCGCGCCGCGCGCCTGCATGATGCGCAGCACGGTGTCGCGGGCCGCCTGGGCCGTGGACGCCCAATGCACCTGGGCGCCATTGGCCTTCAGCTTCGCCTCGACCTGCGGCAGGTAGGTATCCAGGTTCTCGATCGCGTGCTGCTTGATCTCGCCCGCCAGCACGCGCAACCGGTTCGGATCGGCGAACTGGTCGAACAGGATCCGCGTGCGCTTCTCGTGCGTCGCCTTTGTGCTCTGGTAAACCGACGCACGCTTGTCCGCCGGGAGCGTGGTGGCGAACTGGTCGATGGGTTGCGAAAGCACGGCGATTAAGCGCAAAGACACAAAGGAGCGCCAGGGAAACGCCAAGGGCGATGACGAAAGAATCTTCGCGCAGCTTCGCGGTCCTTCGCGCCTTGGCGTTTAATCCGGTTTCTCATGTTTTATCGCGTCACGGAGGACCTGCGAGATGTGACGCGCCACGATCGGTTTGCCCTCATGCACGGCCAACCCGCCCAGGTGCATGAGGCAGCTCATGTCGCTCGACACGAGCTGCTCGGGCTGCGCCGCCCGCACGTGCTCGAGCTTCAGCGCGCCCATGGCGCTCGAGATGTTCGGGAAGGCGACGGCAAACGTGCCGCCGAAGCCGCAGCACTGCTCGGGCTCGCCGAATTCGACGACCTGCACGCCCGAGATCGACCGCAGCAGCGTGACCGCGGCATCGCCGCTGGCGGTGCCCCGGGTGTGACAGGAGCGATGAAACGCGATCTTCGCCTCGTACCGGCCCGGCCACGTCCGCACGCGCAGGCCGTTGACGATGAAATCGGCGAGTTCCCAGGCCCGGCGGCCGAGCGCCTCGACCTCACCGAGGTCGGACTCCTTTTCGAACTCGAGCACCGCGCCGTGAAACAACATCGCGGCGCAGGACCCGCTCGGCACGATGACCGGCTCCTCGCCCGCGAACGTCCGCACGGTGTGACGCACGACCTTGCGCGAGGCGGCCCAGTCGCCGCCGTTGAACGCCGGCTGGCCGCAGCAGGTTTGCGCCTCCGGAAAGACCACCTCCACCCCGAGGTGTTCGAGCACCTCCACCGTGGCCGCCGCGACATCGTCGTAGAAGGCATCGCACAGGCAGGTGGCCATCAGTTGCACGCGCTTGCCAGTGATCGGACTGCGCTCGGTGTTGAGCATGAAGAGAGAAAACGCTGCGGTGCGCCGGAGGAGTGGCAATCGGAATTTCGGGGACCCCGTAGCGCGGTCAACCTGACCGCGCTCGAATGCACTTCGGTCTGCCTTGCGAGCACGGGCAGATTGCCCGTGCCACGATTTTGCCGTGACGCCTTGCCCCTCGCCCCTCGTACTCTTCCCCCGCCATGCCGCACCCGATCTACTCCGCCGCGCTGGACTTCGGTGCCACCAGCGGCCGCGTGATTCTCGGACGCTGGTCGAACGACCGGCTCACGCTCTCCGAGGTCCACCGCTTTCCCAACGCGTTTCGCACGCTGAACGGCCACGACTACTGGGACGTCGGCGGCCTCTGGCACGAAGCGCAAATCGGTTTGCGCAAAGCGGCCGCGCAGCTGCCGCGCGGCGCCGCGCTGGCGTCCATCGGCGTCGACTGCTGGGGTGTCGACTACGTGCTCGTCAACGACACGGGCCGGCTCGTGTTTCCGGTGCACGCGTATCGCGACGCGCGCACCCAGCCCGGGCTGAAGCGGCTCGGCAACACCCGCGCGGCGCTGGCGCGGATCTATGCCGCGACCGGCGTACCCAACGTCTTCTACAACACCTCGCTGCAACTCGAGGAAGTCGTCGCCTCGTGCCCGGCCATCAGCGATCTGGCGACGCGCTGCCTCTTCCTGCCGGACTATTTCAATTTTCTGCTCTCGGGCCGGATGGAGAACGAGTTTTCCATCGCCAGCACCTCGCAGCTGATCGACGTGCACTCGACCAACTGGTCGCGCGCGGCGCTGGATCACTTCCGGATTCCACCGCAATGGTTCAGCCAACCGGTGCTGAGCGGGACCAGGCTCGGCCGGCTCCGTCGCGAGATCCGGGAGGAATCCGCCACGCTCAAGGATACGCAGGTGATCGCGGTGCCCGGCCACGATACTGCGTGCGCGTATGACGCGATGCCGGCGGCCGTCGGCGGCAACGATCTCTATTTGAGCTCGGGCACGTGGTCCCTCGTCGGATTCGAAAGCGACCGGCCCGTGCTGGGCGAAGCCGCCCTCGCCGCCCGGATTTCGAATGAACGGATTGGCGACGGCCGCTACCGGCCACTGACGAATGTCATCGGACTCTGGCTGCTCGAGGGCACGTTGAAGGACTTCGCCTCGCGGCCGACGAACGACAAGGAATGGGCGGCCTTGATCACCGCGGCGGAGAAACTGCGGGCCAGTAGCGCCGGCATCCCTGCCGGCCATCGCGTTCGTGCCGGCTCGAAGCCGGCGGTACCCGAATCGCTCCTCGACCTCTCCGATCCCGCGTTCGCCAACCCGCCGTCGATGAAGGTGGCGATCGATGCGCACCTGCGGAAGCGCAAAACGACGACGCCGAAGAATCTCGCCGGCTACGTTCGGTTGATCTGCGACTCGCTCGGCCGCGGCCATGCGGAGGCGATGCGCAACTTCGAGCAACTCGCCGGTCGACGGTTCGAGCGGATCCTGATCGTCGGCGGCGGATCGAAAAACCGGCTGCTCTGCCAGGCGACGGCCGATGCCGCGCGCGTGCCCGTGGTGAGCTTCGCGCTCGAAGGCACGGCCGTCGGCAATCTCGCCCGCCAACTGATCACGCTCGGCGCGGTGAAAGATCTCGCGAGTTTCCGGCGGCGGTTGGGCGCAAATCTGAAGCAGACGATTTACGCCCCGCGTTGAGCCCTCCAGGGCGCCACAACCTGGGGTGGCGGCGGAGTTCCCGCGCCGGCGGACCTGAACGCCAGAAACCCGGGCGCGGATCTACTTTCGGGATCCAGAGGTTTAGTCCTTTGCCAATGGATTTGCCCACTTGACGCCAGCCAGCCGGGCGAAATCCGTGTCAGCGGAATGCACCATCGCACCATACTCCAGCGCCAGAGCGGCAATTTGTGCATCGGTCACCAGGTTGCCGGCGGTGCCGGCCTTGGTCAGCAGGCGGCAGACCGACTCGACCTGACCGGGGCCAGCCACCAGCAGCCGCACATTGGGCCGGGCCAGCCAGGAGGCCACGCGCTCGCTCGCTTCGCCCACGGTCATCGGCCGATCAAAGACTTTTCCGTGCGTGGACAGTCGCAGAAAAGCAAAGACCACGACCGGGCACAACCCGACGGGCTCGACTCCAGACAGCAGTGTCGCCCACCAGCGCGCGGCGGCCTTGTGAAACGGACCCGCGGAATCGTAGGCGTAGAGCAGCAGGTTGGCGTCGGGGACGATCATTTTTTCAACGCCTTGCGCAGTATGCGCGTGGTGGTGGCAAACGCCTCCGCCTCGAGGTCATCGGCGAGGTCGTGCAGGCGGGAGGGATCCAAACCCGCGCGCAAGCCCATCGGACGGGCCTTGACGACAAAGGGTGCGGCGGCGACGGCCGGGGCGAGGTGGGCCAGGCCGCGGCGGAGGCCATCATTGAGCGCCTCCTTGAAATTCTGCTGTGAGCCATGCGTGGCCTGCCGGAGGAGTTGCTCAACGTCGGGGTCGAGCGTGACCGTGGTTCTCATCGAGGCATCATGATGCTCGTTTTATTCTGTGTCAAGATGCGTGGGGCCCGCCCGGCCCTGGATGAATCCTTGGGGTGGTTTTTTTCTGCGCTAACTCGATTCCAAGAGGAAACCCGAAGCTGCCTGAACCTTCGCTCGCTGCCGCCATTCTGGGCCTGACGCCTATTCCGGGAACTTCCTTCCGCCCGGAACGGGTGACCTCGCCCCGCGGACTGCCGGTGCGGTTGACGCAACAGGCTCGTCATCGCCGGCCGAATCATCAGGCTGCCGACAGCCGCGCGGCGTGTTGCCGACGGTCATCCCGCGCCATTCCCACTCCCGCCCCTGAGCCGGTCTCACCCGCCCCGACGCCCGCGCCCCGGCTCGTCCGAGTCATGGGCCGCTGGGCGCTGACGCTGCTCGTGATCAACAGCACGATTGGCGTCGGCATCTTCAAGCTGCCGAGCGGCGTATCCAGCCTGCTGGGTCAGTCCGCACCGGCGGGCTATCTCATCGCGGCCCTCCTGGTCGGCGTGTGGGTGGCGGTGCTGGCCGAGTTGGCCTCGCAATTCGACGGCTCGGGCGGGCAATACCTCTACACCCGCACGGCACTCGGCCCGTTCGCGGGATTGCAGTGCGGCTGGTTTTCGTGGCTCACGCGAATGTCGGCGCAGGCCGCCATCATCAATGCGTTCATCGACTACCTCCGCGAATGGTGGCCGGGCATGGACGGGACCGGCCGCGCGATTGTCATTGCGGCGATGATGGGCGGCCTCGCCGCCGTGAACTATCGTGGCATCCGCGGCGGCGTGTGGTTCTCGAACACCATCACGATCGCCAAACTGTCGACCCTGGCGCTTTTCATCTTACTGGGCCTCGTGCTCGCCGGCCCACCGGCGCCGCGGCCGGCCGAGGCCGCGACGTCACTGGCCGGCTGGGCCGACGCACTGGTGATCCTCGTTTACGCGTTCAGCGGTTTTGAAAATGCGCCGACCTCGATGGGCGAGGCGAAAAGCCCGCGGCGGGACGCCGCCTTTGCCCTGTTGGCCGGCATGGGGATCGTGACCCTCTGCTACCTGTTCGCGCACATCGTGTGCGCCCGCGCGGTGCCAAACCTGCCGGCCAGCACGTTGCCCTTTGCCGACGCGACGCGGTCGTTCGCCGGGCCGGCGGGGGCGAAACTGATCGCGGCCGGCGTCATGCTCTCGGCCTTCGGCACGGTGAGCGCGGCGTTCGTCACGGCGCCGCGGCTGATGTTTGCGATGGCGGAACGCGGCGAGCTGCCGGCGTTTTTCGCCGCGGTGCATCCGCGCTTCCGCACGCCCCACGTGTCCGTGGTGATCTGGGCGCTACTGGTGTGCGGCCTGGCGCTGGCGGGCGGCTTCCTCTGGAACGCCGTGCTGTCGGTGGCGTCGCGCCTGATCACGTATGCGCTGATGTGCGCTTCGCTGATCGCCCTGCGCCGGCGCGCTCCCACGGCCGACGCCTGGCGCGCGCCCGGCGGCCCCGTCCTCGCCGGCCTCGGCATCGCGTTCTGCGTCGTGCTCGCCACGCGTTTCACGAGCGATCACCTGCTGGTGATCGGCAGCGTCGCCGTGATCGCCTCCACGAACTGGATACTTACGCGGCCGCGACCACTCGATTGACTTCGCAATCGTCCGCGGTCGCACGCCGCGCCTCAATCCTGCACGACGAAGACTTCGATCGACGCAATCGCCGGGCCGCCGCCGCGATCTTCCACCAGGGCGGAGTAGCCGCCGGGCGGCAGCGTCAGCACGCAGCCCGCGTGGCGCGGATCTGACGGCGCAAAGGCCTTGAGCTCGCCCTCCAGCCGCTCGTTGCCCGTGGCGCGCCAGTGTTGGTTGCGGCCCACGTCCGCGCCAGTGGCATTGTTCACGACGCGCAACAGCACGTCATGTTGCTGCCCGGGTGAACCAGCGGAGCCGGCCGACCGGCCGCCCGCGCGCACCACCACGGTTTGCGAGCGCTCGGCGATCACGAACCCGACCAGCGCACAGTCGGGGCCGGTACCGACCGGACCGCGACACGAGACATTGACGAGTCGACTTTGGTGACCGAGATCGGCCTCGACAAACCTGGTCAGTCCCGCGGTGACGGCAGCCACCACGACGATGGCCGATCCGAGCAGAACGATCGGGCTGTTCACGAGCGAGGGAAAGTTCAGTTTCATCGGGTACAAAGTCAATTGGCCGCGAGTGGAGCCGGTTCGCGCGGCAGGCGGTAAACCTCCACCCGGCGGTTGGCAAAAACGCGCCGACCCGGCGCCAGGGCGATGGGCGCCGCATCGTGCACACTGCGGTCGAGCACGAGATAGCAGGGCGTCGCGTGGAGCACGCTGGCGGCTGGCCGCTGCCGCGCATAAAACGCCGCCGAGGTGATTTCGATCCGGCGCGTCGCCCGCACGGGATCCAGCAAGTAGAGCGGCCCCTCCACGAGCATGCGCCGCTCCGAGATGGCGGAATAATAGTAATGCACCCCGGCCAGCGTGTGATCGACGGCGCCCCAGTGATCGACGCGCAGGTTTGGTCCCGTGCACGTGTTGGCCACCAGGATGGCGTCGGGCTCGGTGTGATTTCGAATCCACAGCAGCGCCTCCTCCAGCCGCTGCAAGTCGGCGTCCCCCGGCGCGGTCGGCGCGATCCGTATCCATTCTTCGAATGGCCCGTGTTTGCGCTCGAACCAGCCCGTCACCTGCACGATCATCGCACCGCCGACCGCGGCGACGGCCAGCCAGGGCAGCCGCAGCCGCCATCGGCGCCAGGACGCAAACCCGCCACCTGTGGCCGCCGCCACGACGGACTGCCAGCGCCGGAACCGTGGAACGGCCCGTACGAGAAAAGCCGCGGCCAGAATCGCGGCCGGCAGCCGCGAGAGCAGGAACACGTACAGTTCGCTGTCAGCATCCATGCGCAGCACGAGACCGAGCCCCGCGCTGGCGACCAGCGTCGCGCCGATCCACGCCGTGAGCGATCGCTCGGCCGCCACCGGCCGCCCGAGCAGGCACGGCAGGGCCAGCAGCCGCACGCCCTCCGTGCCCGCCACGACGACGACCGAACAGGCCAGCGTGGCCAGCGCGCCGGCGAGCGTCGGTGGCAGGGCCTGCGCCAGCCAGGCACGCCACTCGGGAAACTGCTGCTGCCAGAAGCTCGCGACCTCCAGCACGTCGGCCGGCGCGAACGCCGCCCCCGACCGCAATTGCGCCATCGTCGCCAGATAGACGACGCCGAAGGGCACGGCGAGGCTCACGCCGGCCGCGGCCAATCGCCACGGCACCCGGCGATCGCGCCACGCTTCGTGCAGTGCCCAGGCCGCGAGCGCGACGAGCACCACGGGCACCACCGTGCCCTTGGCGCCCGCGGCGCCGGCCCCAAGCAATGCCAGCCACGCGATGTCGGGCAGCCGAACGCGACGCAGCCGGTGCCAGCGCTCCACGGCGAAGACCAGCGCCGCGAAAAAAATCACCCCGAAGTAGAACGTGGGACTGACATACAGCCACCGCACGAAACGCCCGACAAAGACACTGTGCTGGGCATCCGGCGCGAAAGCCAGTTCGCCCGTCACAAGCGCGAGCACCGCCGCGAGTACGCCGCCCCAGGGGCTCCGGGAGAGGCGGCGTCCCAGCGCATACATCTGCAAGACCACGACCGCGCCGAGCGGGACGATCGCCAGTCGCAGCAGCACGAGCGTGATTTCGCTACCGGTGACCAACGAGGCCGACGCCGCGTGCACCAACATGAAGTAGTGATACTGCAGCGGGGTGCCCGCGAGGCTCGGGTCCTCCAGCGGCCAGTGCTGCTTGATCGCCGCAGCCCGGCTGACGAGGTAGACCCAGTCATGAAAAATTGGCCGCTGCGGCAGCCCATGGTCGAGCGGCGACTCGAGGAACATGTTCGTCGCCGCGGCCACCGCGGTCGCGAGGAAGACCAGGCTGAGCGCGAGGGCGACTCCGGCGTGCCGCGCCGTCACGCGCCACCGCACCAGCGGAGTTGCATGCGTCGCCGACCAAGACACGGCCAGGGCCAGCCACCCGATGGGCAACCACGGCACGAGCGGCTTCACGTCGAGCGCGGCGCAGGCGAGGAAGCTGAAGATCTCGACCGCGAATCCCGTTGGAATGCCCCACGCGATCGCCGCGGTGAGTCCGACGGATCCGCGCTGCACCGCCGCCAGCACCACCACGCCGGGCAAAATCACGTGCAGCGCGAAATAGGTCCCGTAGCGCGCCACCGCCGCCAAGTCGTAGTCGCAACCGCGCGTCAGGATGAACAGGATAGAGGTGAGCACTGCGACGACCGCGGCCCACGCCACGGCGGCGCCGGTGCGGGCCAGCCGCGAACGGGCGCTACTGATGTTCGCGACCGGGTTCATGTCGCCCAAGGTTGACGGTTGGAACACGGCAGGGAGCGGCTCAGTCGCCGGTCATCGGGTCAGCGAGGCGGTAGATTTCCATGCGGGTGTTCGAAAAAACGCGTTTGTCCGCGGCGAAGCCGGCCCTGGCGCCGTCGCCGAGGCTGCGGTCGATCAGCACGTAACACGGACCGTCGTTCACCAGGTGGCGATCCAGCGGCCGGCCCCGGTAGAAGAAGTTGGACGCCAGGTTGGCCCGAATCCGCGCGCGCGTCGTATCCAGAATATAATTAGGGCCCTCGAACCAGAGCCGGCGCTCCGAAAACGCCGAGTAATAGAAGTGCACCCCCATCAGCGTGCGGTCCAGCGCGCCCCAGTGATCCTTCTTCATGTTCTCGGGGGTGAAGGCATTCGCGACCAGGACCGCGTTCGGCTCCGTGTTCTCGCGCACCCACAGCAGCGCCTCGCGCAGTTCCTGCATGGAGCTGTCCGGCTTCACGTCCATCGGCGTCCGCCACCATTCACCCAAGCCGGCGCGATTGCGGGTCCACCACAGCGAGGTCTGCAGGCCGAATGCCACCAGCAGCACCAGCGTGCCGCCGATGACGATCAATCGCGGCAGCCAGAATGCCGTGGGCCGCGCGTGGAGGAGCGCCGACGGTTGCAACGCAAAGGGCGACCGCGAGGCCGCGGCGGGCTCGCTTTGCAATTGGTGCAACCAACGCCCGATCCGCCGCACCGCGGCGACGCAAAAGCCCGCCGCCAGGGCCGCCATCGGCAGCCGCATCATCAGGATGACGTAGAGCTCTCCGTAGCTATTGAGTTCCATCAGCATTCCCATGCCCGCGGCCGCCACGAAGAATGCGCCGAGCCAGCTCACGACGAGCCGGTCGCGGCTCTCGTCTCCCCAAACCAGATACGGCAGTGCCAGCAGGCGCACGCCACAGGTGCCGGCAAACACCACGGCGGCGCACGCTAGGCTGGCGAGCGTTCCCGCGGTCGATCGGGGCATCCATTGCGCGAGCCACTGCGTCCAGGCCGGCAGGTGCAGTTTCCAAAAAGCGGTGAGCTGGAAGACGTGGAACGGCCGCCAGGCGGCGTCGCCGGTGCGCCACCCGGACATCGTCGGCACGTACACCATCGCGAACGCCGCCCCGAGGCACACGCCGAAGGCGATCAACCGCGGCGACAACCGGCACTCGCGCCCCCAGCGCCACAGCGTCCAGAGCGCGAGGGCGCAGATCAGCACCGGCAACACGGTGCCCTTGGCGCCGGTGCCCGCGGTGCCGAGCAGGAGGAGCCACCCGTATTGCCGCGCGGAGCAGTGCGCCGCTCGCGCGCATTCGGCGATGGCGAGCAGGAGCGCACCGCAGAAAATCAAGCCGAAGAAAAACGTCGGGCTGACAAACAGCCAGCGGACGAACAGCCCGAGAAACATCGGATCGCTGTAGCTCGGCGCAAACGACAGCTCGCTCGCCGCGACGGTCAGCCACGCCGCGAGCACCCCGCCCCAGGCGCTGCCGGAGACCATCCGGCCCAGCAAATAAGTCTGCGCCACCATGACCGCGCCCAGCGGCACGAAAATCAGTCGCAACATCACGGTGGTGATTTCGATGTCGGTCGTCCACGACACCGCCGCCGCGTGCACCATCATGAAGTAGTGATACTGCAACGGCGTGCCGGAGAGGCTCGGATCGCTCAGCGGCCACAGGTTCTTGATCACCCCCGCACGACTCACGAGGTAGACCCAATCGTGGAAAATCGCCCGCGTCGGCAATCCCTGCGCGAGCGGCGCCTCCGCGAACATCTGGCTGGCGGCCATCACCGCGGTGCCGAGAAACGCCAGGCCGAGCCCGACACACACGCCCGCGTGGTTTCCCCTGACCCGCACCGCGACCGGCCATTCGTCACGCCACCGCCGGATTGCGATCGCCAGCGCGACCCACCCGAGCGGCGTCCACGCGTACAGCGATTTCCAACCCAGCGCCGCGCAGCCGAGAAACGTGAATATTTCCAACGCAAAACCCGTCGGCAATCCGAGCGCGAACGCCTTCGCGACCGAAAGCGGCCCACGGTTCACCGCGTACATCGCGACCGTGCCGGGCAGCGCGACGTAGAGGGCCACGTAGGCGAAATAACCCGCGACGGTGCCCATCTCGTAGTCGACCGCTTTCGCCACCAGGACACCGACGAGCGCCAGCAGCGCGAGGAGCACGCGCCAAAGGACCACCGGCGCCAGGAGCGACGGCGATGAAGAAACGACGGACCGCTGCAGCGACGTCACGTGTCAGGGGGACTTGGTGGGGTGTGCCCCGCGGGAACAGCGGGGAGGTACGACCAAGTTCGCAGCTTGGGCCGGCCCTCGGATCGGAGCGAACTACGTGACCGCGCAAAGGCAATCACGTTTTAGCCCTGCGGCACCCCGGTTCCGTAGCGGGGTTCCGCAGTTCCGTGTCGGCGTCGGCCGGCGCGGAGGCCGGCCCTCCAAATCATTTGGAGTCGAGCAACATCGGATCGCCGGCCGAGGCGCCCGCGTTGCCCACTCTTGTCCGTGGACCTTGCCGACGATCGCCGGTGCAATGTGTCAGCGGGCGCATTTCAGTTGCTTGCAGGTAGGGCGGGACCGCTGGGCCCGCCGCGCACTACATGCTCTCGGACGGACGGCGCGCCCAGCGGTCGCGCCCTACCCTCGAACAAAGTCGCACTGCAGGAAACTGAGATGCGCCCTGCGTCGGCGCTTCGGTCGGATTATTTTCCTGCCGCCAAACTGTTCAGGTAATCCTCGAGATTCGTGTAGCCACCGCTGAGACGGGCCTGCTTGCCGTCGGCGGGGTCACGCGGATTCAGCCCGTGCGCCTTTTCCCAATCGTCCGGCAGGCCGTCGCCATCGGTGTCGATCCCGGCCACGCCGGTCTTCAACTTCGGCCACCCGCCCACTTCCGTTTGCGAATCGATGATTTTTCCCGTGCGGGTGCGGACATGCTGGATCAGTCGGGTGTCGACCGAGTCGCGCGCGGGTCGCGACGCGCCGACGCTCGCCAGCACGAGCTCCAGCGCATCCGGCGCGGAAAGCGTCTTCACCGGCGCGGTGGCAAACGGCTGGTCGACGGTTTTCACCTGCGCCCGCAATTCGTCGGGATGAAAGAACTGGGTGTTGTCGCGCGTCAGGTTGTCGTTGCCCTCGAAAACATTGTCGCGAACGAAGAACCGCAGATTGGAAGGCGCACCGACCGTGATGGGTTTCTTCGCCCGGCTGCTCGGGCCGGGCCGGATGTAATTGGCGACGTAGTTCACCTCGAAGTTGCCCTGCGTCAGCCCGGAAGCCGCGCCGCCGAAATCGTAGATCACGTTGTTGCGCACATCGAAGGTGGGCGAGCCGCCCCGGCCATAGTTGTCACCGAGCCGCGGATTGCGGCCGTCGTTGTGCAGCCACAGGTTGTGGTGCCAGGACATCGGACCGTTGGCCCGGGCGAGCGAGCCGTAGCCGTGTTTCCCCTTCTTGTGTTTGCTTTGGTTCAGCGCCTCGCCGATCAGGCACCACTGGATCGTGCAGTTCTGGTTGTCACCCGATGTCGAGAGGCACTCGTCGATCGACCACGTGGCCGAGCAATGATCCAGGATGCAATCGTGCGCACCGTTCAGCAGATCGATGCAGTCCGACTCGCGCGCGCTGACGTCGCCCAGCCGGCAGCGCACATATCGGACGACGACGTCGTGGGTCGCGATGGCAAACGAATCGTCGCGCAGGCAAATTCCCTCACCCGGCGCGCTCTGGCCGGCAATCGTGAGGAATGGATTCCGGACGGTGATTGCCTTTTTCAGGGCAATCGTCCCGGCGACCCGAAACATCACGATGCGCGGGCCTTCCGCGTCGCATGCCGCGCGGAAGCTGCCGGGCCCCGCGTCGTCGAGATTCGTAACCAAGATCACGCGACCGCCCCGGCCCCCCGGCGTGGTGGCGCCAAAGCCTTCGGCGCCGGGAAACGCGGGAAGGTTTGAGCGCTCGGCGGCACTGGCGGCGGCCAGAAACGCGGAAGCGATAACGACAGGGAGTAATCTTGTCATGTGATCGAGCGAGACGTGCGGGCTGGCAAAATGGTCACGCCAGGACCGTCAAAAGGAACTTCTCCACGATGGCCCGCCGTAGCGCGGGCAACCTGCCCGCGCTCCTATCAGCACGGGCAGGTTGCCCGTGCTACGGCGGCCAAGCTACTCCACCCGCTCCGGTTTCGCCGTGGCGCCGGTCATGTGCGTCGGCAACCGAAACACGTCGCCGTCTTTCGTCGCGAAGTAGAGCGACGACGGCGTCGGCGCCAGCGCCGAACCGTCCGCCCAGAGCGCGTAGAACCCGGGATCGGCGTTCACGGGCTTCCGGGCGTAAGTGTGGTTGTAGCGGGAGTCGTGCGTGAGATTCTTCACGCGTTGCCACGTTTTGCCCTCGTCGCGGCTCGTCCACATCACCATGTCGCCGCCGGTGCCGTACGGTTGCGGGCCGGGATTCGTCGGCGCGATGACGCGCCACGTGCCATCGCCCTCGATGTAGAGCGAACCGTGATCGTAATTGTGGTCCGACGTCGTGAACGGCCGGCAATCCCACGCGCTGCCCATCCACCGCGCAGTGTGCCATTGGAATGGCCCGGACTGCGGTCCCGGGTCGAAGCCCTTCGAGGTGAGATACATGATCACCGGGTGCCCTTCGCGCGTGAACGCGATGTCCTTCATGTAGACATTGAGGTTCTCCGCCCGGTAATCGCGGACCAGCGCCGGGTTGTCGCCCTTCGTCAGCGGCAACGTCACGGGTTGGCCCGCGACCGTGGTCCACGTTGTTCCGCCATCGCGCGATTCGAGGTAGTACAGGTTCGTCCGGTAGTTCAGACCGTTGCCCGGCCGCCCGTGATCCGGGTGCAGATCGAACGCCGTCGCGACGCGGTCGGTGTCACCCTGCCGCTGCGACACCTGGTAGCTGCCCATCTCCATATGCGCGATGAGCTGCGGTTCGCTCCACGTCCGCCCGTCGGCCGAGCCTTTCCAGTTCAGCGTGCGCTGGCCGTTCTTGTAGAGCGTGTGGAGGAAGAGAAACCGCTTCGACTGCGGCAGGTACCACGGCTGGGTGTAGGAGAAATTGGTCTTCTGGACAAATTCCCACTCGGAGATGTCGTACGGCCGCCTGGACCGGTGAATGTACGACGGCCGGCCGGTGCCATGCGCCGAGGAAAAAATGAACAGGTAGCCGTTCGCGTCGATCGAGAGCGTCGGGTTGTCGTGGGCGTCCTCGGTGCGTTTCTGCAGCAGTCGCACCGGCCGGGGCACGGTGCCGGTGACATGGTCGTAATAGGAAACGTAGTGCTGCAGTTCGTCCTGGTTGACGGAGATGTTCCCGGCCGAGCCGCCGAAAACAAAAAACGTCTTCCGCTGCGACGGCACGTAGATCGCGATCGGCACGTGCTGCTGCGGGTAGGTCGCGAATCCACCGCTGTACTTGTAGTGGTACTCGCTCTTCACCGGCTGGTTCATGTACCAGATCCCGCGATACCCATCGCCGACCTGCGCCACGAGGTCGTCGGGCGGCTTCGGCGCCTTCGGCGCCTTCTTCGACTCGGCCGCGACCAGGGCAACACTGCAGGCGAGCCATGACAGCGGAATTGACAGCAGTTTCATAACATAGGGGTAGCGACGAGCGCCAGCGAGTCGATGACGGACGATCAGCGACTCGCGGGCGCATCTGCCGATTGACGGCTAGAAAGTAGCGCCGGCTTCCAGCCGGCTCCAAGGAATGCCGGCAAGATGCCGGCGCTACGCTCGGCGAGTCCCACTGTTACAACCGTCAACCGGGAGATGCATCGACTCGCGGGCGCTCGTCGCTACGCGGAGTGCAGGTTGCGCGCTGGCCGCGCAACCCGCCATAGCTGACAAGCGTGGCCCGACGAGCACGCCACCTACAGTTGGCGCACTCACCAGACCCCTTTCACCCCGAACGTCCACACCGCACCGGTAATCTCATACGTCGTCGGCACGGCGGGCGCGTTGCCTTGCTTCTGCATCGTGATCACCGGCTCGTTCGCGACATTGCGGCCGGTGACGAACAGATCGATCCGCGGCGTGAGCTTGAAACTGCCGCCGACGTCGATCGGCATCCGGTGGCGGTTGAACGAGGTGCCACTGACGTTGAGCGGCACATAATCGCGCCAGTTCGTGCTCGCGGAGAGCATGAGCCGCTTGAACGAATAACTCAGCCCCGCATTCACCCCGTGCGGGCTCATGTTCGGCGTGATCACCTGCGAGTAGTTCCGCGTGTAGCTGGCGCGGACGTTCAATCCCTTCAGCGGGCTCGGCAGAAACGAGAGGCTCTGGCTGTACTCGAGTTCCATCCCGCGAATCCGCACCTCGCCGTCGCTCGGCACGGTCGTGACGAACGTGTACGTGGCGAAATCGGGATCGGTGTTGCCGAATTCCACCGCGGTCAGCTCGTTCCTCTGGAAGAGTCCCCGCACGGTGTTCTGGAAGAAATTCACCGCGAAGATGCCGACGGGCTCGAAATAATACGCCACGCGCGTCGCCAGATTATTGGAACGCTCCGGCCGGAGATTGGGGTTCGGCGCGTTGACCGACAGCGAACTTTCGTCGACCGACCACACGCCGGCGATGTCGCGGAAAGTCGGCCGGCGGATCGTCTTGCTGTAGCCCAGCTGGAAATCGAGGTTGCGCGTGAACCGGTATTTGAACGATGCGCTGGGGAAATAATTGTCGTAGCCGCCGGTGCGATGGATCTTCGGCTGGGAGAAATACTGGTACTGCACGCCGGGAATCGTCGTCGCGATGCCGGTGCTGGCCACGGTGTAACCGGCGGCGCGCACCTCGGCCGGCGTGCGGGGATCGAATTCGAGGGAGTCGGTGTCGGTCTGCTCCCAGCGCACCCCGGCCCGCACCGTGGCGCGCCCGAGACTCGTCGTGCCCATCAGGAAGCCGGCCGTGATCTGCTCCTCGTAGTGCCGCGTGTTGGCCACGAAGGCGCTCTGGTAGCGGGCGCCGGGCGTGCTGCCGTTGGTAATACGATCGGCGAAGTACTCCGGATGGTCCTGGTAGAGCTGGCCAATCGCGAGGAGACTCGGAATGAAGATCCCGCGGCCCGATGACGAAACCAGCTGCGAGTTCGTCGGGCGACCGTCGAACGCGTAGGGCGAAGCGTAGTCCGCCCAGATGCCGGTGCCGGCACCCGGTCCGGTGTAGAGGACGTTGCGGGCGTTCTGCTGATCCATGAACGTGCGCCCCTCCCACTGCTGCTTCGCGCCGGTCTTCCAGATCACCGGCAGGAACGCGCTCGTCTTCCAGGTGGCCGCAACGTCTCCGCCCATGACTTTCGTCCGGCCGTAGCGCCCGTCGTTGATCGCCAGCTCGCGATTCGTGTAGCCCGCGCCCGAGCCGAGGTCGGGACCGGAGATCTGCAGCATCTGCCAGTCGCCGCCGATGCTGGAGAGATGCGCCGCACTGACGCCGACGCCGGCGAGTTGCGGACTGCCCGCGCTGCGCGAGGAACCTTTGCGCGCGAGCGGATTGTACCAACTGGTCGACATCGAGCCGACGAGTTTGCCCTCGATGGTCACGCCGCCGATCTTGTATTCGAAGCGGGGCAACACCGTGTAGGCCTCGCCCGGCTTCACCACCGCCGACGGATTGGTGGTGATCGTGCCGGTGGCGTTGAAGCTGCGCAGCGGATCAGCGCCAATCACGGCGGCGCGATTCGTGGCGGTGAAAGTGAACGTCCGCTGCGTGTTGTAGAGCTGCGCGCCGTTGTAGATCAGGCCGAGCGAGAGCACCAGGTTCGGCGTCGCCTTGAAATCGGTCGTCAGCGTGACCGTGCTGCGGCGGTTGATCCGCGGCGATTGGTACAGCGCGACCGCGGTCGGCACGACGGGCCGCGGATCGGTCGGCGTCGCCGTGTAGTTGTAGGTCACGATCGTGCGCGCGTTTTCCGAGTAGAGGTTCGATTCGCTGATGTTCAGCACGACGCCCAGCCGCTTGCCGAAAAAGACGTCGGAGAACTCGACGATGCCGCCGGGCCGAATCTTCCGATGCCGCGCATCGTCCGGACCGTACGCCTCGCCGAGCCGGAGCGCCCCGGAGAAGACAGTGGCGTTGGTCTGCCAGCTGATTCGCCGTCCCGCGCGCGAGAACGCCCGCTTCGTCTTGAGGTTGATCGTGCCCGCCGGTGCATTCGCATCGACGTCGGCGCTGATCGTCTTCGAGACCTCGATCGCGTCCATGCTGTTCAGCGAGACCTGCTCGAAGCTGAACGCGCGGGCGTCGCCGGCGGCGCCCTTGTTCGCATCCGCGCTCGCGAGCCGCACGCCGTCGATCGTGACCGAGTTGTATTCCGCCCCCAGCCCGCGCATGCGCACATTGACGATTTCGCCCTGCACGAGGAACAGGTCGACGCCAGGCAGGTTCTTGAGGAACTCGGCCGCGTTGCCCTCGGCGACATCGCCAAACACATCGGAGGCGACGGTGTTGGTGATGTTCATCGAGTTGCGCTGTTCCATGATCGCCTTGGCGTTGCCCTCGCGTTCGCTCGACACGGTGAAGGCGGAGAGCTTCACGACCTCGCCCCGCGCGCCGGCTCCCACCGGAGTTTCGAGCGAGCTGGTGAGCTCGATGTCGCGCGTGGTTTCCTGCCCCGGCGTGACCTTCACCGTCACCACCGCGGGCGTGGAGCCCGTGTAGTTGACCGTGACGACCGCATCGCCGGCGGGCAGGCCGGTCAACTGGTACGCGCCGTTTTCGTCGGAAATGGCGATCGCACTCGAGCCGCGCACCGAGATCTCGGCGTTCCGCACGTATTCACGCGTCGTGGGATTGAAGATCCGGCCGGTGATTGTGCCGCCGTCGGCACCGGCGGCGAAGACCGGGGCGAGCAGCCCAACAACAAACGGCAGCGTCCGCAACACACATGGGAGAAAATGACGGACGGGGTAAGGCATGGTGGAAAAGTGGCAGGGAGCCCAGTAACGCAAAGTTCGAAATTCTTACTTACTTGCGCGCCAACTTCCGAGCAACCAAGTGAACAGAAGGAACGAAGAACTGTCGGTTGCCGCTCCCTTCGTTGCCTTCGTCGACTTCTGTTCAGACGGTCTGGGATCGACCTCGGTCGCGGCGTCGCGGCGGAGTGTACCAACGCCTCGCTTTCGGTCCGTCGGGAATTCAGGTCTCGTTTCCTCTACCGCTACGGCGTTTGGTCGTCTTTGATTGCATCGATGCTCCCTCACCCAAACAGCGTCGCGATCGGCTTGCCGCCGTCGGTGATCGGCACCGGCCGATCGCCATCGTAGAGGTGCTTGGTGTAGTCGATGCCAACCGCCGCGTGAATCGTGGCGAAGAAATCGGGTACGCTCACGGGATCACGAACGACCTTCTTCGAGATTTCGTCGGTCTCGCCGTACGCGCCGCAGTGGCGAAGTCCGCCGCCGGCGAGCACGCAGGTGAACGTCTTGCCCTGGTGGCCGCGGCCGCCGCCGCTGTCGAATTCCGGCGGCCGGCCGAATTCGCTCGAAACGACGATCAGCACGCGGTCCAGCATCCGCCGCGCCTCGAGGTCGTTGATCAACGCGGCCATGGCAATGTCGAGTTCGGCGATGAGCCCATGCTGCTGCTTGATCCCGCCGTTGTGCACATCCCAGCCGTTGCCGTTGATGAAGTTCAGATTGTGGGAGACCTCGATGAAGCGCACGCCGCGCTCCACCAGGCGCCGCGCGAGCAGGCAGCGCTGGCCGAACTCGCCACCGTAGGTCGCGCGCAAGTCCGCCTTCTCCTCGTCGAGGTGAAAACTCCGCATGAACTCCGGCCCGCTCAACCGCAGGCTCTGATCGATCGCCGCCTCGTAGTCGACCGCGCGCGTATCGCCGGGTGCCGGCGCGTGCTGCGCCCGCAGGTTCGCGAGCAGCGCCTCGCGCCGCGACTGCCGCGACACGTCGATGCTTTCCGGACGCGACAACCCGGCCGGACCCTGGCTCGTATCAGTGAGGTAAACGAACCCCGCGCGGGGCCCGAGGAATCCCGGCCCACGGGTGATGTTGGGATAACCGATCAAGACGTACGGCGGCGCGCCGGCCGCCGCGGCCCGCAG
>Ga0080064_1003227_pt1 | contig 24463 bp, 25 predicted proteins | sample Subgrocontami54m_FD_69260 | JGI IMG/M metagenome (GOLD analysis project Ga0080064, IMG submission 69260) | Subsurface groundwater microbial communities from S. Glens Falls, New York, USA - GMW46 contaminated, 5.4 m (SPADES assembly) (version 2) ...
GGTGGTGAAGGACGCGAGTCTTTTTCCCCCCGCCCCCGGTTTTTTCGACTACAACGGTGATACTACGCCCAGTGCGTTCCTGGTTTCTCGCGTCTACGGCAACGACGCGACGACCGGGAACGTTGATAGCTATTACGGCCCCGTCACCCAGTTCGATCTCCAGACTCCCGTTCCCGCCGTTCCCGAGCCGGCGACGCTTACCCTGACCGGCCTTGGTCTTGTTGGCGTCGTGACCCGGCGGCTCCGCAAGAACAAGAAGGGAACGCCTTCGGTTTAGCGGCGCCAAGGGGCCTCGAGAAGTCCCATTCTCTTCAGCGCGCGCCGCTGTTCAAGCGGCCGAAGCTCACGCGATCAGGCAAGGTCGAACCGTCCGAGTTGGGCGCCGTGAGGTTATTGCGTCTTACGGATGAACGATCGTGATGGCAAATCCCACCGAGTCGGCTGGGCGGCCGGGGGCGTGGGGGTTGACCATCCTGTCGGCGGGTGCGTCGCCAGGCGATTCAACAGTTCCACCGAGTACATCGGCCGTGGTGCCGGGGCTTGTCCACCTCCACACGAGACGCATGCGCTGGCAACTGCCATCGCCGCTAACACTGAACTCGAGCCAGCCAAATTCGGTCGCATCTGTTCCCTCCGGGGCGCCGGAGGATACCAAAGCAGGCGCGAGGGGGAACCACGGATTTTCAGACCCGCCGCAGCGGCCGGCACGGGGCGTTGATTGGGCTATTTCGTCGCGTCCGGGATCAACACCACGTATTCGTAGTTCACGGTCGATTCCGTCGCGCGAAACGAGGGCATCCGCGTCGGGCAGAGGGCCCGGCCAATGCAAAGCGCGCGTGCCCGGTCAACGGAAACGCCTGGAAATCGGATCTCGCGCGGCGCGCCCGAACCGTTGAACGCCACGCGAACGGGCAAGCGCCCTTCGCGATTCGCCGGCGGATCGCACCGGAGCACCGAGCGCTCGACGGGCACGAACGCACGAACAATCATCGCGCTCCCGGGCTCGAGCGGGCACTGCGGAGACACAACGGCAGGCCTCGGTGGCGCGTTGTCGCACACGACGTGACCGCCGTAGCCGTCGTCGATCCACGTCGCGTTTGCGTCGCCAGAATTGTCGTTCACGACGGCGGTGCCGAAGCTTCCCGTCGGCGCATTGCTCGGTGCCGGGCTCGTCCCACCGTCGGCGGCGTCCGCGAAATTCGTCGACACCGCATTCGTCGACGCGGCGCCAATCACGACGGGACCGGTCGCCCCGCCCGCAGACACCGAGGCGCTGCCTGACGAATCCGCGCTCTCGACCGTCGCGCGCCGCCGTCGCCGCCTTCGGGGTGCCGGCTGGACCTGCGCGGTCTGCGGTGTGTCCGTCGTCGCGCACGCCTCGAGGCACGCGAGCGCGGCGAGGATCAACAGGCGGGGACCGTGCGCGCGAGCCTTCATCCTACGGAGAACGCATTGTAGCGCGTTCGTCGCGGTGCGCCGGTTTTCGACAGTCCCGATCCCGCGCGGTCAGAACTCGATGCCTTCTTCCTGCATCCGCGTCGAGAGCGTTCCCAGATCTTGGTCCTGCATGTACGGCAACTCGGGCGCGGCGCCCGCATTCTGACGCGCCTGCTCCGGCGTGCGCGACCCGACGACCGCCGTGCTCACCATTCGGTTGGCCAAGACGAATCGCAAGGCACCATCCGCAAGCGTCTTGACGGAATCGTGCACGATGAACCGGGCCGCCTCGCGCTGACGAATGCGACGTGCGATTTCCGCCTGCGTCCAACGATTGCGACGGTGATCGTCGTCTCCGAACGCGCGGTCCGCGGCCCACGTGCCCGCAAGCAACCCGTACGCGAGCGGCGAGTGAACGATCAGCCCGGCGTTGGTGTTCAACAACTCGCCCGAGATCACGTGCGCGAGACGCGGGTACAAGAGGTTGTATGGGATCATCACGAAATCGACGCCGAGTTTGAGCGCGATGCGTGCGACGTCCGCCGATCCGGCACTAACCCCCACCGTACGTGCCTTGCCGCTGGACTTCAGCGCGCGCAATGCCTCGATCGGCTCGGCACGCTTCATCGTCGAAACGAGCGGCTTGTGAAGCGCGAACGCGTCGACGTGATCCGTGCGCAGTCGCTTCAGGCTGGCCTCGACCTGCGCCGTGATCCCGTCGGGTTCGAAGTTCTTCCGCGCAGCGTTCGCCCCCTCCTCACGCTCGAGGCCGATGCGAACACAGACCAACGCCGCTCGCCGTCCCCGCGACTCCAACACATCGCCAATCAGCGTCTCCATCACGCCGCGTCCGTACGCGGGCGCTGTGTCGATGAACGTGCTGCCCGCATCGATCGCCGCTTCGATCGTGGCGCGCGCGTTCTCGGGCGTGCACGGGCCGTATCCGTCGCCCGAGAGTCCCCACGTCCCCAACGCAATCTCGGGCACGTCGATTCCCGTTCCGCCCAGCGGTCGCATTCGCATCGTGGCGTCTGCAATACCACGAACCGCGTGGTCGTCACTGCATCCGCGGTTGCCCTTGCCCGCCGCTCCGCCCTACGCTGCCGTTCCGATGGACGTTCGCATTGCTCACCACGGTCACTGCTTCGACGGCGCAGCGAGTGCCGCGTTGTTCTCTCGCTACGTCCGCGAACGGATCGATGCGTCGGCAACGATCACGTTCGCGGGACTGACCTACGAACCCGCTGCGCCGCCGCCTGCCAAGCGCCTGAAAGACGGCGCCGTCAACGCCATCCTCGATTTTCGCTACACGTCGTCGCCGATCCTGACGTGGTATTTCGACCACCACGTCAGCGCATTTCAAGAGCCCGGCAGCCGCGAGCACTTCGACTCGGACGCGACGCGACAGAAATTCCACGACGGGACGTACGGCTCGTGCACGAAACTCATCGCGGACGTGTTGCGCTCGCGCGACGGCTGGGAAGCCCCCGACCTTGCAGACCTCGTGCACTGGGCCGACATCGTCGACTCGGCCGGATACGCGAACGCGGACGTGGCCGCGAGCGTCGACCATCCCGCGAATGCCATCACGGCCGTGATCCAGGAGATCGGGGACGATCCGTTTTGCGCGAAGCTGATTCCGCTGCTCGCGTCGCAGTCACTCGTGCAGATCTGCGACGCGCCCCTCGTGCGCGACAAGCTCGCGCCGATTCGCCTGCGACATGAAGCATTGCTTGCGCGCATGGAGCGGTGCGGCGAACAGCGCGGCGACGTGGCGGTGTTCGATTTGTCCGAGCAACCGCTCGAGAGCGTCAACAAGTTCGTCGCGTACAAGCTGTTTCCCACCGCGCAGTTTGCCGTCGTACTGAGCTGGACGCCGCGGCGCGCGAAGATCTCGATCGGGTTCAATCCGTGGTCGAAGAAGCCGCGCGTGCACAGCGTTGCCGAATTGTGCGAGCGCTACGGTGGCGGTGGTCATCCTGTCGTCGGCGCGATTTCGCTTCCGGCCAAGGAGCTGCCGCGCGCGAAGGAAATCGTCACCGAAGTGGTCGCGGCGCTGTCGAGGCCGTGAGGGGGCGTCGAGCACGAGCACGGGGAAGAGCCGGGTCTATACACACGTCCCGCTGGTGCACCGTGCGGGAGTGTTGCAGATCGCGCCGGGACAGCACGGTTGGCCGGCCGAGCCGCACGGCCAGCAGTAGGCCGCCATGCAGTACGCATCGGTCGCGCATGTGAAGCCCGAGCAGCACATCTGCGTCGGCAGCCCGCAGGGGTAGCACATGCCCGACACGCACCGCGCGCCGCCGTTGCAACTGGTCCCGCTGCAACAGATCTGTCCCGGGTTGCCGCAAGTTCCCGTCGGCATCGTGCACGTACCGAGCGCACAGTACAGCGGCGCCGCGCACGTAATCCCCATGCAGCACGACTGACCCACACCCCCGCAACCGCTTGTTCCGGTGACGCACAGCCCCCCGGCCGAGCACGACAAACCCATGTTGCACGCGCGCATCGCACAACACACCTCGCCCATCGCGCCGCAGCCCCCGGAGGTCGGCGTGCGACAGGTGCCGCTCATGCACGTGAGCCCCGTGTTGCATGCAGTTCCACCGCAACAGGCTTGCGCGAGTGCGCCGCACGGCGCCGTGCACACGCCGGCCGTGCACGCGAGCCCCGCGTTGCATGCGCTTCCACTGCAACACGGCTGACTCGCAGCACCGCAGGGCGGCGCCGCGACGCATCGACCGAGCGTGCACACTGCGCCCGTCAAGCACGCACTTCCCGTGCAACACACTTCGCCGACGCGGCCACAGGTCATCGTCGGCGTCGAGCACGATCCCGACACGCAGTTGAGTCCCGAAGAACACGTGCCGCCCGCGCAGCAGGGACGAGCCATCCCACCGCACGTCGTGCATCGCGCAGCCGAACACACGAGCGCGCCGCTGCACGAACCATCCGAGCAGCAAGGTTCGTCCGATCCGCCGCACGGAGGCGCAAGACATCCACTGACACCGCAGAGCAGTCCGGCACTGCACATGTTGCCTGTGCAGCATGGCTGCGTCGCGGCGCCGCAGAGGATGCATCGGTCGCCGAGGCAGATCGCACCGGCCACGCACGTCCGACCGCAGCACGCCTGGCCCGGATCGCCACACGCCACGACGTCGCCGCGCACATCGATCGCGTCGGTCGGCGACGCGGGCACGTCGCTCGAGTCCATCGGCGAGATCGGAGTGTCCGCCGCGTCCGTCCGCGACCCTCCGCGATCGGTTTCCGAGATCGCGAGCGCGCACCCGCCGAACCAGTGCGCAAGGGACGCCACGAGCACGAATGCGCGCGCGGCCGTCATCGCGTCGTGAACACGTAGTTCAGGTTCACGGCGCCAGCGCCATTGGTGCCGGCGATCTGTACGCGGTAGCGCGTGCGCGCGGTGAGCGGTCGATCGGCGTACATCACGTACTCGTAGCGAAGAAGCCCCATCGCGCGCGGATCGCCCGGGAAGAGCCATACGTGCGCGATTGGCGTCGCGCTTCCATCGAGCGTGAGCGTGTGCGCGGTCACGGTGCCGCGCAGGTAGATGTGCACGGGATAGCCGCTGGGCCAGCCGGTCGGCGGTGCCGGAGGCATCGGGCCCTCGAATCGTCCATCGAACGACGTCGGGACGTTGATCTGGTTCGCGTACGGATACGTCGCCACGACGTTGGCCGATGTCGCGGTACCCACGCCGAAGTCCATCGTGTCGCATCCGGCGGCGCTGCCGTACCCGATGTCCCGCACCCACGGACTGAGCACCGGTGTGCGGTGCCACACCGAATCGATCCACTGTTGCGTCGCGCCGGCGCCGTTGTTCAGGAAGCTCATGTCCTCCGACGCCGGGCTGCCGGTGTATCCCGCCGCTCGCATTCGGTCGAAGAACTGCGCAGCGACGAACATCGGACATCCCGGCGTGACTTCGACGTGCGCATTGGCGACGCACATCGCGATCGCGCGATTGGCGGCGTAGTACGCACAGTGTCGTCCCGCGGCGGTGTTGATCGTCGTGACCATCGTCGCGCACGGAATGCCCATCGCCGTGCGCGTGGCGTTTTCGAGTGTGTACGCCGCGGCGGCGTTCGCGGACACGCCCGCCGGTGCCGGGGGGCACGTGGGCGGCGGGCCGGTGTCGACCACAGGAACGTCGACGATCACCGGCACGTCGGAACGTGCGACATCCATTGGCGTCGGAACGTCGGCGACGACGACGTCCGTGCGGGGGACGTCCACACCCATGACAACGTCCGAGCCGACGGGAACGTCGGGGCTGAGCACATCGGAGCGGACCGCGTCGACACCCACGACATCGAGTGGCGGCGTCGTGTCGCGGTTGATCGCGTCGATGCCGACGGTGTCTGCCGCGACGACGTCGATCGCGCGCGTATCGGTACCCTGCGAGTCCGCGGGCGGCGTGGCATCTCCCGATGCGTCGCCGAGGGGGCTGTCCGTTCCCGTTTCGCCATTGGATGTCGGGTCACCGCAGCCGGCGAGATTGCCTACGAGTACAGCGCCCGCGATCCATGCGATCCGATGCAGATGCTTCATCATGCCCTCGCGTCGGCCGCGAACTATCCGACGACTGCGACGAGACTATCGGAACGCCACGCGATCGCAACGGGCTGCGGGCGTCGTGTGCGACAGGCAGCGCGATGCCGCGGCACGGTGGTATCTTCGCCGCCGCCATGGCACCTCCTCGCCTCGTCGGTGGTCTTCTTCGCAACGTGCGCCGTGTCGCGGAAACGCGCGCGGGCGTCATGATCATTCGTCCGATGATGGAGCGTGATTTCGGGCTCGACCGACTCGCGACGCTCCCGCCCGATGCGCGCTGCGCAGCCGACATCGAACCGCGGCCACTGCAAGCGGCGCCGCCCCGCACGTGGACCGAGGGGGCTCTCGGGCCTCCGAGCGTGCACGGCCATCGGCGTACCACGGCGCAACTCGCGGCCGCGTTCCGCGACGCGGACGCGACGCCCACCGATGTGTTCGCTCGTCTCGCAAAGCACATCGGCGCCGAGGACTGGGGCGACGCGCTGCACAGTCCGTTCGTTGCACTCGATCTCGAACGTGCGCGGCGCGACGCGAGCGCGAGTACCGATCGTCATCGCGCGGGCAAGGCACTCGGCGCACTGGACGGCGTGCCGGTTCCCATCAAAGACCAGCACCACCTCGTCGGCCACCCGACACGCGGCGGCACGGCGTACCTCACGTCCAACGCGGACACTGATGCGCGGATGGTGCAAGACCTTCGCGCGGCGGGTGCGCTCGTCTATGCGAAGACGCACACGACCGAGTGGGGCATGACACCCACGGGACAGAGTCCTCACTTCGCGATGCCACGCAACGCGTATCACTCGGATCATTGTGCGGGAGGCTCGTCGACGGGCGCAGCGATCGCGAGCGCGCTCGGACTGTGCACTGTGGCATCGGGATCGGACGGCGGTGGATCGATCCGCATTCCGTCGTCGCTCAACGGCGTGTTCGGGATCAAGCCGACGTTCATTCGCATCAGTCGCACCGGAGACATTTACGGCGGCACGGTTGGGGTCACCGGGCCGCTCGGGCAGAGCACGTTGGACCTCGTCGCGTTTCTCGAGGCCACGGCCGTGCACATCGATCCGCTCGATCCGCGCACGACGTATGCGAACGATCACACGACCGTTGCGGCGACGTGGCGGCGCGCGCTCGGTCGCGGCGTGACGGGATGTCGAATCGGTGTGCCACGCGCGATGTGGGAGGGGGCGGATCCAGCGATCGTGAGTGCGTGCGACGAAGCGCTGCGCGCGTTGGAACGTGACGGAGCGATCGTTCGCGACGTGGAGATTCCGTATGTCGAACACGCGATGGCGGTGGGCGTCATGTCGATCGCGCCCGAGGCGGCGGGAGAACTCGGCGATGATTGCGAGCGATTCCTCGACAAGATGAGCGACGACCTGCGCGTGAGTCTCGCTGTGTTGCGCAGCTTGAAAGCCGTCGAGGTCTACGCGGCGCAGAAGACGCGGTCGCGTTTGCGTCGGCTCGTGCGCGAGGCGTTCACCTCGATCGACTTGCTCGCGCTCCCGAGCACCGCGGTGCTCGCTCCGAGCTACCCGCGTACCGAACAGCGCGTCGCAGTGTCCGACGTCGCGGCCGTCGTCGGCCTGACGCGAACGAACTTCCTTGGAAACATCACGGGCCTGCCTGCGGGCTCGGTGCCCGTCGGGCGCTCGAACGAACTTCCCATCGGGCTGCAACTCATCGGCGACGCGTGGGACGAGGCCAGCGTGCTTGCGGCGATGGCGCACGTCGAGCGCATCGGCCTTGCAGATCAGCCCAAGCCGCGCGGTTACTTCGATCTACTCGGCTGAGCGGCGTTCACCTCCGGACGAGAGCATCCCTCTGACTGTCCCGTCTTACTGTTTTCCTGTTGATCCCTCCCGACGATCACCGCGCGCGTCGCGCCTATCCCATTCGCGCGCGTCGCGCGGCGGCCGGTGACGCGGGATCGTCCTGCGACGCGTTGTCATCGTGCGCGGTTTTCGCCGCCTGTGCCGCGACACGGACGCGACTGCCCGTGGCGGCGTCGCGATCCATCGTCGCGATGTCTTCGAGCACCTCGACCCGCGTTCGCAGCGCCGCGTTTTCCGCTTCGACGCGCGTGAGACGTTGCCCGAGTTCGCCCGCTGCGCCTCCTTCCGCGCGCAGACGCTTCGCCTTCAGGTAGACGCTGCCGAGAATCGCGGCGAGCGGAATTCCCAGCGCCATTACGGTCGCGACCAGCCCGATGAGCATTTCCATGCGCGCCAATCTACCCGGCGTTGAACGCGCGAGCACGCACCGTGGGCCCGCAGTCCCCAAGTGGTTTCGTGATTCAGCGTGACACAACGTGATCGCTCGGCCGCGGGCCACGGCCAAAGAAAACTAACGATTCGTACGATTGACCGTTGACATCGTCTCACGGTGTGATACAAAGTGCCTCGCTGTGACACAAAATCAACGAACAGATGGCACCCCTACCGAACCCTCCGCCGACCCAGACGGTCCTCCCGGAGACGCGCCCGCTCGCGGCGCCGACGACGGCGCAACCGCCGATGGGGCATCGAGCGACCGGAACAAGAAAGAGCGCGTGCTCCACACGCGAGTGCCGGCGGTACTCGAAGCCGAGCTGAAACGCTTCGCAGACAGCCTCCGCATCCCGGTCTCGAATCTCGTCCGGACGATGCTCGAGGACGCGCTCGCAGTGGCCGATCGCGCGAGTGGTCGAGTCGAAGAGGAACTTCGCTCGGTCGCCGCGCGCGTCAACGACGAGCGCGAACGCTTGCGCCGCGTGATGCCGCGCGCCGATCCGATGGAAGCGGTCTACGGCTTTCAGCCGCTGGTCATGAACGTGCACTCCGCGTGCGCGAAGTGCCGCGTCGCGCTCGCGCCCGGCGCCGACGCCAACCTCGGACTGTCCGACCGGCCGGGCCCGCGAGTGTTCGTGTGCCCGTCGTGTCTTCCCGGACGCAAGTCCCCGTCAGCCAACAAAGGAGATCGAAATGAATAGCCAGAATGAAACCACGATCCGCGCCTCGAACGAATCCCCCACCCCGCGTGTCAGCCCGTCCGCCCCTGCGGACGTCGCGTTGCGAACGTCGCTGCACGAGATCACCGACTCGCTCGTGAAGTTTGGCTCGATCTGGGCCGAACACGGCCTCTCGATCGGTCGCCTCGCGCTCAAAACGACGGCACAATCGCTCGACAACGTCGCCGACGTACTCGGGCAGATCGCGACGGCGGTGAAAGCTCCCCACGGTGCGTCCTCGCAGGCGGCCTCGACCGGCGAAACGACGAACCAGTCGTAGTCTCCGCGCCGTCGGGCGGCTCCGTCGCGTGGGCGAGACGTCAGTGGTCGGGACGTGCCGCGCATGGCATCCTCGGGACACCGATGCCTGACGAACCGAGGCTGCTCTTTCGTCGAGAGTTCATGCGAGTTGCGGCGCTCGCGTCGGGAGCGCTGCTCGCAGCGTGCTCTTCTCCCGGGACACACGACGCAGGCGATGGCGGAATCGACGCGAGTGCCGACGGGCCCGGCCCAAACGACGGTGCGACCGACGCCGGCAATCTGGCCGGGTTGCCAACGCTCGGCGGAGCACCGAACACGCCACACGGCCGGGCGATCGCGGCGTTCGTCGACACCGTGATCCCCGGCCGGCACCGCGATCCCGTGGGCACGCCCGGCGGCATCGACGTGGGGGCCCCGGCCGTCTTCTTCGACCCGACGCTTCCCGCGGCTCCGCTGGTCGCGTTGTTGGTGGCCGCGCTCGACGGCATTTCGAGGGAGCTGTTTTCTGGTCGCACGTTCGAGCGGCTGAGTCCCTCGCAGCGCGAACAGGTTGTCGAGGCCGGGTTGACGCGCGCGTCGCAGCTGGACTTCGCCGTCACGCTCGCGAAGCTCGCGCACTACAGCGCGGACGAAGCGGGAGTCGCCCTGGGCTACCCCGGCGCGAACCCCGGGTACGTGAACGACGCCGATTTCAGTTTCCGTCGCCCGATGGCGCGCGAGATCACTGGCCCCGGCGGCAACCTTCCATGACCGCCGACGGGCTCGGGAGCGCGTACCGCAACGGCGAGCCGAGTGCGAGTTCGGCGAATCTCACGTACGAGCGTGAGATGCGTGCGCGTACGGCCGCGCGCGGATCGGTGCCGTTTCAGATCGTCATGGCGGCCGCGTTCTTCCTCCCGTCCGTGCGCTCGTGCAGCCGCATCGAGACTCCGCTCGAATACGCCAGCGGCTCATGGCCGATGGCGATTGGCGTCGTGCCGCCGTACGTGCTCGCCGCGTTCTTCGCGTTCGGAACGGCGTTCGCATGGATGCGACGACAAGCGCCGAACCGCACACTTCTCGCCTCCTCTCGCATCGCGCTGGCCGTGACGTTGGGCTCGATGCTCGCGTTGATCGCTGCCGGCTCGCTGCACGCGTCGGTACTCGGCGGATGCTTGCTCGGCGCGGGGCTCACGTTGCTGTTCGTGATCTGGCTGGGAACGAAGCCATTGGGCGACGGTTGGATTGCGTGGCGAACCCGCTTGCTTTCGTTCTCGCTGCTCTCCACGCCGCACGTGTTGATGATGGGCATCGCCGTCTTCGCGGACGTCCACGAGCGCACCACCCAGTCGCAGTCCGGAATCGGCGCACGCGCGTTCGTCATCTCGTGGCTCGCACAAGTCGGGCTGATCTTCCGGTCGTTTCTCGTTCCGGCCGCGCCCCGGCGCTGACCGCGGCTCCACGCTTGCAGCTTTCTTGGAGCGCGTGCCGCGATCGCTCACGATGGACGCATGCGGTGTCCACGAGCCGTCGCCTTCCGAGCACTCTGCAACGCCGCTGCGCTCTTGGTGGCCGCAATCTCGCTCGATGGCCCCGATGCGTTGGCGTCCGCAGGGGTTCGACCGGTCGTCCGGCATCACCACCATCACCACCATCACCGCCATCACCGCCATCACGCCGATCGCTCTGACGCCGACACTCCGTGCGTTCGCGAACCGTCGCCCGCGTCTGCGACCATCTCCGTGGCGACGCCCCTGACGTTCACCCCAGGTCGTCTCGGCCTCGAACCTAGCGGGCCAGCGAGAGCGCCCGCCCCGGAGCCCACGCCCGCCGCGCCGCCGTCGACGCCCGCCGCGCCGCCGTCGACGCCAAGCTCCCCGATGCTCTCGACCGAATCCGCGCCCGTGTCCCGGCCCCTCGAGCGCGCACCCCGTTGTGCATGGAGCCGCACGCCGACACGCGTCGACGCACAATCGTCGGCGTTGCGTCCTGCACAACTAACTCTCACGCGAGACGGCGCGGGGGCTGTCGCACTCGTGACGTTGTCTCGCGTGCACGATCCACGCGCACCCCGCGACGGCGCCACGTTTCCCGAGGCGAGGCTCGTTTTTCTCGGCGACGAGTCATCGCCACGTGTCGTCCGCGTTGGCGGCGTCGAGCCCGACGCCGAAATCGCACGCGGAAGTGACGGGCGGCTCTTCGTCATCGGACCGGGGCGACTCGACCCTCGCGGCGGGCCCGATACCGCGTTCCCGGCATTGCGAACAGTGCTTCTCGAGCGCGATGGACGCGCGGTCGTGGCGCCGACGGTGCTCGATGGAACGCGTGGGTGGCGCATCGCGTCGCGCCCCGTTGCGTTCGACGGTGGCTACGCGGTGATCGCAGGTCCGATCGAGCGCGCGAGCGACAGCCTGCCCCGCACGCTGCGCGCGAGTCTCCTGCGTCTCGACGCAATGGGATCGCGATTCGGTGAGACCCCCGTGATCGCCGACGCCATCGACGCCGAGGGTCTCGGGCGACACAGCGCCGCGCTCGCAACGGGAGTAGCGCGCGGGACCCTGATCGCAGCATGGACGTCCGATCGTGCGGACGACGTCGGACTCTGGACGCGGGCGTTCAATGGTCGATTCTTCGACGAGGCCGTGCGTGTGGACTCGCGCCCGACGTGGGGGCCGGAGATTCTCGGAGACGGTGCGCTCTGGTTCCATTCGGGGGGCGAGCGCGGCGAGACTCCGCGCGTCTGGCGACACGAAGACGGTGCGAGTGAACCCCAACGCATGTTCGACGCGTGGGACAGCGCGATTGCGGCGACGCCCAACGACATCCTGATCGGCGGAGAACGCGTCGGCGAAACTGCGGCATTCAGTGCGCAGCGCGGCGCCGACGTCTTGCCCCTCGCGGGTCCGGATCGAAACGACGCCGCGCGATGGCTCGACGTCGACGCGGTCTCGGTTCGAGACGGCGCGTGGTTTGCCTGGATCGCGGCGGAGCCGGACGGAACCGAGTCACCGCCGCCGGCGCTTTGGATCGCGCGCGCGCGTTGCGTCCCGTCCAGCGCGGCGCCGTCGCAGTAGCGCTCGATCCGTTCGGAGTTCTCGCGTTGCCGCGCTGCATCGCGCGGTCCACAATGCGCGCAGATGAGTGCACGCCTTCGATGGCTCGTGCGACTGAGCGCGTGCGTCGCCGCATCGATGCTCATCGCCTGGTGGCTGCGTCGGCATGTCGGCTGGCACCCGACGCCACCGCGGTTCGACCTCGCGCGATGGCCGGTGATCGGCCGGCGCACCGGGCACAAGGTCGTCGAGCTGCTCTCGCCGCGCGCACTGTGGCTCGTGGTGTTCGTTCCGTATTTCGTGCTCGCGATGGGCGAGTCGCTCGCCGACCTCCCGTGGGCGCAGCGCGCACTGGGCTCGGTCGTTCGAGCCGTGTTTGCGCTCGCGCTGGTCGCCGCGCTGTGCCGGCCGAGCTCGACGACGCAGACGCACCGGCTGGCGACGGTCTTCGCGGTCGACGTGTCCGACAGCATTTCCGACGAGACGCTCGGCGACTTCCATGCGTTCGTCGAACGCGCCGTTCGTGCACGCGGCGAGAACACCGTGCGTCTGATCACCTTCGCGCGCCGGCCCCACGTCGTGTCGCTGCCCGAACACGTCGGCTCTGGCGAACGACTGCCCCCGTTCGCGCGACATGACCTTCCGCCTGGCGCCGCACTCGGTCCCGGACAGACTCGAACGGGACTCGGCGCCGGATCCGACCTCGCGTCGGCTGTGTCCCTCGCGTACGGGTTGTTTCCCCCCGGGCACCTGCGCCGCATCGTCGTGCTCTCCGACGGTGTGCAGACCGATGGCGACGTGCTTGCCGAAGTGCCGCGCGCGCAACGTTTCGGTGTTCGGATCTCTGCCGTGCCGTCGCGTCGCGGCGCGCCAGCAGAGATCGCCGTTCGCGAGATGCGCCTGCCCGACCGCGTCCGTGTCCACGAGCCGTTCGACGTTCGAGTCACCGTGTTCGCGAGCCGCCCGGCGCATGCTCGAATGACATTGATGCAGGGCGAGACGCTCAACGGACTCGACGGTTCCCGAGAGGTCGATCTCGTTCGCGGCGAGAACGACCTGCGCTTTCGGTCGGTCGTTCATGTTCCGGGCGACGTGACGTATGCACTTTCGCTCGATCCCGGCGCGTCCCCCGACCGCTTTCGCGAAAACAACCGCTACGTCACGACGGCGACCGTGCCTGGGCGTCCCACGGTGCTCTACGTCGAGGGCGATCCGGGGCGCGCGCAGTACTTTCGTGATGCGCTCTCGGGCGGGGACTTCGAAGTGGAGGTTCGGGCTGGGCGCGAGTTCCCGACATCGCTCCGCGAGATGGAACGGTTCGATTTCATCGTACTCTCCGACGTCGCCGCCGAATCGGTTTCGCTCGGCGCGCAGCAGGCGCTGACGCGGTATGTCCGGGACCTGGGCGGCGGGTTCATGATGGCAGGCGGACCGCGCTCGTTCGGACTCGGTGGATGGCAGGGCACCGAAGTCGAGCGATTGCTTCCCGTGCGAATGGACGGCGAGCGACGCCGCGATCAACCCTCGCTTGCGCTCGTTCTCGCGATCGATCGGTCGGGATCGATGCAGGGGATGCCGCTCGAGCTTGCGAAACGCGCCGCGCTCGCGACCGCGAACTTCCTCGGCCCCGACGACTACGTCGAAGTGATCGGCTTCGACAGCGAGCCCGAGCGCGTCGTGCGAATGCAATCCGCGCGCAACCGAGTTCGGATCGCGAACGACATCTCGCGTCTGCGTCCGGGGGGGGGGACCGCGATTTTTCCCGCGCTGGACGCCGCGTACCAGGACCTTCAAGTCGTCCGCGCAGTCACTCGGCACGTGATCCTGCTCACGGACGGGCAAGCGCCGCCGGAGGGCATTCGCGAGTTGGTCCAATCGATGGTCGCCGACGGAATCACCGTCAGTACCGTCGGTCTTGGGACGCAGGTCGACCGCGCGCTGCTCGAGAACATCGGCCGCGTGTGGGGAGGTGGACGAACGTACTTCACCGCGGATCCCAACAACTTGCCGCAACTGTTTCTTCGCGAGACGCAGACCGTCGCGCGCAATGCCGTCGTCGAGGATCCCGTTCAACCGCACGTCGTCACGCCGGCGTCGTTCCTCCGCGGGATCGACGCAACGACGATGCCGCTGCTGATGGCGTATGTCAGCACACGGATGCGAGGCGCGCCGGCGCAGCTCGTGCTCGAGTCCGACGGCGAGACGCCCGAGCCGATTCTCGCGCGATGGCGCGTGGGGCTGGGATGGTCGCTTGCATGGACGAGTGATCTGAAGAATCGGTGGGCGTCCGAGTGGATCCGCTGGGGCCGCTGGCGGGAGTTCTGGACGCAGCTCGTGCGAGAGCACATGCGCCAACGGCGGCGGCACGAACTCGGGCTGCACGCGGAGATCGTTGGCGGCCGTGTGCAGGTGTCGGTCGACGCCATCACGCAGGACGATCGCTTCGACAATGGATTGACGAGTCTGCTGACCGTTCGCGGGCCGCAGCCCGGCGGCACGTCCGAGACGCAACCGATGCGACAAGTCGCCCCCGGCCGCTACGAGGCCGACTTCCCGCTCGACCGCTACGGTGCGTTTGCGCTGCGGGCCGAACATCGGCGCGACGGTCACGTGGTTGCGGAGAGCTTCGGGCAGATCAACAATCCGTACCCGCGCGAGTACGCGGCCCTCGAAGCCGATGTGGACCTCTTGCGCCGGCTCGCCGACTCGACCCGCGGCCGTGTCGATCCGACTCCGCGGCAGCTCTTCGATCCGGCGGGCGAGCAAATCACGGAGACACAGGCCCTCTGGCGTTTTCCGATCTTCGCCGCGATCGGACTGTTGATCCTCGACCTGCTGCTACGCCGCGTGCGGCTCGGCAGCCTGCGCCGCCGAGTGCCCTCCGGGAGTTGAGTCGTGTGATGTTGCGAAGTGATGACCTCGACGACGTCACAACTTCTTCGCGCCGGGAGCATCCGCCGACGGGGCGTGCGCCGGCACGATGGGCAGCCGCTTCACGTCCAGCATTCCCGCGAAGAAATCGTGCCCCTTGTCGTCCACGACGATGAACGCCGGGAAGTCCACGACGTCGATCTTCCACACAGCTTCCATCCCGAGTTCGGCGTACTCCAACACTTCGACCTTCTTGATGCAGTCTTTCGCCAGACGCGCCGCCGGCCCGCCGATCGAACCGAGATAAAATCCGCCATGCTTCGCGCACGCGGCCGTCACCGCGGTGGACCGATTTCCCTTCGCGAGCATCACTAGGCTTCCGCCGTGTGACTGGAACAGCTCCACGTACGCATCCATGCGCCCCGCAGTCGTCGGTCCGAACGAACCGCTTGCGTACCCGACCGGAGTCTTGGCGGGGCCCGCGTAGTACACCGCGTAGTCTTTCATGTACTGCGGAAGGCCCTCGCCGCGATCGATGCGCTCCTTCAGCTTCGCGTGCGCCATGTCCCGCGCGACGATCATCGGCCCGGTCAGCGACAGCCGCGTCTTCACTGCATGCTTCGACAGCGCAGCGCGTATCTCGGACATCGGCTGCGTGAGATCGATCGCCACGACGTCGCCGCCGAGGTGCGCTTCGTCAACGTCCGGCAGATACTTCGCTGGGTCGGTCTCCAATTGCTCCAAGAACACGCCGTCTCGCGTGATCTTCCCGAGCGCCTGCCGATCCGCGGAACACGACACCGCGATTCCGATCGGACACGACGCGCCGTGCCGCGGGAGCCGGATCACCCGCACGTCGTGACAAAAATACCTCCCGCCAAACTGCGCGCCGATGCCGTTGCGTTGTGCGACCTCCAGCACCCGCCGCTCCATCTCGAGATCGCGGAAACCGCGTCCCAGGTCATTCCCTTCCGTCGGCAGCGTGTCCAGGTACCGCGTCGACGCCAGCTTCGCGACCTTGAGGGTGTACTCGGCGGACGTACCGCCGATGACGATCGCGAGGTGGTACGGCGGACATGCTGCGGTGCCGAGGATGCGAGTCTTCTCGTCGAGAAACGCGAGCAGGCTCTCGGGGTTCAGGACCGCTTTGGTCTCTTGGTACAGATAGCTCTTGTTCGCCGAGCCGCCGCCCTTCGCGATGAACAGAAACTTGTACGCATCGCCGTCCACGGCGCTGATCTCGATCTCCGCCGGGAGATTCGTTCCCGTGTTCTTCTCTCGGTACATGTCCAGCGGCGCGAGCTGCGAGTACCGAAGGCTCGTCTCCGTGTACGTGCCGTAGACCCCGCGCGAGATCGCCTCCTCGTCGCCACCGCCGGTGAACACGAACTGCCCCTTCTTTCCCTTGATCACTGCGGTTCCGGTGTCCTGGCAGGACGGCAGCACGAACCCAGCCGCGATGCATGCATTCTTCAGCAGATCGAGCGCGACGAATCGGTCGTTCGGTGACGCCTCGGCGTCGTCGAGGATGTTTCGCAGCTGCTGCAGGTGTCCCGGCCGAAGCAAGTGCGCAATGTCGCGCATGGCTTCTCGCGTAAGCTGCGTCAGCGCTTCCGGCTCAACCTTGAGAAACGTTCGCCCGGCCGCTTCGAACGTCGAGACGCCGTCCCGAGTGATCAATCGGTACGGAGCGGCGTCGGCACCGAGCGGAAGCATGTCCTGGTAGCGAAAGTCGGGCATGGGCGCGAGCGTGTGCGAGATCGCCGTGCGTTTCAATGCCCGTGGTCATCGAAACACGAGCATGTACTGATAGGGCAGCGTGAACGTCGCGAACAACGCGTACCCGGCCGCAGCCATTTCGTCCTGCACCGCGCGCGGAGCGATTCGATGAGCCACGGCCGGACCGACGGGAGATTCGGCCGTGAAATCGATGATCACGACGCGACCTCCCGGCCGCAACGACGAACGCAGTGCCCGAAAGTACGTCGCGCGCTCGGACAAGTGGTGAAATGTGTCCACGACCAGCACGACATCCACGGGCTCCGCGAGCATCGGATCGTCGGGAGTCGCAAGCGTGCTGTACAGATTCGCGAGCCCTTCGCGCTGCGCACGCGCACGGAGATACCGCACCATGTTCGGCTCGATGTCGATTCCCCACACGCGCCCGCGCGGCACCGCGCGCGCAATCCGCACGGCGAAGTATCCGGTTCCCGCCCCGATGTCCGCCACGCGCGCATCGGGCTGGAGCGCGAGGTTTGCCACGACCGTGTCCGGCCGCTGCCACGCATCGCGCGCAGGATCGTCGAACTGCCGCGCCCAGGCGTCGACATCGTCGAATCGATGGTGCATGCCCTCGCCGTGGCCCGGGCGCTCGGTGGGCTGACCGTGCACGTCGTGCATCGAGTGCATCGAGTGCATCGAGTGCATCGCGTGCATGTCGTGCGTGCCGTGCATCGCGCTCGTCGCGCGTTCGGGGCACGCAGTCGGCGCGACTCGCACCGCCCCGCCGCACGCCGCGCCGCCGATCGCGAGCAAGATCGCGACTGCCGCCGTGACTCGATGGGTCGGACGCCTCGAGACATTCACGGGACGCTGATTAGCACGGAACCGCTGCTATGATCCCGCGCGCATGGCCTCCGCCCATCCCGAACTTCCCATCGGCGTATTCGATTCCGGCCTCGGCGGACTGACCGTGGCCCGCGCGATTCGAGCGGCGCTCCCCGCCGAGGACATCCTGTACCTCGGCGACACCGCCCGTGTTCCGTACGGCACACGATCGCCGCGCACGATCGTTCGGTACGCGCGCGCGTGTGCGAGTCTCTTGTCCCGTCGCGGGATCAAAGTGCTCGTCGTCGCATGCAACACCGTCAGCGCCGTCGCCCTCGAGATGCTGCGCGTCGAACTCGACATCCCCGTGCTCGGCGTGATCGAGCCCGGCGCACGTGCGGCCGTGGGCGCGACCGTTTCGCACCGAGTGGGCGTGATCGCGACCGCCGGCACGGTTGCATCCGGTGCGTATCCGCGCGCGGTTGCGGCTGCGAGCACGCGCGCGGAAGTGTTCGCGGTGCAAGCCCCGCTCCTCGTGCCGCTCGTCGAGGAAGGGTGGCTCGAGGGGGACGTTCCGCGATTGGCGGTCGAGCGCTACCTCGCACTCCTCGCGCCGCACGGCGTGGACACCGTCGTACTCGGGTGCACGCACTACCCGCTCTTGCGCGCGGTGATCGACGAAGCATCGCATCGCCTGCTCGGGCCCGAGGCGCGCGTCGTCGACAGTGCCGAAGCGACCGCACACGAGCTGCGGGAGTTCCTCGCGTCTCGCGGCGCGGAGACTCCCGTGACGGATCGCGTCGGCGCGCTGCACATGATGGTCACCGATCGGCCGCAGATGTTCGCGGACGTCGCGGCGCGCTTTCTGGGACACGCCGTGGACGACGTCGAAGTCGTGGATCTCTGAGCGCTCCGACCGCTGTCAACCCGCGCGCGACGCACGGACGCGATACAGCATTTCGGGTGGCGAGAGCACACTGCGCTCGCGCGCGGCGACGACGATCGAATGCGCCGGAGAGAGCGCGCACGCCGGATCCGCCGTCCGAGCGTCGCCGGTCAATTCGAATGACTGGCAGCGACACCCACCGTGGTCGACGGTTCGCTGATCGCACGTCGCGCAGGGCTCCAGCATCCATCCCGTTCCGCGGTACGCGTTCATGCCGGCCGACTCGAACCAGATCTCCCGCAACGAGTGCTGGCGAACGCTGTCGAACGCGAGCGGCAGCTCGTGCGCGCCGGGGCAGGGCAGCGTCGTCCCGTCGGGAACGATCGTCACGAACCGACGCCCCCAACCGCCCATGCAGGGCTTCGGCGCGTCGGTGTAGTAGTCGGGCAGCACGTACAGAATCTGCATCCGGGCTCCGATGCGAACGCGCGCGTCCTCCGCGGCCGCGGCGGCTCGATCGAGCTGCGCCCGCGTTGGCAGGAGCGCGTCGCGATTGGCCAGCGCCCAGCCGTGGTACTGCGTATTGGCCAGCTCGATGCGTTCGGCGCCAAGGTCGTCCGCGAGCGCGATCAGCTCGGCCACCGCGTCGAGATTGCCCCGGTGCAGCACGACGTTGATGGACAGGGCCAGCCCCGCGGACTTCACGTCACGTGCCGCGCGAAGTTTCTTCTCGTGCGCCGCCGTCCCCGCGATCACGTCGGCTGCCTCCGCGCGAACGTGCTGCAGGGAGATTTGTACGTGGTCGAGCCCGGCGTCCCGCAGCGCCGCAACTCGCGCGGCGTCCAGACCGTACGCCGAGGTGATGAGGTTCGTGTACAGCTGCGCATCGCGCGCCGCGTGCACGATGTCCTCGACGTCCGTGCGAATGAGCGGCTCGCCGCCCGACAGATGAAACTGCAGCACGCCGAGCGACGCCGCCTCGCGGGCCACGCGCTGCCAGTCCGCGGTCGACAGCTCGTCCGCGTAGCGACCGAGGTCCCGGGGGTTCGAGCAATAGCCACATCGCAGCGGGCAGCGGTACGTCAGCTCCGCAAGCAGCGCGATCGGCGGGTCGACGCGGGCCGCCGTCACGCGGTGGGCTCCCCGTCGAACTCGATCAGTCCGCGGCCTCGCAGTCGCTCGATCAGCGCGCGCACATCACGCTCGACCGTCGCGGGCGATACACGATGTCGTGTCGCCAGCGCGTCGACGATGGCCTCGAGTGTCCGCGCGCCGTCGCACAACTCCAGCGTTTCGAACGCCGTCGCGGTGAGCATCAGCACGCTCTCGGGAAGCAGCAATACGTGCGACTCGCGCACTGCATCCCAGCGCAACCTCGCGCGACGCGCCAGCCGCGGCGTGGACTCGCGGCGCGGACTCGATGCGCTCTCGGGCACGCGCGGAGCGTAGCACGCGGGCCGCGACGATCGACGCGCCGCGCGACGCGTTCCTACGGAGCGTATCCTACGCTGGACCCACTCCGACTCCGCACGCGAGCGCGATCGCATCCAGTTGCGCCCACAAGAGATCGCACTTGAACTCGACACACTGCACCGCGCGGTCACGCCCGGCGTTTGTCCCGCCGAAGTGCGCGAGCACGATGTCCAGGCCAATGCGCACGTCGGCGTTCGCCTGCCCGATGCGCTTGCGAAAATATGCCAGGCCCGCGTCGTCGATCCACGGGTAGTGCTTGGGAAACGCGTCGAGTCGCACCGCGTGCAGCGTCGGCGCGAACAACTCCGTGAGCGACGAAGCCACCGCGTCGGTCCACGGGTTCAGTCGGCAGAAGTTCACGTACGCGTCCACCGCGAATCGTACGCCGGGCACCACGTGTCGACCGTCGATTGCTTCGGCGCGCGTCCCGCCAACGGCTTCGACGAGACGTAGCCACGCGTCGATGCCCCCCGGGTCTTCGCCGTGTCCGTCGTGATCGAGAATCCGCTGAATCCAACTGCGTCGCGTTGCGGGGTCGGGCATGTTCGCCAGAATCAGCGCGTCTTTCCGCGGAATCGCACGCTGATATTCGAAGCGGTTGTACGCCCAGAGCTGCATGGCCCGCGGGCCGAGCTGGCCTGCGTTCATGCGGCGGTGGAATTCGTGCTTGTCGTGGTACTTGCGGCGTCCGACGTCCAGCAACCGTTCGACAAACGCGTAGTGCTCGGTCGGGATCGACGTGAGATCCATGCGCGCGGCGTAGCACGGCGGGACCCGTGCGGCGGAGGGGTTGCCCTCGGGGCGAGTTTCTGCAACGCTCCGGGTTCGGAGGTTTCGACCCCAATGGAGCAGGACCTTTTCTTCGCAGAGACTGACTCACGCCACGAAGCGCAGCCCGATATGGCCGGCGACGCGACCACGTGGATTTCGCCTGATTTCGTCGAGGTTTCGACGTGTGCCGAAATCTGCGCGTATGTCTTCGTCGCGACGTAGCCGTCGCACGCTGAGACTTCCCTGACGCTGTTCGTTCGCGTGCTTGGCTCCGCCGCTGGCGGGGGTTTCCCCCAGTGGAACTGCGCGTGCGCGAACTGCGCGGGCGTTCGTGCGGGGACGATCTCCGCGAGCGCACGGACGCAGAGCTCGATCGCGGTGTCCACCGATCGACGCCGATGGCTGCTGATCAACGCCTCTCCCGACGTGCGAACGCAGGTTCTCGCGTTCGACGCGATGTCACCGCCGGCGGGCGCGCGTCGCGGCTCGGGCATCGCAGCGGTTGCGATCACAAACGGCGACATCGACCACGCGACCGGATTGCTCGTGCTTCGCGAAGGCGGTGCGCCGCCGATCTATTCCACCGCGCGCGTTCGCGATGCGCTGACGACCGGGCTCTCGATCCTCCCCGCGCTCGAAGCGTTCGGTCGTGTCGATTGGCGCGAGATCGTTCCGGGTGCGGAAATCGACGTGGCCGCTCGCGATGGTGCCGCGTTGGACATCGTGCTCACGGCGTTCGCCGTTGCGAGCAAGCCGCCGCCGTACATGACCTCGAAGTCGGATGGCAGCGTGGGAAGCGCGGTGACGGTCCCGCGCGACGATCTCGCGGGCGACACGATCGGGCTGCGCATCGCCGAGCGTGCTCGTCCCGACGCGTTCGTCGCGTACGTTCCCGGCGTGCGTGACTTGGACGACTCCCTGCGCGCTTCGATCGACGGCGCGCGGCTGATCTTGTTCGACGGAACGTGCTTCGCCGACGACGAGCTGGTGTCGCAGGGTCTTTCGCAGAAGACCGCGCGCGCGATGGGCCATGCCGCAATCGAAGGCCACGGTGGATCTCTCGAATTTCTGCGCTCGCTCCATGCCGATCGGAAGTTCTACATCCACATCAACAACACCAATCCCATTCTCGTCGACGACAGCAGCGCTCGACGCGCGGTCGAGTCCGCTGGCGTGGGTGTCGCGCACGACGGGCTGGAAATCGCGGTGTGATCGGGAGCGCGTCGCGTCGCGCAGATTCGAATTACTGCGTCGGGCTTGCCGTTGCGGGCGGTGTGGCGGGCGCGGGCGGCGGCGGTCCGCCGAATGCGAAGCCGACGTCGACATGGAAGAACGCGAAGTGCATCGCGCGACCGACGTCGTGCGCATCTGCGGCGGACACGGGCGCGAAGCCAACGGCCGGGCTGTCGTACGGGCCGTAACGCATGCCCCCGCCGAACGGCGCCGTGCCGAACTGGTTGGTGAACGTTCCCGTGTTCAACATCACGGCGTACCCGAGCATCGATCGCACGTAGAATCCCTGCGGTGCGCGATACTCGATGCCGAGTTCGGGATTCCACCAGAACGACGCGATGGGCACCCGCAAGAGGGTGTAGTCGGCGGATGACACGGCGGGCGTGAAGTTCGTCGAGAAGCCGAATCCCGTCGCGAACGCCCAGCGTTCGAACAGCAGCGGCCGAGCAACGAAGTACATCGCAAGCCCGGGACCGAACGTTCCGCCCGACCCGAACCCGAGGCCCGCCGTCCAATTTCGGCTCGCGTGCACCTCCGCCACGATGCCGACGTACCCGACTGGCGAGCCCACACCGATGGACGCGGCGATGGATCCCACGCGGCGGTACCCCCAATTCGGATCCAGTGGCGGCGGCTGTGCTACCGGCGGACCGTACGGACCGTACGGCGCGTAGGCCGGCGGTTGCCTCAGTTCGTTGTCGTTCGCCTGCCACGGCCGCGCGAACGTGGGGCGACGAGTGGGAGCGGGCGCCGTGATCACGAACGGCTCGTCGAGATCGGTGACGATCGGGCCGTCTCCGGTCGAGCCGTTGGCCGGCGGTGTGGGAGCGTTGGGCGTGACCACGATGGGAGAATCGTCCTGCGCCCAGGCCCGGGGCACCGCCGCAGTCGACACCATCGCAAAGGCAAGAAGCGCGCGTCGCATGCCCGAGTCTAGCGCACAGATTGCAACCGCGGAAACGCCTTGCGCCGGGCCTCGAGCAACTTGTCGATGACCTCGCGCGCGAGCGGCTGCGGACCGCCCCACGCCGCGGCGCGATGCGCGATCTGTGCGAGGTGTTCGACCAGTTCCAATCGAAGAAACGCCTGCTCGACGTCCTCGCCCCACGACCACACGCCGTTGCCCGCAACCAGAACGGCGTCGTAGCCGGTGAAAAACGGCTCCAACGCGGCGATCGCCGGCGGTCCCGGAAGCGACGCCGGCACCAAGGGTACGCGTTCTCCGAGCGACACCACCGCCTCGGGGAGGAAGCACGCGAGTTCCCGAGCGGACGTTCCGAGGGCCGTCGCGAACGGCGGGTGCGCGTGAACAACGGCGTGTACGTCCGCGCGTGCGCGGTACGCCCCGAGGTGCACTGCGAACTCACTTGGGGCCTTTCGGCGGCCGGAGATCTGCTTTCCGCCCAAGTCCGTCACGGTGAGATTGGCGTCGTCTACGTCGGCCTTCGTCACTGCCGTGGGCGTGCACACGACGCGTTGTGCGCCCACGCGGGCCGAGAGGTTGCCGTCGTGATTGGCGACCCATCCCCGCGCGTACATTCGCTGGCTGAATCGAACGATCTCCGCGCGGGCGCGCGCTTCGATCATCGCGGCGTCGCTCCGAGTGCGCCTTCGTCGGCGTGGTCCACGATGCCGACGATCACGCTGCGGATCGGCAACTTGTCGGTCGGTTTCAAACCAAACACCTGTCGAGCGCCGTTGCCCTCTTGATTGACCAGCACGTGATCGCCGACGCCGGCCTTCGCGCGGTCCACCGCGAGGAACTCTTCACCTGTCGCAATTCCGTCCGGGGCGATGACTTCGCAGAGCAACAGCGTCTGCCCGTCGAACGCCGGATGCTTCGCGGTCGCGACGACACTTCCCGTCACGCGCGCGAGTTTCACCGCGCACCGTGCGCGCCGCCACCGGGCACGTCGTCTCGTCCGCGGACGAACGCTCGTGCGCGCGGTCCCGCAGCGTCGATCTCGTCGATGATTCCCACGATGGCCGCGTCGATCGGGACGAAATGGGTTTCCAGCGCGAGCGCGGCCTCGCGTGCGCCCACCCAGTAGACCAGTTCGTTCGGGCCCGCAGAGACCGTGTCGGCTGCGACGAATGGATCGCCGGTTGGACGCCGCGCGCTGTCGAGCGGCTCGACCAACAGCAGGCGTACGCCGTCGAGCCCGTCGGATTTCCGGCTGGCCACGCACGTACCGATGACTCGACCGAGACGCATGGGGAGTCGGAGCGTACACGCACTGGGCCGGACGGTTCTACTCCGGAGAATTCAACAGGGAGTGCGGGGACGGAGGGAGGAGCGCCGGCACAAACCGGCAGGAGGAAGTAGGTGAGCTTGAGGAAGAGACATCAACGAATCAAGCAAGTCCTACCCCGGGAGGAGTCCGC
>Ga0080064_1003228_pt1 | contig 24462 bp, 21 predicted proteins | sample Subgrocontami54m_FD_69260 | JGI IMG/M metagenome (GOLD analysis project Ga0080064, IMG submission 69260) | Subsurface groundwater microbial communities from S. Glens Falls, New York, USA - GMW46 contaminated, 5.4 m (SPADES assembly) (version 2) ...
ATAGAACTTTTAGCAGTAGCATATTCACTTGGATATAAAAAGATTTATGAATCTCCAATAAAACTTGATTTCAAGGGATATAGCTCCATATCAGCGGTTAATTTCTGGAAGACTATTCTTATGATGATGTGGGACAATGCAGCTGTATTTTATAGACTTAAAATTTTACATTATTACAACAAATGAATATTTTAATTTTAAATTGGAGAGATACAAGGCATGAATGGGCAGGAGGTGGAGAGGTCTATATCTCAGAACTTGCTAAAAGATGGATTAAAATGGGCCACAAAGTTACTCTTTTTTGTGGACAGGATGTAAGGGGAAATCTTCCAAGTGAAGAAACAATTAATGGAATTAAAATTTATAGAAAAGGTGGTAGATTTTCTTTATATTTCTGGGCATTTATATATTATTTTAGAAAGTTTAGGAAAAATACAGATGTGGTCGTCGATGTACAAAATGGAATACCCTTTTTTACAACCATTTACTGCCGAAAACCTAAAGTAGCAGTAGTTTACCATGTTCATGGAAAACAATTTTTTGTGGAACTGCCTTTTCCTATTAATATAATAGGATTTATAATTGAAAAATATATATTCCCTCTTTTTTATTACAAAACAAAAATTATAGCTATATCTAGAACTACCAGAAATGATCTTGTAGAGCTTGGGTTTAAAAAGAAAAATATTGAAATAGTTTATTGTGGCATTAATGGCATAAAAAACCATGAATCTTCAAGTAAGTTTTATAAACCTACAATTCTATACTTAGGAAGAATAAAAAAATATAAAAGAGTAGATTTACTTATTAAGATAATGCCTGAGATATTAAAACGTATACCCAATGCGCATTTAATGATTGCAGGTTGGGGTACAGAGGCCTCTTCAATCACGGATATGACAATGAGAAGTATTACAAGAAGAAAAGTAGATATAATTGGACCTGTTAGTGAGTCTGAAAAGAAACACCTTTTATCTAAGACTTGGGTATTTGTTAACCCTTCAATTGGGGAGGGATGGGGAATATCAGTTATAGAGGCTAATCTGTACGGTGCGCCCGCAGTTGCGTTTGACGTAGCAGGCCTTTCGGAATCTATAAAGCATGGTGAGACTGGATATTTATCAAAAGATGAAAGTGAATTTATAGATAATATTTGTAAGATATTAAGTAACAAAGCGTTAAGACTTAGGCTTAGTGCAAACGCTGAGAAGTGGGCAAATACATTTAGTTGGGAGACAGCCGCTGCAAATAGCCTTGCAGTTGTTAAAAGTGTAGTAAAAAATGGATAAGTATTTATTTAAATTTAGATTTGTAATTTTAGGTTTAATTCTTGTTTTGGGGTTAGTTCTAAGGCAAAACAATCTTTATACATGGCCAAGGCTTGGAGCAACGTTTGATGAATATGCTTGGGCCTGGCTTGGAATAAATTTAATTCAAAATTACGTTCCGGAGTCTTGGTCATATCATCCGCAATACAGTCAGAAAAAACAAATAATTTATCAAAAGACTAATTTTATCCTTGTAAAACCATACCTTGAACACCCACCAGTATTTGGCATTGTTGCAGGGGCATATGCTCTTTTTGCAGGGGTTAAAGATATGTATCATGTTGATTTGGCACATATACGAGGCCTTGCGCTTCTTTTAGGGGTTTTAAGCATCTTTATTTTATATGTCTTTGTTGCTGAAGTTTATGATTATAAGATTGGTTTAATTTCCGCTTTAATTTATGCAACTGTCCCCACAATTACAGTCGGATCAAGAATTGTTCAAAATGAAAACTTTTTTATTCCTCTTTTTTTAACGTCATTATTTTTGGTAGCTAAGTTTCTAAAAACTAAAAAATCTTTATATAGAAATATTGCAGCAATAATATGCGGTATTTTGGTTCTTTCTAAGGTGCCCTGGCTTGCGGCAGCCTTGGCAATTGTTCTTATTTTTCTATTATTGAAAAAATATAATGATATTTTTAAATTTTTAGCAATTGTAGTTTCAATATTTATGCTTTTTATTGCATATGGTGCGTATTTCGATTTAAATCTTTTTATTGATCTTTGGAAGCTGCAACTTGCTAGATATGATTTAGCGTTTAATAGTTTATTCGCGCTTTTTACTTCTCCGTACGTTGTAGATAGATTTTTAATTGATGGATGGATATATTTTGGGTGGTTTGCAATATTTTTACTTTCAATAAAAGATATTAAGAAAAATTATATGATTCTACTTCCTTTTATGGCATATTTGGCAGTGTTTGTTTTTGCAATACCTAATGAACCAAGCCATGGATGGTATAGGTTTCCATTTTATCCATTTTTGGTTATTTCCATAGCTTTATTTATAAAAGAGTATTTTAATAAAAATCGTATATTAACACTGTTATTTTTACTATTTACAGGACTTTCAATGCTTCAAATAACATGGACTGCTTATTTTGGTTTTTCTTTTTTTGTTTTTAGACTATTTCTAATACTCTGTGGACTTAGCCTATTGCCACTGTTTTTCCCAAAAACTCTTAAAAAGTCTAATTTATTAAATACTACTCTTCTAATTTTTATTTTCCTACTAAATATTTGGAGTGTTTTTTTATATAATGAACAGTAAGCTTACTATGTTTGGATCAGAGTATTATAAACATCCTGAAATTCTAATGGACTCTCTAGAAGAGATGTCTGGAAAACATAAAAAAAAGTTAAAGAAAAAAACCTCCGGAATAATTTTATTTTTAGAAAAAATTTATTTACTTATCTTTGGTATTCCTGAAATTGGCTTTCAAGTTAGAAGCCAATATTTTAGGGAGATGCTTGAGAAGGGAATAAAGAATAAAAAAATTAAAAAAGTGCTAGATGCAGGAAGTGGGATAGGAATTTATTCTTTCTGGCTAAGTAAAAAATTTAAAGATTCAGTAGTTGACGGTTGGGAAATAGATAAGACTAAGCTTGAATTTTCCAAAAGATTTGCAAAAGAGCTAAATATTAAGAATATAAATTTTATTTACGGAGATGTTACAAAATCATCTCTTAGAAATAAAAACATATATGATCTTATCGTTAATATTGATGTTTTAGAACATATAGATAATTTTGAGGATGTTTTAAAAAATTTTCATAAACTTTTATCAAAGGGAGGATATCTTTTTATTCATACTCCGCAAATTGACCAAAAGCGTATTTTTAAAAGTTTAGAAAATTGGCATCATGAAGGACATGTGCATGAAGGTTTTTCGCCAAGCGAGCTTAAGAAAACACTAACAAAAATTGGTTTTGAAAATATTTGGACAAGAGAAACATTTGGTTTTTTTGGAAAGCTTGCATGGGAATTAAATCATTTGATATTGCCAAAAGGATTTGTAATCTTAGGAATTATGTATCCGTTTTTATATCTTATTTCTACGTTAGATATGATTACGAAAAATAAAAACGGATTAGGTACTGCAGTTCTTGTTAAAAAAATGAAAAACATAAATAAGTTTTAAGCTTTATATTTATGCCACAAGAAGCATATAAAAGACTTGTAGGCAATATACTAAAGGAGTTAAAGATTCAGGATAAAATCATGTTATAATGATGCGGTTGGAGAAATTTTGCTTAAAAAATGAAATAGTGATGTTTATAGTGCTCAGGAGGTAGTATATGAAAACAATTATTCTCTGTGGAGGAATAGGATATAGACTTAAAGAAGAAACTGAATTTAAACCAAAACCTATGGTTCAAATTGGAGGAAATCCAATTCTGTGGCACATAATGAAAATATATGCGCATTATGGTTTTAATGACTTTATTATTGCCTTAGGATACAAAGGGGATTATATAAAGCAATATTTTCTTAATGAAAAAAATATGGTTCATGATTTTAGTCTTGATACATTAAACGGAAAAACAAAAATAATAAAAAATGGTACTAAGTCGGAAGATTTTAAAATAACTTTTGTTAATACTGGGGAAGAAACATTGCCGGGAGAAAGAATATTAAGACTTAAAAACTATATTCCGAATACCGATGAAAACTTTATGGTTACTTATGGTGACGGCGTGTCAGATATAAATATTAAAGATTTAGTTAGGTTTCATATAAAACAGGGAACAATAGGAACCATAACGGGTGTACATCCTCGAAATAAATACGGACTTTTAAAAATCAACGATAAATTCATTGCGGAAAGTTTTATAGAAAAACCTGTTTTAAGAGAAAGAACAAACGGGGGATTTATGGTTTTTAAGAAAGAGTTTTTTAATTATATAAATCCTGCAGAGTTTGAACATGAGGCGTTAAAAAGGTTAGTTAAAGAAAAACAGCTATCGGTATATGCTCACGATGGGTTTTGGCACTGCATGGATACATATCCTGATGTGGATAATTTAAATAAATTGTGGATTGAAGATCCCAAATGGAAAGTATGGAAATAAAAGAAAAAAAAATATTAGTAACGGGCGGAGCAGGGTTTATAGGCGGACATCTTGTTGAAAAATTAATTAATCTTAAAGCAAAAGTGCTTGTTATTGATATAAAAATTGATCCTAAGTCTTATTTCATACAGAATAAATTAGAGAAAAAATGCAAATTTAGTTTAGTTGACATTCGTAATAAAAAAAAAGTAGAAGTTTTTTTTAACAAAAATAAAATTGATTATATTTTTCATCTTGCAGCGGAGCCGATTGTACAAGAGGCTTTTGATAGTCCTTATTCCACCTTTGATACGAATATCATGGGAACAGTTAATATTCTTGAACAGGTAAGAAAAATCAAAAAAATAAAAGGCATTATTATTGCTTCAAGCGACAAAGCATATGGAAAAACAAATAAAGAATATACGGAAGATTCACCTCTGAAAGGAGATCATCCTTATGATGTTTCCAAATCGGCCGCTGATCTTATTTCTCAAGCATATTATAAAACTTACGAATGCCCAATTGTAATAACTCGTTTTGGAAATGTATATGGAGAAGGAGATTTGCATTCTGACAGAATTATCCCTGGTATTTGTAAGGCTATAATAAAAAATGAAGCGTTGGGTATAAGAAGTGACGGAACATACATAAGGGATTATATTTATGTAAAGGATGTTGTTAATGGATATATTACTTTGTTGAAAAACGTTGATAATATTCACGGAGAAGCTTATAATTTTTCCTCTAAAGACAATCTATCCGTAATGGAGGTAATAAGCAAAGCGGAAAAATTACTTGGCACAAAAATTAATTATAAAATCTTAAATAATGTAAAAAATGAAATTCCATATCAACATCTGGACGATTATAAGGTAAAAAATTTAGGATGGAAACAATCATATAATTTAGAGTCAGCTCTAAAGAAAGTTTTAGAGTGGTATAAGTATGATTTTTATAAAAACAAAAATTAAAGGCGTATTTCTAGTCGAACCAGAGCCGAAAACAGATGAAAGAGGTTATTTTCAGAGAGTTTATTGTGTTGATGAGTTTGCAGAGCACGGAATAAATTTTAAAATAGTTCAAGTAAATCAAGCGATGTCTCTTAAAAAAGGTACTATACGAGGTCCTCATATGCAAAAATTTCCGAAGTCAGAAGCTAAATTAATGCAGTGTATAAGAGGTTCGGTATTTGATGTATCAATTGATTTTCGGAAAGAATCGCCGACATTTGGCCAATGGGTTGGTAATTTATTAACAGAAGAAAACAAAAAAATGATGCTTGTGCCAAAAGGAATTATGCATGGATATCAAGCGTTGCAAGACGGAACTACAGTGCAGTATCCTGTATCAGAATTTTATTCACCAAAGGATGTAATAGGAATTAGATGGGACGACCCGTTTTTTAAAATTGAATGGCCCATAAAAAATGTTATTGCATCTGAAATTGATAAAAATTGGCCACTGTTTAAAACCTAAAATGATATATAAGAAAAAATTACTAACAATATCCATAGTTACCCCTACGTGGAATTCAAATATAAAATTATTCGAAAGAGTTTTGAAAGAATTAAAAAGACAGATATACCCCAGAGAATTAATTGAGCATATAGTTTTTGATGCAGGATCAACAAATGGTACGGCGGAACTGGCAAAAAAATACGGATGTAAAGTGACTATACGTGCTGATTTAAAAGTTCAAGAGCAGGTTAGGCAAAGTCTTGCGATTAAGAAGGCTCGCGGAGATCTTGTATTAATTCTTCAGTCTGATAATATTCCAACATCAAAAAACTGGTTAAAAGAAATGGTGCAGCCATTTATAGACAACAAAAAAGTCTTTTGTACATTTAGCGCATATAATGATTATGAGAAAAATATGTCGGCGACTACTCGCTACGGAGCATTTTTTGGCGCTGGGGATCCAACACTGTATTACTTGGGTAAAGCGGATAAAATTCCACTTCTTCAAAAAAAATGGAATAAGGGTAAGATAATTGATGAAACAAGAAGATATTGGATTGTAGAATTCAATAAAGATAATCTTCCAACACTGGGAGACAATGGGCACATGTTTAGACGTAGCGCTATGAATCGGGTAAATAAGGATCCTAAAAGATATGTGCACCTTGATATGTATATTGATATGCTAGGTCTTGGATACAATACGTGTGGCGTGGTGAAAAATTCGGTTATTCATGTTATAACGCCAAGTATTTTTACTTATGCGAAAAGAAGAATGCAGGTTAAAGAAACCTTCTATGATAGAAGGCGGGGAAAGAGAAAATATCTTGTTTTTAGTTGGAAATCCCATAAGGATCAACTTAATCTCATAAAATTTGCGTTTTTTTCATTAACTTTCATTTTTCCTTTATATGAAAGTATTAGGGGGTATATAAGAATTAGAGATAAAGCGTGGTTTTTGCATCCTCTCCTTTCTTTTATTATGTTTCTTGCTTACGGTTTCTCTGAGTTGCGGTGGTTCGCGAGTAGATTTAAAAAGTAATATTTGTTCCATTGCTATTTTTGTAAATCAGATTCAGAGTGTTTTTATATATCAATAAAATGGTTCTAGGAGTTTGTGAACCTATAATAATAAAACTATATGAAATGCTTAGCATGTAAAGAAGGAAAGCTTAAACTCTTTTTAAGAATGAAAAATGTTCCGCCTATAACCCAGGTTGTGCGGGGAGATCTTTTGCACAAAGACAAAAAAGTTTCTCTTGATATTTATAAATGTCAACGTTGTACCTTATTGCAGATTCCTAAAAAGTTTGAACCGAAGAGTACTTATTACGAAGATTATTTAATAGACAGAAAACATTCTTGTTATTTCAATAAATACCAAGAAAAAGCAGCAAAAGACTTTATTACTAGATTTAAGCTTAAGAATAAGAATCTTCTTGAGGTTGGTTGTGGTGATGGTTATTTCGCCGAGCAATTAAAAAAAGAGGGAGCCATAGTAACAGGAATTGATCCAAGTGAATCTGCGTGTTATTCAACAAGAAAAAAAGGAATACAAGTAATATGCGGATACATCAATAAAACTTTAAAACTGAATTCTAAATTTCATGCTTTTACTTTATGTCAGGTATTGGAGCATATAAGAAATCCTCAGGAATTTCTTTCAATAATTAGAGAGAATATGTATTCTAATGGATACGGATTTATTGAAGTTCCGTCTTTGACAAAAACAATAGGGGAAAAAAGATTCTTTGATTTTTTCCCAGATCACGTTGCTTACTATAATGCTGCCTCCTTGTCTCGTGTTTTAAAACTGTCAGGATTTGATGTGTTAGATATTCATCAGTCTGTCCAAAATGAATTTTTAACAGCCATAGTAAAGGTTGACAAGGTAAAAGAAAACACAAAATTACAAAACGAATTTTCTGTATTTCAAAATCATGCAAAGGTTTTTGTTAACTCATTGAGACAAGAGAAAGTTATTGCTTGGGGAGCAGGTATTCGGGGAATTTCTGTTCTTTCCTATAGTTCAATTACTGATAAAATTGTAAAGTACTGTATAGATTCAGATAAAAAGAAACATGGACTTTTTTTACCAGGTAGTCATTTGAAAGTAGTGGGACCGGAAATTTTGAAAAAAGAAGAATTTGATGTAGTTATAATTACTGCCTCCTTGTATGTAGATCAAATAGTAAAAACTCTCAGGAAAAAACTCAATTATAAAAATAAAATTGCTGTTCTTTTTCCGGAACCAAAATTTATTTAAATATGTCTGATACATTCTTAATAACAGGCGCAACGGGTTTTGTAGGAGCAAATATAGTGAGAAGATTAGTTAATGATAAGAGGAATGTCCATATCGTGACACGAAGCAAAAAATTGAACTGGAGACTTTCAGATATTACCTCAAAGGTAACAATTCATGAAGTAAGTCTTCTCGACCCCCAAATTTACAAGATAATTGCACGTATTAAGCCAGACTATGTTTTCCACCTTGCAGCGTTTGGGTCTCTACCAGACGAAGAAAGCATGGATGAGCTTATTAATGTAAATCTTCGCGGGACAATAAATTTAATACAGGCATTAAAGCAAAATAAATTTAAGCTTCTTATAAACACAGGGAGTTCCTCAGAGTACGGTGTTACAGGCAGAAAAATGAGAGAAACAGATCTTCCATTTCCTATTAATGACTATGGAGTTGTTAAAACAGCAGTAACGCTTTATGCCCATAAAGAAGCAGTGAGAAATTCTCTCCCTATTATAACATTCCGTTTATTCTCAGCATACGGTCCATATGAGCATAAACCACGTTTTATTCCAACGGTTATCCGTGCGGCGATAAAAAATGAGCCAATACTTGTGGGTAGTAAAAAAAATGTACGTGATTTTATTTACATTGATGATATAGTGGATGCATATCTTCATGCGTGTACAGTTAAAGTTAAACCTGGAGAAATATTTAATATTGGGACAGGAAGGCAATATTCAATTGGAGAGGTAGTAAATAAGATTTTAAAGGTGGCAAAAAGTAAGTCTCAGGTTAAATGGGGAGTAATTCCTTCTCAGTCAAGACAAGTAGAATCTGGGAAGTGGCAGGCCGATACAGCAAAATGTGCTAAAATACTGAACTGGAAAGCAAAACATAATCTAACTTATGGACTAAGAAAAACTATAGAGTGGTTTAGGGGTAATAATAAGCTTTATGAAAAAAATCAATAATGGTAAAAAAAGTTTTTTAGAAGAACAAGCCGATCAGATTCGACGGGAAATAATCACTATGGCCTACGTTATGCACAGTTCCCACACTGGAGGATCTCTATCATGCGTTGATCTTCTTACCGTGCTTTATTTTTCTGTGATGAAATTAAATCCTCATGTCCCACTTGATCCAGAGCGGGATCGCCTTATTTTTAGTAAAGCTCATGATAGTAAAGCATTATATGCAGTACTTGCACAAAGAGGATTTTTTAACAAAAGAAAACTGTCAACGTATGAGAGAAACGGAGGATTACCTGGACACACAACAAGGCAGGTTGTTCCCGGAGTTGAAATTTCTGGAGGTTCTTTAGGTCATGGCCTATCAGTTGCTGCAGGGATGGCGTATGCAGGTAAAATTGATAAAAAGACTTATCGGGTTTTTGCAATATTATCTGATGGTGAATGTGATGAGGGTTCCAATTGGGAAGCAATTCATTTCGCAGGTCATCACAGGCTCTCTAATCTTGTTGCGATTGTTGATTACAACAAGCTACAAGGTTTTGGAAGGACAACAGATGTTTTAGACCTTGAGCCATTTGCTAAAAAATGGGAAGCATTTGGTTGGGGAGTAATAGAGGCAGATGGACACAATATGTCAGAGATTGAAAAAACATTCAAGAAAATTCCTTTTGTTGTAGATAAGCCCTCAGTTCTTATCGCCCATACAATAAAAGGGTACAAGGGGGTTAAAAGGCATATTGATCAGGTTTCTTCCCAATATAAGTCACCTACAGAAGAAGAGTACAAAAAAGTGTTGGAGGATTTAGGATGAGAATAGCATTTGTAAATGCATTATTTGAACTTGCAAAGAAAAACAAGAAAATTCACTTGATTACTGGTGATCTTGGATTCTCAGTATTCGAAGAGTATATGTCTAAGCTACCTAAGCAATATTTGAATGCTGGAGTAGCTGAACAAAATATGACTGGGGTGGCAGTGGGTATGGCAATGGAGGGAAAAATTCCCTTTATATACTCAATTGTTCCATTTGTGACTATGAGAAATTTTGAACAGGTAAGGAATGATATTTGTTATCAAAATCAAAATGTAAAAATAGTTGGAGTAGGGCTAGGGTTTTCTTATGGGCAATTTGGGCACACGCACTTTGGCCTTGAAGATGTGGGTATTTTAAGAACCATACCAGGGATTACTATTTTTTCACCAGGTGATCCTGTTGAAACGAAGCTTGTTACAAAAGCAGCATTAAAAATAAAAGGTCCGGTCTATATTCGCTTGGGAAAGGCAGGCGAACCAACCGTACATAAAAAAACACCTGTGTTTACTGTTGGGAAAGGAATTGTTGTCAAAAAAGGTACTGATATTGCCCTTTTGGCTACTGGCACTATGCTTCCCATAGCAGTAGAGGTGGCAAATATATTGGAAAATAAGTACTCAGTAGCTGTGGTAAGCATGCATACAATAAAACCATTAGACAAAAATCTCATTATTAAGATGGCAAAATCAATGAAGAGTGTTTTTACTCTTGAGGAACACTCTATTATTGGAGGGTTAGGAAGTGCAGTGTCAGATATTTTGGCTGAAGAGGGGATACAAGTACTGTTTAAAAGATTTGGTACACCTGATAGATTCAATAAAGTATCAGGAGACCAGAATTATATGAGAAAAGCAAATGGTTTGTCTGCTGACCAACTTGCACTTTCCATTAAACGGATATTGAAAAAGAATAAAGCAATTCAGCTTGAGGAATTAAAAGATTTGTAATATGAAAAACGTAATTGATTTAAAAGAAAAAAAGATTCTCGTTACCGGTGCTTCTGGCTTTTTAGGCTCTCAATTGGTAGAAAAATTAAGGCAACAGGGAGCAAAAAATCTTTTTCTTCCAACACACAAGGAAGTTGACCTTATTAATCCTAGGATGTGTAAAAAAGTTGTTGAAGGAATGGATATTGTTATTCACCTCTCAGCAAAAGTGGGAGGTATAGGCTATAATAATGCCCACCCAGCGCAAATGTTTTATGAGAATTTGGTAATGGGAGTTAATCTTTTTCATGAAGCATGGAAAGCAAAGGTGGAAAAATTTGTTGCAATAGGAACAGTCTGCTGCTATCCAAAATATACACCAATTCCTTTTAGGGAAGAAGATTTATGGAATGGATATCCTGAAGAAACCAACGCTCCCTATGGATTAGCAAAAAAAATGCTTTTGGTTCAGGCACAGGCGTATCGACAACAATATGGATTTAATGGAATTTTCCTTTTACCGGTAAATCTATATGGTCCAGGGGATAATTTTGACCCTCGATCATCTCATGTCATACCAGCATTGATCCGTAAATTTATTGAGGCGAAAAAACAAAATCAACCATACGTTATTGTTTGGGGTACAGGGAAAGCAACAAGAGAATTCCTTTATGTAAAAGACGCAGCGCAAGCAATAGTACTCGCTACAGAAAAATACAACAAATCTGATCCAATAAATATTGGTGCATCATTTGAAATATCTATACGAGATTTAGCAAACTTGATTAGGAAACTTACTGGATACAAAGGAAAAATAGTATTTGATAAGTCAAAACCTGATGGTCAACCAAGAAGGAAATTGGATACAACAAAAGCATTTAAAGAATTTGGTTTTAAGTCACAAACCCCTTTTGAGCAAGGACTGCGACAGACGATTGAATTGCTCATGTAGGCTGGCCATATATGAAAAAAAACTCGATTGTCATTACGACTATTTTTCCTCCAACGAAAGCTATCTCAGACTATGTTGGATTGGGACATAATTTATACGTCGTAGGAGATACAAAAACACCCCCCGATTGGAAGCATGCTAATTGTGAATTTTTGTCTATAGAAGAACAAGTAAAACTTTTTCCAAAATTTGCAAAACTTATCCCTACAGGGCACTATGCGCGTAAAAACATTGGATATCTTATTGCTATGAAACAAGGAGATATTATCGAAACTGATGATGATAATTTGCCGTATGATTTTTTCCCAAATTTTGTAACCCGTGAAATAAAGACCACGTGTATTACAGCAAAAAAATTTTTCAACACGTTTGTTTACATGTCTGATAATGGGGAAAAGATATGGCCACGAGGATATCCACTTAACTATATTACTCTAAATCAAGATTTTAAAACGGACATAAGAATGGGTTCATTTCCTTTGCAACAATCATTTGCAGACAAAGATAGCGACTTCGATGCGATTTATAGACTTACAAACGGAAAGGAAATAACATTTAAAAAAGGAACAATTTTTTCTTTGGCAAAACACACCTATGCTCCAATTAATTCCCAAAATACTTTTTGGCAAAAAGAAGCGTTTCTTTTTATGTATCTTCCGTGTACGGTAAGCAGTAGAGTGACAGATATATATAGAGGATATATTGCCCAAAGGCTTTTATGGGAGATAAAACATCAAGCACTCTTTTTATCTCCATCAGTTTATCAAAAGCGCAATATGCATAATTATTTAAGGGATTTTGGGGAAGAAGTACCGATTTATCTTGGAATCGAAAAATTTATAGATATTCTTGAAACAACAAATTTGGTAGGTTCAATTGAAGAAAAAATGATAAGTCTTTATAAAGGGCTTATAAAAGAAAATTTTTTGCAAAAAGAAGAACTAGTAATTCTTAAAGAATGGATAAGACTCATTGAAACAAATAATATCTAATTAGTTGGGTAAGTAGATTTATTAAAAATTTCTCTGGCAAGCATTATTAATTCAGCAACTCCTGTTTCTATTGAGTTAAAGCTTGTTTTTCCAAAAAGTCTTTTACTTTCGATGGTTGGGAATTCATATATTGATATATTGTATTTTAGTGCACGAATGACCATTTGAAAATCGATAGTACAGTCATATTTATCTAGATGTAATTGATCAAATACATCGCAGCGAATTCCACGAAATCCTTGAACTATTTCGCTAACGTAGGGTTTTTTTCGTTTCCAGAGAAAGTTCACAAAATATGCTAAAGCTTTATTAAACCATTTCCTTGGTTTTACGAGTAATTCATCTTCCTCATTATATCCGCCCTTTATCATACGAGAAGGGATTACAAAAGAATGACCATCCCTTAGCGCGTTAGCACATTTTTTTATATCTGAAGGATTTTCATTTCCATCTGGATGGAAAAAAATAATTGCGTCAGTTTTACATCGTTTACGTGCTTCAAATGTTGCGCCACCAAGTCCTTTTATTGTTTGTTCAAATACTGTTATGTTATGTTGTTTGTAATATGCTTGCGTACCATCTGTTGAATTGCCATCTATTACATAAACTTCCTCAACAGTTTCTAGAGGAATTTTTGGAAAAATAACTTCTGAAGATACTTTTTCATTTAGTACAATTATTGCAAGTGATACAGTTATTTTTCTCGTCATATAGTTATATAGTGATTTTATTGCGTTAAATCTTTTGTTTTGAGTAATTGCTAAAAAGTACTATCTTAGTATAAGATACATGTATAGATTGTGGCATACAGCCGTGTCCATTGGCAATATCTATTATAAATAATAAATGAAGTTACCTCAAAACAAGCTTACGCAATTGATTCTATGTTCAACATTAGTAGCTGTATTCTTCGTAGTTATAAATATTATTTCACTTAATGGTGGCTTGTTGCATCCGGAAATAGATTACAGGATTAAATATTCCCTAGATGATAGACCTTTGTTGCAAAAAGTATTTGATGTAAAACATAATGATTATGGGTACTATCAAGCAAGAGAAATAAGTTATTTTTTTGATATAGTAGATCACAATTTTATTGTGTTCAGTGCGAGTATCGGCTTACCTCATTTTTATTCTGTAACTGCATATATTGGAATTATTTGTCTTATATTTCTTGTGAATTTCGTAAGCTATTATTATTTAGGTCAAAAGTCAATTTTGATTTTGCTATTAATTGATTTAGTATTTTTATCTAGTCCTCAAGTATTTCTTGATACTTTTTTCCCAAGAACGGCTAAGATAATTGTCACCTTATTTTTAACTCTTACAATACTGTTTATTGCAAAACTAATAAGACAAAAACAAAAAAAGACGAGTACTACAATTTTGATAGCAATTACGTCTTTTTTTATGTCTATTTCTGATCGCCAAGGATTTTTATACTTAACAGGACTAACTATAATGTCTTTTATTTTGCCTTTTTATAAAAATAATTTCAACAAATATCGAAAAGTCTCATTATATTTACTTATTTCATTGTTATGCAGTATTCTTTACGCATATATCGTTGCTCCATTTTTAATTAAATTGCTTGAGGGATATCAACCTAATTTTACTTATATGAATGTACCATTAATGGAGCTATTCAAATATCCAAACCTTATGATTGATTCTGGATTTTATTTACTGGACATTCTGGGTTTTTTATTAGGGAATAGTAGAGTTTTAGCTGTATTAGCAATACTTACTATGTTTTATGCATTTTATAATCATAAAAAATTTAAAGGAAATATTTCTACAATTAATCCTGTCAGTTTGATGCGAGGAAAGGAGCCATTAATAACGCTTATATGCATTTTCCTTTTTTCCTTAGTAATGTATGATGTTATGATATTTCGTCACCCACCGATATTATGGGAAGACCTAAGAAGAGAAGTTTATATTCTCCCTTCTACATTATTGGTTTTGTTTGGAATGAGTTTTAGCATAATACGATTGTTGATTATTTCCCCAAAATTAAAAAAAATTATTGTATGCTTTTTGACAGTCATTGCAGTTTTCAATATCGCTTCCCTTCCATATCATTTAGATATTCTACGAAAAGGTCATATGAATTACAGATTCATAAACACGTCAAAAGCTATTAGTTGTATAAAACAATTTTCTATTTCTGAAAAAAAATTTAATTTAGATTCAGATATGGAAGGTGTATGTAGATTTGTAAGAGAGAAGGCGAGAGAACTATAAATAATTACTTCTTTTTTCTTCCGATAAACATGACTGCAGGACTGAAAAAATATGTTTCAAATCCTTTATTGCCAAATAATAATCTGAAAGTGGGATTCAAAATGTAATCTAAACTGCATACGCCTTTTAATAGATAATATTTTATACCTTTTTTGTTCATAGGTAGTCTCAGTTTTAGTGTACCGTAATTCCCACAATATACTTTTTCAACATTAGGAATTTTACATAACTTTTCTAGAACATCCTCATTCATAATATCAAGATTGTGATGCTCTAAAAGATCCGGTCTGAAAAATTTAAGTCTAAGAAAATTGAAGGCTTTAAACCGTGGAATTTGAATTATAAAATAACCTCCTGGTTTTAATAAATCCAAGTGAATTTTAATTGCTTTTTCTGGGGGAATTATATGTTCGACAAAACCATATGAGAATACGACATCGAAATAATTTTTGTATTTTGCGGGAAGTTTTTTATCAAAAGCGTCTCCAACTATTGTTTCTACTCCATTTTTTTCTGCAATTTTTGCAGCTTCTTTTGAATATTCAATGCCAATGGGTTTATATCCAATCATTTTGGCTATTTTTTTAAGCAGTTTTCCGTCTCCGCTGCCTATTTCAGTAACTACAGGTTGGTCTTTCGTAGGACCGTGGTATTTTGGCAAATGTCGATCAATTAGCGAGTCGCAAAGAAATATGTCATAGGATGTGAAGATTCCTGCTTTTAACTTTACTTGAAGAGGGATATTATCTACATAATAATTTTCCCAATCTTGTTGTTTATGAAGATTTTTGACGTCCATTAAGACAAGTATAATATAATAAGTTTGGTTTGACAATTGCTTTCCCAAAACAATAATGAATTCGGATTCGATTAGATGTATAATTCTTGTTAAGTTGTTACGATAAACTCTATAAAAAAAACTATTTATTGAAGAATAAAATTATTTTATGATAAAAAAACCATTTTTTTCAATTATTATTCCTACCTATAATAGGGCATCAGATTTACAATTCGCATTATATTGTATATTACGGCAAGATTTTTTAAATTTTGAAATAATAGTTTCAGATAACTGTTCTACTGACAATACGAAAGTAATTGTTGAATCTTATAAAGACAAAAGAATACGTTATTTTAGAAATAAAAAAAATATTGGAGTTATATTGAATCTAAGAAAAGCGATAACGTACGCACGTGGTGATTATGTATTCTTTCATGGTGATGATGATTTCTTGCTTTACGAAACATCTTTACAGGAAATATCTATGATGATTAAAAAGTACAATCCTGGATATATTCGTGTAAACTATATTTGTCTTACACCAGATAAGAAGAGGATATTTGACTTTAGAGTAAATAAGTCATTTGTAAACAACAGATATTTATCACAACATTCAGAGAATGAAAAAGTGTTATCGTTCATTCTCGGTTCGGATTCTGCCTTTATTACAGGAATTGTTTATAGAAATACTTTACCTGAGAACATAACAGTAATTAATTCTGAGCTTTTTGCTTGGATAAAAATACTTTTCTTTACGACTAAAAATTCTGGAGCCTACTTTATCGCAAAACAACATATTATCGCATCATGGTCCACGTGGAGTACTAATAAGAGTCAATCTAATCCGCTTTATTCATTGATACAAGGAAAATTGTCTTCAGAAAATTACCTCAATTTTATTAAAGAGCAATTAGATAAGAAATCTTATAGAGAGTTTTTAAATACTCAATTAATGGGAATTTATGTGAAAATGTTTCCTGCGATAAAACTCTATATTGGAAATAAAAATATGTTACAATTGTCCGCAAGATTAAGATACTTAGATAGAGAGTTTGAAAATAATATTTTTTTTTGGGCTTATCTAGCTTTCACCTTAATTATACCTAGGTTCTTATTGAAATTTATCAAAGACTTATTTTTTTATAGATATTCAAAGTTTTCTAAAATAAATAACTATATGAAACTTAACGATATTTTAAAAATACTTAATCAAAAGTATACGCATGATAAAAAAGTTAACTACATATAAACTAGGTATTTTTATTGTCATATCGGCCATTGTAATATCATTACTAGCTGTAGGAGGTTGGTTTTTTGGCAATAAAATATTATATTTTTGGGATGCTTTTGTTCCCCTAGATTCTAATAATTCGTTTGATCAATTATTCAATTCTTGGAGGGAAATAATTTTTCCAGGAGCCCCGGGAGCGGTTTGGGGTTGGTTAATTTACATTTTTTCAATCGCTTTTTTAGAAAAAATTTTTTCCAGTATTTCACTTGCTCAAGAAATCGTTTATGTTAGTTTAATTTTCTTCTCCATTATTAATTTTTATTTATTAATTGTTTACATAGCAAAAACTGTTTTTTCAAAAACTGGACTGGTAACTTATCTAATATCTTTTGTTTTCTCAGTTATATATACCTTAAACTTGTATACGTTTTACTCTGCATATTTCATGTTTAATCCCGAAGGTTATATTTTAGCCTTTTTTCCATTAAATATTCTTGCTTTGTTGCATTTTTTTCCCTTAGATGAAAGTGAAAAATTAAAAAATCAAAAATTTTGGATTTGTACCTTTTTCCTCAGCTTATTCTTAATGTCTCCCGGGTTTGTTACATATATTTTCTTTGTCCAATACATTGTGTGGATTTCTATATTTTTGGTATTTTATTTCTTGTTTTCAAAAAATAAATACAAAAAGAAGTTTTTAAATATACTGTTGTTTTTTCTTCTAATTATTTTAGCTAATTGGTGGTGGTTTTTTCCATCTCTTCTTAACCTACAATCATCTTATGCGATGCAGAGGTTTACAACAGATACTACAGCCTTTATTGAATCAAGTAGTAAAAACGGATACCTTCTTAATGCATTAAGGCTTACTGGAAGTTCATTGATGAATAGCAATCTATTCAGCTGGACCTCGTTATATTTTGACAAGAATCTTTTCAATTTTGTTTTATTTTTCTTTCCTTTTCTTATTCTATTTTTGCTTTTTAAAATTAAAGTACTTGCTAGAAAAAACATTTTATTGTTTATTTTTGTAATGTTTTTGGTCTCTTTATTTTTAGTAAAATTGGGAAATCCTCCGCTTGCAGGTATTACTGTTTGGGCCTTTAAACATATTCCTTTTTTTGATGCATTTAGGGATGCATATCAGAAAGCAGGCTTATATTATATATTTTCCTATTTTATATTATCTTTCATTGGATTCAATTTGCTTGTTTTTTTTCTAATTGAGAGAAAAAACAAAGTGTTACTTATTGCCTCATATATTCTATTATTTGCAGGAGTGGTTGCTGTTACCGGACCCTTTTTTCTATTTAGAGCAGACAATATTATAAAAATAGATCATATTTATAACAGTGAAAAAATTACTTTCAACGCAAAGACTCAAATTCCTAAAGAATATTATGATTTAAAAAAAGTTTTGGAAAAAGAATGTGTAGGTAAGACAACGATAATAATACCAAGAGGAACCGCAATTACAAATGCTGTATGGGAAAAATACGGTACATCTTATATTGGGCAAGATATTCTTTCACATCTCGTAAACTGTAATCTTATATCGGCAAAAATAAGCGAAAATGATCCAGATGCGTTTACAACTGTCCCGTATCTTTTATTACAAAATAATGATTTTAATTCATTTAAAAATTATTTATTACAAAATGATATTTCTTTAGTTTTGATAAGAAAAGACAACATTCCCTATGGTTATACAAACTATGTATATTTAAGCAATGCGAGCCCAGCGTTAGCAATGGGATTTTTAAACAAAGATAATGATTTCAAAAAAACATTTGAGAATGATTTCTTTACACTTTATGCGTTAAAAAGCTTAGATAATAATTATAATTATGGTTTTTCTCTCCCTACGTCATTTGTTTATACTAATTCATCCTTAAACTCAGAGCATGATTACGTATCTTTATCAAAGCAGTTAACTGATAAAAAAAATTATTTAGTTATAAATAAAAATGCAGATTTGAAAAAATATAGTTCATCCATAAACTTATATGCGCCGGTTGCTAATTGTGTCGGTTGTGTAAAAATTTCATCCGCTTCTACTGTAAAATTTGACGAGTCTTTTTTAAGAAAGCTTAAAGATTTAATAAAGCAATTGATAGGAAAAAATTCGAGAGATTATCTTCCTCAAGACCAAAAAATAAGTTATTCAATCATTGATTCAAGCAAAGAATTTTCTAAAATGATGGAGGCCTTAGAGCAAGAAGATACTCAGGGGTCTAAGAATTATATTTCCTCATACCTTAAAAAAATAGAAAACATTGAATATCTTTTTAAAAATTATAAGGCAAATTTTTTTGATTTAAATAATAAAAATACTGAGATAAGAAATTTTCTTGAGGGACAAAATGAAAAGCTTTCCGACTACCTAAATTTTAGTAGGGTTATTAAAGATAATCAAATTCGGGGACAGCTTTATTTATTGCTTTCGCTTCAAAATTCTAAACTAGCCGAAATAGAAAAAACTATTTGGGAAACAGATTTTAAAAATAAAATTTATAGAATGAGGCTTGATATTCCTAAACAGGGAAAATATGTTTGTACAGCAGATAATTATAACAGTGGTTTAAAAATTGAGGATATTACATTGGGGAATTTTAAGAATGAAAAAAATTCCACAATTTCTGCATTTTTATCCAAAGGAAATTATCCTATTTCTATCTCCTATTCTACGGATAGCATAATTAAAATCTCTTCTTTAAAGCAGAAATCTGCAGAAGTTAAAGAAATTAGTTTGGGAAATATGCCTAATGGTCTTTATAAAATGTCTTTCTCTGTTGGGTCAGTTTCTAAACAAAAAATTGCAATAGCTATTACTAAAAATATGCTTAATCCTAAAATTTTGAAATTATTTGGATCTTCTGATATACCACAAAATGATTTTACCTTTATCGATAGAGGATCTTTTCTTGATGATAAAAATTATGAAAAATATTTTTCGATTTCCTCTTTAGATAAAAAAAACTATTACTTATATCTTTTTTCATTAAACCCTCAATCAAAAAAAGAAGACGAGCTGGAGTATAAGGATATTTTTATAGAACGGGCTGCGGAAGGTGGAGATATCCAATTTTTCTGCAAAACAGAATCTTTTGATATTACCTCAACAGCTAATATAAAGATTATCAAAGAAAGTCCCGTAAAATATAAAATAACAATTCCTAAAGGAGAAACTTTAGGAAAGTTCTTGGTCTTTAATCAGACATATGGATCGGATTGGGAGGCATTTGAGTATGACAATGGAAAAAAGATAACTTTCCCGCATTTTACTAGTGGATATGCAAACGCTTGGTTTATTGATAACCACAAGAGCGGAGAAATAAGCGTAGTATTTAACAGACAAAGCCTTATAATTAAAAATTTCTTTTTAACAATAATTCTATTTGCTATTGTTTTATTCTTTTTCTTAAGATATAAGGATAGATAACTTTATGGAAAGACGTCACATAAAAAAAATATGGCATAAAAATAAAGAGGGTTTTTATATTTATAATTCCGAAAAATTCTTTTTATATTGGCCATTCTTTATTTTTTATTATTTTATTTTTAGACAAATCTTTGGCCTTAACTATTTTGTTATTTATGGTTTTTCTATTCTTCTTATTTTCTTAAAATTATCATTTGAGACTATTGCTTTAATCTTTTTTTCCATAAGTCTTATTGTTTATCTTTTTGGATTAACAACTGAAGCAAATCATTATTTTTCTTTTGTTTATGGGTTTCTAGTTCTTTCCGTTCTTAAATATTTTTATTTTTTAATAAAGGAAAGGTATTTTAAGGATGTTTTTTAAGAAAAACTTTTATTTTATTTTCGTTCTTCTACTTTTTATTTTAATTTTTAATACTTGGTTTTACCCTAATATAATTTCTTCAGGCGACTTCTCCTTTATATCAGCGTCTAGGTTGCAGGATGTTTCATTAATGCCTTATGCATGGGGATGGAATCTTGCAGTAGGCGGCTTAGGGGCTTTTGTATCGCCTTTTTCTTGGCTCCATTACGTTGAGGTCGTTCCTTTAATGTTTGCAAAAGCTTTTTCATTAAATTGGTCCTTAGTTGAGAGAATATTTTATTTTTATCCTCTTTTGGTAGCTTTAATAGCTATACCCAGTTTTGTTTTTAAAAAATTTCTTCCTACAGCTAAATTTGCCTTTTTATCTACTCTGATTTTTTCTCTAAATACTTATATCCTAATGCTTATGGGTGGGGGACAAATTTTTATTTCTCTTTCCTTTGCAATTGCTCCTTTAGTGTTTTATCTATTTTTAATTCCCTTTAGTAAAAAAAAATTATTTTTCTCTTTTTTAACTGGATTAATCTTTTCTTTGCAGGCAATGTTAGATTTAAGGATTGCTTACGTTACAATTTTTGCCTTCCTTCTTTATCTTTTATTTAATATTGATTTCTCTAAAAAATTTCTATTGAGGATAATATATTGTTTGATTATTCCCCTTTTTGTAACCTTTCTTATACATTCTTACTGGATAATTCCTACCTTAGTTTTACGTACAAATCCTCTTTCTGAGCTAGGACAGATTTATACGTCTTTTGGGGCGGTAAAGTTTTTCAGTTTCGCAACTCTTGAAAATACTATTTCACTTCTTCATCCAAATTGGCCAGAAAACCTTTTTGGTAAAGTATCTTTTATGAGGCCGGAATTTTTAATTATTCCATTACTTGCTTATAGTAGTTTATTTTTTATTAAAAACATTGAGAGAAAAATTAAAAAATATATAATATTTTTTGCGGTTTTAGGTCTTGTAGGCGCGTTTTTGGCAAAAGGAGCAAACGATCCTTTTGGCTTTATCTATATTTGGCTGTTTGATCATGTCCCCGGCTTTATTATGTTCAGAGATCCAACAAAGTGGTATCTATTGATTGCAATTTCATATAGCATCCTAATTCCTTTTTCAGTTGGAAAGATTTATGAATATTTGAGTAATTTAAAAAGATTTTCCTTCTTTAATCTTTCATATCAAAATAAAAGCAGCTTCTTGATTAAAATTCTAAATCCTAAAAACATATTTTTGTTGACAGTCGTTATTTATTTATTATTTTTAATAAATCCTGCGTTATTTGGTAAGTTATCCGGGGCTTTTAAATCGGCATCTGTACCCAATGAGTATATAGAGCTTGAAAAATATCTTTCTTCCGACAAAAATTTTTACAGAGTAATATGGTTTCCCACAGTACAAAGATTTGGATATTATAGCAACTTACATCCTGCAATACCTGCAAGAGAATTTTTTAAAGAGGCAGACGATAAATTATTAGTTGAAAAATTTAAACAAAAAGAAACGCAAAGAACTTTAACCAACTCCTCAGTAAAATATATAATCATTCCATACGATAGCCAGGGAGAAATATTTTTAAAAGACAGAAAATATAACAACAATCTTTACTTATTTACGCTAGAACAGTTAAAGTCTACTCCTTGGCTAAAAAATGTAAAGCAGATTGGGAAAATTTATATTTTTGAAATAGAAAATTATAAAGACCATTTCTGGACAGACTCTAAAAACCTTTCTATTAAATATGAAAGAATAAATCCTGTTAGTTACAAGCTATATTTAGGGAATGTAAAAAGTAATGACAAACTGATTTTCTCTGAAAAATACGATAAGAACTGGACTCTTCAAGTACCTGATAGCACCAAAAACATTTCATATTCAGTACCATATAATAATGTTTTTAACAGCTTTAACTTAAAACAAGAAGGCAGTTATACAGCCCAGTTATATTATAAACCACAAATTTATGTAACTATTGGAATTATTATAGGCTTTATTACATTAGTATTTCTACTTTTTTACTTTTTGATTGGCTCAATATTTAAAAAATAGTAAAACATGTCTAATGATATGATCTCTTTTGCATGTTTTGTTTTCGTTTGTCGTTAAATATTAGCGTGAGTTTGTCTTTTCAGCTGCCATTATTTTTTGCAAAATATTAATATCCAGGGGAAAGGAAGTTTTACTGACATTATTTTTAAACCCTGTGTTTTAAGAAAGCTAGCAAAAGAAAAAATAGTCCAATGATTAATATGCTCTGGGTCATTACCTAATTTTTCCATATTCTTTCCCCGCAGAAAATTACCCAGCATAAAAAAGGGCTCATTAGGAACAGATATGAGAATATTTCCCCTAGATACTCTTTTAACTTCTTCAATAGCCAAAGAGGGGGTTTTGAGATGTTCAAGTACTTCCGTGCATATAACCAAATCAAACGAGTTATTTGGAAACGGCATATCATATATGCTTGCGTGATTTATTTTTACTTTTGGGAAAAGTATTTTTCCAATCCTAATTGACTCTTTTGAATTATCAATACCTATTATTTTCTTTCCGATTTTGTTTTTCCGAAGCGTATCAAGGGTAAACCCCTCGCCACATCCAACATCCAGGATACTTTCGGGGTTTATTTTCTTAATAATTTTTAAAAGATTGTTATAGTAATTTTTTATCAAAAGTTTCTGAAGAGGATTTTTGCTCATGTGTTTATTAAGATTTGAATGGTCTTTGTTTATTAATTTTTTTATATCTTCCATAAAATTAATTATACACTCTATTTACTTTTTTTTAAGTATAAACATTTTCTGTCTCTTAAATTGTCCAGGTTGGGATGCATACGGGACGGTTGATAAGTTTCGAAGGAAAGAACGAAGTATTTAAACTGTGTTAGAAAATAGTTGACAAATCGTCTCAAAATGATACGATTGTAGTATATGAATGAGACGATACTTACACCTAGACAGAAAAGTATTCTTAATCTTATTGATCAATCCGAAGGTTTGCTGCGCGAAGAAATCCAAGAAAGAATTAAAACGACATATCCATTTTCAAAACCAACCTTAATTAGAGACTTAAACATTCTTCTTAAACATAGTTTAATTAAATTTGAAGGTAAGGCTAGGGCGACAAAATATTTACCTAAAACTCAAAATCCGCTTCTTCGTAATTTTGATGTTGAAAGATATTTTGCTGATGACACCGATAAGCGTGTTGGTGCAAGAAAAACGTTTGACTTTAAAATATTTGAAAATCTGCATAATCTTTTATTGCGTGACGAAACAGAGAGTTTACAAAAAGAGTGCTATAGTTTTGGGCAACAGACTGGCAAGCTAAGTCCCAATCTTTTAGGGCGAGAGCTTGAAAGATTTGTAATTGAGTTATCCTGGAAATCCTCAAAAATTGAAGGCAATACATATACTCTTTTGGAAACAGAATCTCTTATTAAAGAACAAAAAGAAGCTGTTGGAAAAAGTAAAAACGAAGCCATAATGATACTTAACCATAAAACCGCTTTTGAAGAAATATTAAAAATTAAAGATAATTTGAGAAATATTTCTCTTTCTAAAATAAATCAATTACACAATATCTTAGTTAAAAATCTCAATATTTCCTCCGGCATTAGAAAACAGGCGGTTGGAATTACAGGTACTACC
>Ga0080064_1003229_pt1 | contig 24460 bp, 18 predicted proteins | sample Subgrocontami54m_FD_69260 | JGI IMG/M metagenome (GOLD analysis project Ga0080064, IMG submission 69260) | Subsurface groundwater microbial communities from S. Glens Falls, New York, USA - GMW46 contaminated, 5.4 m (SPADES assembly) (version 2) ...
GCGGTATTCGGCGTGCAGCCACGCGAACAGCACGCTCCAGAGCACGAACGCGTAGATGTTGTTGAGCGAGGTGAGCGCGAGCATGCGCTCGCTCACCTGCCCCTGCGAGCGCAGTTGCTTGACCAGCGTGAGGACCACCGCCGGCCCGGTCGCGATCCCGATCGCCGCCGCCGTGGCGGCGAGCAGCGGCTTCGCCCCCACCAGGAGCAGCACGCCGAATATCGCCGCGAACGCGAGGCCGCTCTCCAGCACGCTCGAGGCGAGCAACCAGGGATTGCGGCGCAGCCAGCGCATGTCCACGCGCTGACCGAGCTCGAACAGGATCATCCCCACCGCGATCTCGAGAACCCCGCGCAGGCCGCGGACGGCGGCGCGATCGAGGATGTCGAACCCGCTCGGCCCGAGCGCGATGCCGGCGAGGATCCAGCCCAGAACGCGCGGCAGCCGCAGGCGCCAGGCCGCCTCGCCGGCGAGCAGCGCCGCGAGCAGCAGCACGGCGTACCACGGGACCTGATCGGCCCGCACAGGCCAGTTCGGCAGGAAAAACAGTTCGGACATGCCTATGCCCTCCTCTGGATGCCTCTCCCCCCGCCTCGAGCGCGGCGGCGCCCGTCTCGGGTAGACTTGCGCCCTCCGCCCGTGATGGTATCTGCTTATGCGCGATCCGGCGACCACCTGGCCGAACCGGCACTGCCGGAATCAGACAGATTGCCTGCTTTTGGTTTTAATTGATCTCGTCATTTTTGGAAGTTGCAACTTCGCAACTTCCAAAAATGACGAGACTTTGTCGATCCCTAAGCCGGCACGGACGGAACTAAACAGGGTGCCGCAATTCGCCATCCCGACTCTCGCTATTTTGCGCAGTTGCGAAGGTGCAACTGCGCAAAATAGCGAGATCTATATAAAACCGAAATCTTCGCCAGGTCTGTCGACACGTGAATGAGAAAAGACTAACCGACTACGCGCCGCCCGCGTTCCTTGTCCCGGCGGTCGCGCTCGACATCGAGCTCTATGAGGACCACGCGAGCGTGCGCTCGCGCCTGTCGGTCGAGCGCCGCGCCTCCGATCCGCGCGCGCCGCTCGTGCTCGACGGCGAGGAGCTGGAGCTCGTGTCGGTCGCGCTCGACGGCCGCGCGCTCGCGGCCTCCGAGTACGCCCTGGACGAGGCGCGACTGACGCTCGCCGCGGTTCCGCAGCGCTGTATCGTGGAAACCGTGAGCCGCATCCGGCCCCGGCAGAACACCAAGCTCATGGGCCTGTACGCCTCGAAGGACGGCTACTTCACCCAGTGCGAAGCCGAGGGCTTCCGGCGCATCACCTGGTTCGTCGACCGGCCCGACGTCATGGCGAAGTACAGCGTCACCCTCCACGCCGACCGGGAGAAGTATCCCGTGCTGCTCGCGAACGGTAATCTCGCCGCCTCCGGAGAGGAGGGGCCGAGGCACTGGGCACGCTGGGAGGACCCGTTTCCCAAGCCGTGCTACCTGTTCGCGATGGTGGCGGCGAAGCTGGAGCGGCTCGCCGACGGCTTCGTCACGCGCTCGGGCAGGACGGTCGAGCTCGCGGTCTACGTCGAGCCGGGCAGGCTCGAGCAGTGCGGCTTCGCGATGCAGGCGCTCAAGCGCGCGATGAAGTGGGACGAGGAGGTCTTCGGGCTGGAGCTCGACCTCGAGCGCTACATGATCGTCGCGGTGGGCGACTTCAACATGGGCGCGATGGAGAACAAGGGCCTCAACATCTTCAACACCAAGTACGTGCTCGCGCGCCCCGACACTGCCACCGACTCCGACTTCATGAACATCGACCGGGTGGTGGCGCACGAGTACTTCCACAACTGGACCGGCAACCGCGTCACCTGCCGCGACTGGTTCCAGCTTTCGCTGAAGGAAGGACTCACGGTCTTTCGCGAACAGGAATTCGGCGCCGACATGTATTCGCGCGCGGTACAGCGCATCCAGGAAGTGCGGGGCCTGCGCGCGACGCAATTCCCCGAGGACGCCGGGCCGATGGCGCATCCGGTACAGCCGGCCTCGTACATGGAGATCAGCAACTTCTACACCGCGACGGTGTACGAAAAGGGCGCCGAGCTCGTGCGCATGATCCACACGCTGCTCGGCGCGGCGGCCTTCCGCCGCGGCATGGACCTGTACTTCGCGCGCCACGACGGGCAGGCGGTGACCTGCGAGGACTTCGTCGCGGCGATGGCCGACGCCTCGGGGGTCGATCTCTCCCAGTTCAAGCGCTGGTACGAGCAGGCCGGGACGCCGGTGCTCGAGGTGTCCGACGCCTACGACGCCGAGGCCGGCCGCTACACGCTCGCGGTGAGGCAGTCCTGCGCGCCGACCCCGTCGCAGGAGGTCAAGCTGCCCCTGCACATCCCGCTCGCTCTGGGGCTCGTCGGCCCCGACGGCGCGGACATCGCGCTGCGGCTCGAGGGCGAGGCCGCCGCGGGCGGCACCTCGCGCGTGCTCCCGGTGAAGCAGCCCGAGGAACGCTTCGTGTTCGTCGACGTGCGGGCAAAGCCCGTGCCCTCGCTCGCCCGCGGGTTCTCCGCGCCGGTGATCGTGAAGTACGCCTACGACGAGGCCACGCTCACCCACCTCATGGCGCACGACTCGGACGACTTCAACCGCTGGGAGGCCGGGCAGCGGCTGGCGACGAACCTCGTCCTGCAGGGGGCGCAGGCGCTGCGCACGCACCGCGCGGTCGAGGTGCCCAGGGCTTTCGTCGCCGCCTTTGCGCGCGTGCTCGAGTCCGGGCGGCACCCGGGGCGGGGCGACCCAGCCTTTGCCGCCGAGGCGCTGTCGCTGCCCTCGGAGACCACGCTCGCCGAGCAGATGTCGGTGGTGGATCCCGACGCGCTGCACCAGGCGCGGCTGCAGGTGCGCGTGCAGCTCGCCTGGGACCTGAAGCCCGAGCTGCTCGACGCCTATCGGGCGCTGCGCGTGACCGGACCCTACTCGCCCGATGCGGAGTCGGCGGGCAGGCGCTCGCTGCGCAACCTCGCGCTCGGCTATCTCATGGAACTGGACGATCCGGAGATCCGCGGTCTGTGCATGACGCAGTTCGAGCACGCCGACAACATGACCGACGCGATGGCCGCGCTCGCGATGCTGGCGAACTGCGACTGCCACGAGCGCAAGGTCGCGCTGGACGCCTTCTACGCGAAGTGGCGCGAGGAGCCACTGGTGATGGACAAGTGGCTCGCGGTCCAGGCCGCCTCGCGGCTGCCCGGAACGCTCGCCGAGGTGATGCGCCTCACCGCCCACCCCGCGTTCGACATCCGCAATCCCAACAAGGTGTACGCGCTCATCCGCGGCTTCTGCTCCAACCACGTGCGCTTCCACGCCGCCGACGGCGCGGGCTACGCCTTCGCCGCCGAGCGCATCGTCGAGCTCGACGCGCTCAACCCGCAGGTCGCCGCGCGCGTCGCACGCGCTTTCGATCGCTGGAGGAAGTTCGACGCCGGACGGCAGGCGCATGCCAGGGCGGCGCTGGAACGCATCCGCGCCACGACCCGCATCTCCAAGGACATCCTCGAGGTGGTCTCGAAATCGCTCGCCTGAGCGCGGGCGCTCGGGCGTGGATACGCGAGCGCCTCGCTGTACCCGGGATGCTGTAGTGTCCTACGAGTCGCGTGTTGACAGACCTGTCGAAGAACTTGGGGTAAATCAAGGCATGGTGCCGAACTAGGCAGAGCCCCCCGGCAGCTTGCGCTGGACGCGCACGTCGAAGCGGGCGACGTTGACGACCACGCGCTCGTGGACGCCGTCGCCGATCGGCTCGAACTCGTCGTGCGCCTCGACGCGGAAGGAAAGCGTGCGGCCGTCGATTTTCACCAGCTCCGCGCTCGCGCGTACCTTCATTCCGACCGGAGTCGCGGCGATGTGGCGCACGTCCAGGTGCGTGCCCAGGCTCTGATGACCTTCGGGCAGCAGGTGCTCCGCCGCGGCGAGGGCGGCGGCCTCGATCAGGTTGATCATGACCGGCGTGGCGAGCACGTGGATGCGCCCGCTTCCCACCCGGGGCGCGGTATGCTCTTCGGCGACGACGAGTTCCGCCGTGCCTTTCAGGCCGACGCGCAGCCCCGGGAGATCGATCGCCATGTGCGTGAACGATAGCACTGTTCCCCGCAGCGCGGCCGGTCTTTGACGGCGGTCAAATGCGCCCGCGCGGCCGGCGGGTAGATTAGTCTCTTATCACTCAAGGTTTGGTAGCAGCGGCGAAGACTTTGGTTTTGTATACGTCTCGTGTTTTCGTGCAGTTGCGAAGTTGCAACTGCACGAAAACACGAGATTGAAATAGACAAGATCAGCCGCATTGGTTCCGGCTTAGGGTACGCACAGCCCCGCCGGGGCGCGCGAATACGCTTCACGCGGAGGGAAGAGATGCCAAAAATCCTGGTTCCCTATGACGACTCGGGCCCCGCGATTCGGGCCGTGAAACAGGTCGCGGCAAGCCGCGAGACCATGGGCAAGGTCGAGGCGGTCCTGCTCAACGTCCAGCACACGGATTTCTTCATCGAGCGCCTGGTCGACGGGCGCAAGTCCGAGATCGAGCGTCTCGAGCAGCCGCTGCGCGACCACGGAGAGAGGCTCCTGCGCAAGGCCGCGGCGGTGCTGGAGAAGGCCGGCGTGCGCTGCTCCGCGCACGTGGAGGTCGGCGATCCCGCGCCCTTCATCGCGGACTACGCGAGGAAGTACCACTGCGACATGATCGTCATGGGCACGCGCGGCCTGGGCACGGTGAAGGGCCTCGTCCTGGGCTCGGTGGCGACCAAGGTGCTGCACCTCGTCAAGCTGCCGGTCATGCTCGTGAAGTGAGCCGCGGCGCGCGGGATCAGGCCTGGGCGGCGGCCCGCAGGAAGGCGCGAACCCGCCTGGCATTGGTGCCGAGGTCGCTGCGGCCCACGCGGGATGCCGAGCGCACGTCGACGCGCGAGCCCGCGGCGGTCTGCGTGATACGCACCACGATGTCGTCCTTGAAGCCGAAGAACGGCGTGGTGTCCGTCGCCTCGATGCGACCCTCGCCGGGCACCGCCGCATCGATCGCCCAGCCGAGGGACCGCGCCGCCTCAAGGCAGCGCGCGAACGCCTCCGCCGGCGCGAGGTTCAGGGCGAGCGGCACGATGTCCGCGTAGGCCTGCTTCTGCTGGCTGGCGATTTTCGCGCCCGCGTATTCGATCCCGTTGGGCGCGCCCCTGCGCAGCGCCTCCGCCGCGACGAAGCGCGGCGGGTTGTCGGTATCGGTGGTGATGTCGTGGATGGGCGGCACTTCCTTCGCGCGCTGGCGCATCTGCCACTGCACGCCGAAGGCGAGCATGCCCGCGAGCAGTCCGACGAACGCGAAAAGCATGCCGCGCCGCGAACCGCGCAACCCGGTCCACACGATGCCCGCGAGCGACAGCACGGCGCCCGCCAGCCCGCCCCAGGCGGCCCAGCCGAGCAGCCTGAAGGCCATCCGGTAATCCCAGACGCCCCAACGGTTTCCCAGGCCCGCGGCCAGCAGCATGAGCGCCGACAGCAGCGCGAGCGCCAGCGCGGCGAGGGCGAACTTCGACGCGGCGGTACCGCGCTTGCCGTGCCTCCCGCTGCGCCGCGGCCCTGCCCTGTCCGATGATGCCATCGCGTCTTCTCTCCCGGCGATCAGGCTCAGGCGGGAAGCTCCTGCGTGTCCAGGCCCCTGGCCTTGACGAACAGGGCGAGCGCCGCGTCCATGGTCGCGGCGTGATTGGTGAACCACGGCGCGAGTTCCCGCACCAGCACGCGGCCGAGCTCGAAGCGGCCGTCGGCGACCATGCCGCGCACTTCACGCATGATCGAGAGTACACCCTCGTGCTCTTCCAGGTGGCAGTGGGTCATCGGATAGCCGGTGCCGGTCATCCATTGGTTTTCCCGGGCGAAATGTGCATCGGTGTGCGCGATGAACGCGTCGAGCAGATCGAGCATCGCCGCGTCGGCCGCTTCGCCCAGCGCGTTCAACTGCTCGACGAACTCGCGGTGGGTCGCATCCATGCTGTCCACCCCGAGAACGAACGAGTCCGACCATTCGATGAGCATCGCTTCCCTCCTGGATGCGCGAGCGAACTGCGCGCCGCACTCGAGATATCAGCGCTTGAACGCCTGCACGCCGCTCACGCCCTGGACGCCGTTGCCGGCGTTGAAGGATAGCCCGATGCCCTCGCCATTGTTGCCCGCGAGAAAGCCGGCGTATCCCCCGGCGAGAAACCCGGCCGTGCAGGCGCTGCCGCCGGAACAGGTCACGCTGCTGAACTTGTTGGCGAAGCTCGGCGTCACTTGGGAAATCGTGGACGTGCCGTTCATGACGTAGGTCTCGCCCTCGAGGCGCGTCGCGCTCAGGTTGATCAGGTTGACGCGCTGCTGCGTGAAATCCAGGTTGATCGTGCCGCCGTTGAACTTGCCCGTGCCGCCGTTGACCACGCCGCCCACCGGCGAGTAATTCACGCTCGCGCCGAGCGAGGTCGGAAGGGCGCTGGTCACCTTGCCGTGGATGTAATGCTCGACGTCGGTCGGGCCCGAGGTGTAGCTCACGTAGTCCGCGCTGCTGCGCAGCGCCGCCCCGGCGCCGGTCCACATGCCCCAGTAGAGGTCGCCCGCGTCGCTGCGGCTGCCGAGGGGCTGGTGCGCGGAGGTCCCCCGGTCGGCGATCCACGGTCCCGCGATCCCGTGCAGCGATAGCAGTTCGTTGCCCGAGTCGATGCTCGCGTTGTTGTTGGCGAATACCGGCTCGACATTGCTCATGTAGCCGGCACCGGAGCCGTTGCGCATGGTCATCGCGGTCATGCGCTCCAGGAAGATGGGTGTCGATACGTTGGTCAAGCCGGTGACGGTCACGGTGCGATTCAGGCTGTCGCTCTTGAGCGAGGCGTCCAGGGTCACCGCCGATGCGCTCGTGAACGTTCCCGAGAGGGTCATGCCCGCGATCCGGAAGTCGGACCCGAGCTGCGCCGTCTGGCCGCACTGCGAACATTGGCCGATGGACTCGTCGACCAAGTCGCTCTGCTTGAACGTGCCGGAAAACGTTGCGCCGCCGCCGGAGACTACCAGCGGTATCCCCTCCGGCGTGCCGACGTTCCACTCGACGCCGCCCACGGTCAGGTTGAGCGCCGCGTACACGCGCCTCTGGCCGAAGTCCACCGCCATGCCGCCATTGGCCAGCAGCGTGCCCGTGTTCCCCGCGCTGTCCTTGATGGTCGCGCCGGGATTCCAGGCATAGAAAATCCTTCCCGAGGTCGGAAACGCCGGCTGCGCGGGCGGCTGCACGGCCGTCAGACCGCCCTCGCTGCCGCGCTGCTCGGCGGCGGCGTAGACGGTGCGCGCCGCAGTCGTCGCGGGCGCCGCGGCCGTCGCGACCGGCTCGGCGGTGCCGGTGCGGCCGTCGGACGAGGTCCCCGCCGCGGCCGGCGCCTGCGCCGGGGCTTCCGCCTGCTGCTTGTTCGAGGAGCGCGCCTGGCCTTCCAGCCGGTCCCTCAGGAAGGACGGCGGAGCGATCAGCGTCTGCGGAGGCGCGGTGATGCTCGCGACGTAGAAGTATTCGTCGCTCCCGAACACCTTCTCGCCCGACTGGTTGACCACGCCGATGCGGCCCTCGCTCACGCCGCCGTAGGCGCCGTTGGGGGCGACGCTGCCGTCCTTGTTGAGGCATTGCCCCGCGCACTGGACCACCGTGTAGTGGGTGCCGCGTATGCCCAGGAAACCGACGGGCGTCTCGAGCCGGTAGGCGTCGTGATTGACGCGTCCGACGAGGCCGGTGACGGTGCGCAGGCCGCCGCGGAGCAACCGGAAGACGGCGTTGTCGCTCGCCGGGTCGCTGCGGTAGCGGAACTCCTCGACGCGGAACTCGGTCTCCGAGCGCAGCGCGATGATGGACTCGTCGTTCAGGCGTATCTGCGCATTGCTGTCGCGGCCGAGCCTGAGCGTGTCGCCGACTCGGACTTCGCCCCCGGCGCGCAAGGGAATCTCCTGCACCCCGCGCACGGTGACCACCTCGCCCACGGACACCAGCGCCCTGCCGACGCTCTGCGCGTCGGCGAGCAGCGGCACAAGGGCGAGGGTCGCGGCCAGCAAACGGATTCGTGTCATGTTCGATCTCACTTGAATTCGTAGCGCAGCTTCAGGACGAAGTAGTCGCGCTTGTACTCGTAGAGCGCGACGCTGGAGGTGTTCTTGCTCGATACCCATTCGGCGCGCACGCTCATGGCGCGGGAGACGAGGTAGGACGCGGCCACATCGGCGGCGCGGTAGCGGTCCTGGCGGGTGACCCCGAGGATGGGATCGGGCGCTTCGCCGTCGGCGCGCTGGAACGAGTACCCCGCCGCCAGGCCCCAGCGCTCCGCGGGCACGAGCGACAGCGCGAGCCTCGCGCCCAGAAGGCGGCGCGACAGGTCGTCGCGGTCGGCCGCAAGCGCGCTCTCCCGCCCCGCGCTCGCCGAGGCATTGAGCATCGGCTGGAGGCTCGCGATGAACACGCGCCGGTAGCCCACGCCCGCGCCGACGAAATCCGCGTCGCGGACGCTGTTGGCGCCCGCGTACGAGAATCGCGCCCCCTGCAGAACCGCGTTGACCGACTGCAACTCGTCGAGCTGGTGGTTCCACTCGCCGGTCAGCCCGCTGCTCGTGCGGTAACGGTCGCTTTCGATCAGGATGGTGTTCAGGTTGTAGCTGAGCCGGAACAGGTGGCGCTCCTTCAGCACCGAGACGCCGGCCGCGCCCGACATCGTCATCTGGTCGAAGGCGTGCTGCGTGAAGTTCGTCTTGGCGTCGATCTGGCCCGTGCCGAATACCGCGATCCCGGGCGCGACGGGGCGGCTGTAGAAGCCGCCCGCGGTGAGCAGCGAGAACAGGTCGCCCGAGCGCACCGCGTTCGGCGTGACGGTCACCGGTCCCAGCAGGGGCAGCGTGATGCTGGAATCGCTCACGCCGGCGTTAACGTTGGAATCGGTGCCGATGCCCGCCTCCAGCCACGCCGCCCCGGTCGGCGTATAGCGGGTCTCGCGCAGCCGGATCGCGTCGAGGTAGCGCTGGATCGCGGCCGCCACGACCGGCGCGGGATCGGCCTTGGCGAGCGCCTCGAACTCCTCGCGCGCGCGCTGGTCCTCGCCGAGCGTGAAGTAGGCGCGCGCCAGCTCCAGGCGGGCGTTCTTATTGTCCGGGAAATTGAGCAGGTAGCGCTCGAGCGCGAGCACCCCTTCGCCGGCGTGCCCCGAATCGGTCGCGGCGATGCCGAAATAGAAGTCGAACGCAGGCTCGCCCAGGGCCTCGGGCGTCTTGCGGCCGAACTCATAGGCCTCGGCCGCCTTGCCCTGCTCGAGCAGCGCCTTGATGTCGTCCGCCGGTGCGGCCGACGCGTTCAGCACCGCGCACGCAAGTCCCAGCAAGGCAATACGAAGCATCCGTCCTCCCCGAAACGCGATCGCGCCGGCGATCCGCGCCCCCAGCGCATATGCTCATGGTCGAAGCCGCGCGCAAGTCTAGCATCGTCAAGCCGCTGCGGCCATCCCGGAGCACCGGTAGAATGACCCGGCCTCTAAGTGTTCCGGCCGCAACCAACAGGGAGTCCAGCCATGAAGCGCGTCGTGCTTTTCCTCGCCACCAACCTCGCGGTCGTGGTGCTGCTGTCGGTCATCCTCAACGTGCTCGGCCTGAACCGGTTTCTCACCGAGAGCGGCATCGACGTCGGTGCGCTGCTCGCGTTTTCGCTGGTGGTGGGCTTCGCCGGATCGATCTTCTCGCTGCTCATCTCCAAGCCGATGGCCAAGTGGTCCACAGGCGCGCACGTGATCGAGGACCCGACCGACGGCGGCGAGCTGTGGCTGATGGCCACCGTGCAGCGGCTTGCCGAGAAGGCCGGCATCGGCATGCCCGAGGTGGCGATCTACGAGGGCGAACCGAACGCCTTCGCCACCGGCGCCTTCCGCAACTCGGCCCTGGTCGCGGTGTCGACGGGCCTGCTGCAGAGCATGACCCGCGAGGAGGCCGAAGCCGTGCTCGGGCACGAGATCACGCACGTCGCCAACGGCGACATGGTGACCCTCACCCTGATCCAGGGCGTGGTCAACACCTTCGTGGTCTTCCTCGCCCGCGTCGTGGGCTACGTCGTCGACCGCGCGGTGTTTCGCACCGAGCGCGGCGTCGGGCCGGGATTCTACGTCACCGTGGTGGTGTGCGAGATCGTGTTCGGCATCCTCGCCTCGATGATCGTCATGTGGTTCTCGCGCCAGCGCGAGTTCCGCGCCGACGCGGGCTCGGCGGTCCTGCTCGGTTCGCCGCAGCCGATGATCCACGCGCTCGCGCGCCTGGGAGGGCTGGAAGCGGGAGAGCTGCCGAAATCGATCGCCACCTCCGGAATCAGCGGCGGCCCGGGCATGATGGCCCTGTTCTCCAGCCACCCGCCGATCGAGGAGCGCATCCGCGCGCTTCAGGCGCGGACGTAGCAGCCTTAAGCCGGACGAGTCGGAGCCGGCTCGACTGCCGTTATTGATCTCGCTATTTCGTGCAGTTGCAACTTCGCAACTGCACGAAATAGCGAGACGGATAAGAAACCTCAAATCGTCGCCAAAGTTGTCAATACTCGGGTCATGAGCGACTGAGTCTATTGCCAGAGATCGACGCTCTGGCCCTTCCCGCGCATGCGCTCGGCGCGGCCCTGGACGTAGCGCTGGAAGGAGGGCTGCGTGCGCCAGGCGCCGCTCGAGACGTATTCGAACGACGAGGCGAGGTGGAACGGCCTCAGGTAGGACTCGATACGGAAGGCCTCGACGCCCCCCGCGACGAAGAACGCGATGCTCGGCGTATAGATGATCTTGAGCGAGCGGGCCCACGCGTCCGCCGTGGTCTTGCTCCCGTCCGGCGCCACGAGCGGGGTGCGCTCGGCGAGCGCGATGCGCACGACGTCGAATCCGGCCAGCAGCGAGCGCACCTCGGGACGCGAGAAGCCTACGCGGTGCAGCTCGTCGCAGCCCGAGCAGAAGGGCGTCTCGAACACCACGGCGAGCGGCTTCGCGCCGGACCCGCGGCGCAGGTCGTAGGGCGGCTTCAGGAAGAACGCTTGGTCGTGCAGCTTCTCGCTCGCGGCTTCCTTCACCGCGGATTTCATGTAGGCCGAGAACTCCTGCCGGCCTTCGAGGCGCCCGGCCACGTAGTCGAGCGCGGCCTCCAGGCGATGCGGCGGGAAGTAGCCGTTCAGGCGCAGCGCCACGTTGCCGCGCTCGTCGAGGAACAGGAGCGTCGGCGTGAACTGCACCTTCAGGTGCTCGGCGAACGCCTTTTCGGAACGGGCCTTGCCGTCGGTCCAGACCACTTCGCGGTCGCCCCAGATGTTGAGCGCGATCGCGACGAAATGCCTGCGCGTCTTGTCCACGATGGCGCGCTGGGTGAAGCTGGTCTGCATCAGCTGGCGGCAGTAAGGGCAGCCGTCCTGGCCGAAATACAGCATGAGGCGCTTGCCCGAGCGCGCCGCGTCGCGGACGTCCTCGGGAAAGTTGAGGAAGGTCTCCTCGAACCAGGGCGGAATGTCGATCGCGTACGGGCTGGGCTGCTGCGCGCGCGCGCCACCCGCCGCAAGCATCATCGCCGCGGCGACGACGTGCAGCAAGGCCCAAGCGAGTCTGCCGCGCCCCGCGGGCGCTCCGGTCGCGTCCATGGAGAACATCATAGGCCCTCCGCGCCGCTCGAACCAAAAAAAGCCCCGCTCGCGCGGGGCTTTTTCGAGGGCCCGGTTCCGGGTCAGTAGCGCTTGCCCCACGCGATGCCGAGCGAGTACTCGCGCAGCGTGATCTTCTCCGTTCCGCCGCCGCCCGCGCCCAGGAACTGGTCGAACAGGCTGGTGCCGGTGACCGACTTGCGCGGCGCGTACATCATCGCGACCGTGATTTCGGAATCCCTGTCCAGGCCGTAGGTGAGGCCAGCGGTGTAATGGTCGGTGAGCACCCCGGGCGCAATCATGTTGAAGGTCACGTCCTCGGCGCGGATCGGATTGTCGGTGCGGCCGTAGCCCGCGCGCACGGTGAGCGCGCTGCTCCACTGGTATTCCACGCCCAGCTTGACCACGTTCACGTCCTGCCACCCGAACCCGCGGCCGTTCGCGCCGCCGAGGGAATTCGGAATGCCGCCCGGACCCGGGATCGCGAAGGCGCTCGGGTTGTTGACCGACCTCACGTCGGAGTAGTTGATGCGCTTGTAGTCGACCGCGACCGTGGTCTTCGGGTTGACCTTGAACGACGCGCCGACCGAGTAGTTGGAGGGCATGTCGAAGTCGCCCTGCTCGGCGAACAGCCCGGCGTACTTGCCGAACTTCGACATCGCGACCTTACTGGAGTAAGCAGCGCCGACGCTCACGTCGCTGGTCAGCTTGCCGAGCCAGCCCACCCGCACGCCCCAGCCGTGCGCGCTGTCGTAGCCCCTGTTGGTCAGGTTCGCCGGGTCCGACGAGAACCCGCCGAACCCCTGCAGCCCCTCGGCCTTGAAGCGCTGGTAGCCAAGCAGCGGGGAGACGCCGAACGAGTGGTTCGCGGTGGCCTTCCAGGAAAGCGTGGGCGCGATGAGGAGCTGCATCAGATCGATCCCGAGCTTGCCGTCCCCGCACAGCAGGTTGAAGCTCGTGGCGGCGGTGGCGAACGCGGTACCCGCGCGGAAGAACTGGCAGATCCCCGATCCCGGGCCGGTGATCTGGTCGCCCTTGTAGTCGGTGTTCATGCCGCCGTTGCCGTAGACCGTCACGCCGAGGGACATCGTGGGGCTGATCATCCGGTTGTATCCGCCCTCGGGGACCAGGAAGTACTTGCTGTCGCTGGTCACCGATCCATTGAGACCGAAGGCGGAGCCGGTGCGCTCGGCGCTGCGGTCCGGGCTGAACAGGTCCACGCCGAGGTCGAACCGGTTTCCGACCCACACCATGGTCGCCGGATTGTTCGCGCCGCCGAACGTGTCGTTCGTGTAGGTGGTGCTCGCCCCGGCCATGCCCTTGGCCTTCATGCCGTAGCCGTGCGAGAAATAGCCGTCGGTGGCCATCGCGCCCATGGGTGCAAAGGCGAGCAGCATCGCTGCGGCCAGTGTCGTTCTCTTCATGATCTCTTCCTTCCTTTTTATGGGTAGTGCTAGATGAAAAGCGAGACGTCCGCGTCCTTCGCCAACGGCAGAAAGGTCGCCGCGCCGCAGTATTCCTTGACTTGCGGAATGAAATCGTCGTACGTGAATCCGAACAGGTCGACCGTCATCTGGCAGCCGATCAGGTTCACGCCCCCCTCGATGCAGGCCTCGCGCAGCTCCTCCACCCCAGCCACGCCGTTGTTGTGGATGGTCTGCTTCATGAGCGTGGTCGCGAAGGACTCGAACCCCGGGATGATCGCCTGGACCGCGTTCGGAATGTTCCAGTTGATGCCCTTGAACCACGCCGGGCCGAAGGGCATTTTCATCGGCATGCCCGGATTGCCGAGCGGGCTGATCTTCAGGTCGCTCAGGTCCTTCCTGAGCAGTTGCAGCCCGTAGAACGTGAAGAACACCGACACGTCCCAGCCCAGCGCCCCCGCCGTGGAGGCGAGGATGAAGGGCGGATAGGCCCAGTCGAGCGTGCCCTTGGTGGCAATGATGGTCATCGAAGGCGTCTTCTTCGATTTCAGCTCCGCAAGCTTTTCCTCGAGCTTTTGCGAGAGGATTTCGTCCACCCGCTGCTTGATGAGCGCATCGATCATCTGTGTGTCAGGCACAGTGCCCATGTCTCCCTCCTTGAAATAGATGCGGCCGGAATCTGGTTAATTCAGCATATTGTTATTGGATGATCCAGCCGGCCAGCTGCAAAAACTACCGCCTTTGCATAAGGACGCCTAGTTAGTTTTATTTATGGCGCGCATAAAGCAATGAATTCCGCAGTTAAGCCGGGGATCGATATAGAATTCCGCGGGCGGAAAACGAATCCAGAACCCTTACCCCAGGAGGCCAGCATGAGGAGGCAATTCATCACCGCGGCGCTGCTTGCAGCCGCATTCCTGTCGGCGGGACTTCCCGCCGCCCTCGCGGCCGGCCCGGCGTCCGGGGCATCCACCGGCCGCGGCAAGGTGATATTCCAGGTCAGCGACAGCGACCCCGCAAAGTGGAACCTGGCGCTCAACAACGCCCGAAACGTGCAGCAGGACCTCGGCGCCAAGAACGTCGACATCGAGATCGTGGCCTATGGGCCGGGCATCGGCATGCTCAAGCTGGAGTCGCCCGTGGGTAATCGCGTCGGCGAGGCGATCGCCTCCGGCGTCGCGGTCGTCGCCTGCGAGAACACCATGCAGAACCAGAAGCTTACGCGCCAGGACATGCTTTCGAGAATCGGCTACGTGAAGGCGGGCGTGGTGGAGCTGATGCAGAAGCAGCGCGAAGGCTACGCCTACATCCGGCCTTGAGGGCCGATCGATGGACCCGATCGCCCAGCTCGCCCTCGCCACCGCGGCCTTCCTCGCCGCGCACTACGTCGCGAGCACGCCGATGCGCGCCGGTCTGGTGAAAGCCGTCGGCGAGCCGGCCTACCTCGGCGCGTATTCGCTCGCCGCGTTCGCCGCGCTGGGCTGGATGATAGTGGCCTACCGGCAGGCGCCGTTCGCGCCGCTCTGGCAGGTGCCTGCGCTCAGGCTGCTGCCGCTCGTGCTGATGCCCTTCGCGTGCATCCTGTTCGCCTGCGGCCTGCTTTCCCGGAACCCGAGCGCGGTGCGCCAGGAGGGCGCGCTGAAATCCGCCGAGCCCGCCCGAGGCATCCTGCGCGTCACGCGCCATCCCATGATGTGGGCCTTCGCGCTCTGGTCTGCGGCGCACGTTCTCGCGCGCGGCGATGCCGCCTCGCTCCTGTTCTTCGGCGGCTTCCTGCTGCTCGCCCTCTCCGGCACCGCGCTCATCGACGCGCGCAAGGCGCGTACGCTGGGTGAGGACTGGAAGCGCTTCGCCAATGCGACCTCGAACCTGCCGTTTCGCGCCATCCTGGAAGGGCGCAACCGGTTCGACCTCGCCGAGATCGGCTGGAGCAAGATCGCAGCGGGCCTCGCGCTGTACGCCGCGCTGCTCGCGCTGCACTCCTGGCTCTTCGGCGTACGGCCCTATTAGGAGTCTACTCGAGTCTCTCCCTCACCCCAGCCCTCTCCCGGAGGGAGAGGGGGCATCAGGGGAGATCCAGGGTCGTCTCGCGCTCGAGCCGCCACAGGCGCTCGAGGAGTTGCCGTGCGCGCTCCTGCCCGAGCACGGGTCCAGCGAACTCCATGTACTTCTCCTCCAACTGGCGGTCCGAAAGCGGCGCTTCGGGATCGCCGATGCGCGTGGGCTGCAGGAACTCCTCGCTGCGCCCGCCGCGCGCGGTGATGCCTATGCGCGCGGCGCGCTGCCCGGGGAAGCCCGCGTCCAGCTCCGGATCGACGCTGAGGTCGATGCGGCGCATGAGGTCGCGCGTCGCGCGGTCTTCGATGCGCGCCGGCTCGAACGCGGCGAAGCGCACGTCGCCGTGGGTGAGCGCGGTCGCGACCACGTACCTGAGCGAGAAGCGCGCCTCGGCGGGGGTGTGCGGCTCCTCGCAGCCCGCGACCTCCAGCGCCGCGCGGTAGGTGCCCACGCGCACCCGCTCGATCTCGGCGGCGGCGATGCCCATCTTCGCCTTGAGCGCGATTGCGCCGTCGATCGCGGCGAAGGTGTGGCCGCAGCAGGTGTGGTTCTTCACCGTCATGCGGGTCACGTTGAACACCTTGCCGAGGGTCTCGAACGCGCGCTGCCAATCCGGCCCGCCCCCCGCCCTGTCGCCCATGGCGCGGCCGAAGCCCGCTTCGCCCTCGATCACGTCCAGCGACCCGGTCACGCCCTCGCGCGCGGCGAGCGCCGCGGTGAGCCCCGCCTCGGCCGCGCGTCCCGCGTGCAGCGGCTTGGACATCGAGTCCATGCGGAAGGCCTGCTGCAGGCCCGCGGCGAAGGTCGCCACCGTGGCGAGGGCGTGCGCGAAACGCACCGCGTCGAGCCGCAGCACTTCGGCGCAGGCGGCGCAGGCGCCGAAGGACCCGACGGTGCCCGTGTTGTGCCAGTAGGCGTAATGGGCGCGGCCCATCGCCGCGCCGATCCGGGTGGAGATCTCGTAGCCGACGATCACCGCGCGCAGCAGTCGTTCGCCCGATGCGCCGCTTGCCTGGGCCATCGCGAGCGCGGCGGGCACGGTCGGCGCGCCGGGATGGTAGATGCCGTCGCGGAAGATGTCGTCCATCTCGGTCGCGTGCGCGGCCGTGGCGTTGATGAGCGCGGCGGCGCGCACGCTCGCGCGCCGGCCCAGCACAAGGCGCGCGTCGCCGCGGTCCAGCTCCCCGGCGAGGGCGCGCTCGAGCAGCGTCGCGGGAGCCACCCCCGCGCCGGAGAGCATCGCCGCGCAGGTGTCGATCATCACGCGCTTGGCGTGATGCAGGACCTCCGCCGGGATCGGCCGGGCCCGGAAATCCTCTGCCCAGGCGGCGAGGCGCTCGGCGACGTGCATCAGTCGGCCCTCGCGCCCAGTAAGCAAGCCAGCGCCAGCAGCAACACGCTCATGCGTCGCGTCACGGTTGCATCTCCCAGCTCAGTACCCGTTTCACGCTGTCATTCCGGGACCTATGGCCGAGGAATCTGCCTCTTCGCCGATTCAAAAGCAGATTCCTCGCTGCGCTCGGAATGACATCGTTGGCCGGCGTCATTTTGAAACCGACTCTCAGAACTGCGCCGTGTATTGGGCCGGGTCGATGCGCGCGCCGACGACCAGCGGCCGGTCCTTCGGCCGCGCGCCCGAAAGCAGTTGCGAGAGTTCCGCGGCGGACCCGAGCATCGCGCCCTCGCAGCCCATCGAGCGCGCGAGTTGCGCGAGATCGGTCGGCTCGATCCGCGTGCCCCAGCTCGGGTAATTGCGCATCGCCTGCTTGATCTCGATGCGGTTCAGGCTGTCGTCGCAGAACACGATCACGAGGATGCCCAGCCCGAGACTCGCGGCGAGCCGCAGCTCGCCCTGCACCATCGCCATCCCGCCGTCGCCGATGAAGCACACCACCTCGCGCGAGGGCTCCAGCAGCTTGGCAACCATCGCCGCGGGCAGCGAGTAGCCCATCGAAGACAGCCCGTTGCTCATCAGCACCGAGCGCGGCTCGTAGGCCGCCCAGCCCTGGCCGACGAGCAGCTTGTGCGAGCCCACGTCGGCGGTCGCGATCGCCTCGCGCGGCAGCGCCTCGCGCGCGAGATCGACGACGTCGGTGGGATTCAAGCGTCCCTCGACACGGCCGGCGTAATACGCCGCGCGCAGCGCCACGCGGTGGCGCGCGATCTCGGCGGCCTCCCATTTCGGCTCGCCCTGCCAGGCGGCGGCGATCGCCTCGAGAACCGCGCCGATGTCGCCGACCCACTCCGCATCCGCCGGATAGATCTGGTCGGTGTTCGGCGTCGCGTCGATGTGCACGGTCGGCACCGAGAGCTGCCAGGGCTTGATCAGCTCCACCGCGTCGAAGCCCACCGCGAGCAGCAGGTCGCAGCCCTTGAGGAACTCCCACACCAGGGCGTTGCAGGCCATGTCGAGCGTTCCGGCGTAGCAGGGGTGGTCCTCGGGGATCACGCCCTTCGCCATCGGAGACACCACCACCGGCACCCCGAGCACATCGGCGAGCTTCGCGAGCGACCCGCTCGCTCCGGCGACGCCTGCGGCGCGCTGCGCGGCGATGCCGGCGAGCACCGCGGGCCGCCGCGCGGCGCGCAGCCGTCGCGGCAGATCCGCCGCCTGCGCCTCCGGCGCGAACACCTGCAGCGGCGACGCCGCCGCGCGTAGCGGCGGCAGCAGCACCTGGTCGTCGCTCGCCGCGGCGCCGACCACGTCGGCATGCGTGGTGATGTGCACCGGACCGGGCCGCTCGGCCAGCGCGGTGCGCAGCGCCTTGCGCATCACCCCCGCCACGGTGTCGGGCGCGACCTGGGTCGCCCACTTGCTCACCGGGGAGAAGAGCAGCGTGTGGTCGAGCACCTGGTGGGTGAAGGTCTGCTCGCGCCTGCGCTCGATCTGGCCGGAAATCGCGATCATGGGCACGCGGTCCAGGCGCGCGTTCGCCACCGCATTCACCAGGTTGGACGATCCCGGCCCGAGCGTGGACATGCACACCCCCGGGCGGCCGGTCATGAATCCGTAGGCCTCGGCCATGAGGCCGGCGGTGCCCTCGCGCCTCGCGAGCACGAAGCGCATGCCCGCGCGGCGCGCGGCTTCCATGAATTCGACGTTCGGGTCCCCCGGATAGCCGAACAGGTCGCGCACGCCGGTCGCTTCGAGGTACTGGACCATCACTTCGGAAACGTTCACCGCACCCTCCCCGTGCCCGCCGTGCGGCGTCCATTCTATTGGAAGAAGCTCGTTTCGTCGCCCCGACCGCGCGGCGCAATTCGTGTGTAACATTCGCTCCCGGAGCGGGGGATACGCCTCACCGTGCCGCATCCAGGGAGGAGGACCGTCATGTCCAAGCGCAGTGTGTTCGCCGCCGCATGCATCGCCGCGTTCTGCACCGCCGCGGCCGCGCAGGAGTTTCCCAGCCATCCGGTGAGAATCGTCGTACCCTGGCCGCCCTCGGGGAACGTGGACATCACCGCGCGCACCATCGCTCCGGCGCTCGGCGAGGCGCTCGGGCAGCAGGTGCTGGTCGAGAACCGAGGCGGCGCGGCCGGGACCATCGGCAGCGCCCTGGTCGCGAAGTCCGCAGCCGACGGCTACACACTGCTGCTGGGCTCGAGCGGCACGATCACCTCCGGGCCGGCGGTGTTCAAGAACCTGCCCTACGACCCGATGAAGGACCTCGTCCCGATCGGGCCGATCCAGTGGGCGGCGATCGTGCTCACCGCCGCGCCGAAGGCGCCGATCGCGAACTACCGGGAATTCGCCGCGCTGGCGCAGGCGAAGCCCGGGCAGTTGAGCATCGCTTCCGCGGGCAGCGGATCGTCTAACCACCTAGCGATCGAGCTGCTCATGCACCAGTCCGGGTTGAAGCTCCTGCATATACCGTACAAGGGCAGCGGGCCGGCGATCACCGACCTGCTCGGGAGCCAGGTCCAGACCATGATGGACCAGCTCTCGGCTTCGATCGAGCACATCCGCTCGGGCCGCATCAAGGCGCTCGCGATCTCCTCGACGCAGAGGCTGGCGGCGCTTCCCGAGGTCCCGACGCTCGACGAGCTGGGGGTGAAGGGCTACGAGGCGGGCACGTTCACGGGGATATTCGCGCCGGCGGGCGTTCCGGCCGCGGTCGCCGAGCGTCTGCACGCGGCGATGCGCAAGGCGCTCGCGAGTCCGGCCGTGCGCGAGCGCTACCGCTCGATGGGCGTGGAGGTGATGGACATGAGCCAGGCCGAATTCGCCGCCTATGTGCGCACCGATTTCGAGAAGTGGCGCCGCGTCGCGCGCGACGCCAACATCGTCATCGAGTGAGCGCGGCCATGAGCGATGCCCCGCTGCCGCCCGATGCGCGGCTGCGCGCCCCGCGCCGGGCGCTGCCGCGCGGCGCGATCGACTGCCACGCGCATCTGTTCGATCGTCCGGAGCGCTACCCCTTCGCCGGCAGCCGCAAGTATTCGCCGCCCCTGTGCACGCGCGAGGCCTGGCTCGCGCTGCACGAATCGCTGGGCGTCGAGCGCGGCGTGCAGGTGAACGGAAGCCCCTACGGATTCGACAACTCGATCACGCGCGACTTCCTCGAGGCGCATCGCGGCCGCTTCCTCGGCGTCGCGGTCATCCGCCCGGACATCGCGGAAGCCGAGCTCGCGCGCCTCGACTCCGCGGGTATCCGCGCCGCGCGGCTCATGGACCAGTTCGCCACCGGCGCCACGACCGCGATGCTGGAGGACGTGGCGCGGCGCATCGCGCCCTACGGCTGGCACATCGAGATCAACATCGCGAAGGCCGCCGACTGGGTCGAGCTGGAGCCGCGGCTGCGGCGCTGCCCGGTGCCGCTCGTGTTCGACCACATGGGCCGTCCGCGCGGCGCCGAGGGCGTCGACTCGCCGGGCTTTCGCGCGATCCGCCGGATGCTCGCCGGGCGCGAGGACTGCTGGACCAAGATCTCGAGCTTCTACCGGCTCTCCGACGCGGGCCCGCCGCACTACGACGACATGCGGCCCTACGTGCAGGCGCTGGTCGCCGACCGGCCGGACCGCTGCGTCTGGGGCACCAACTGGCCGCACCCGGGCATCGCACGCGACATGCCGAACGACGCCGACCTGCTCGACCTGCTGGAGAGCTGGCTGCCGGGGGACGCCGTGCGCGAGCCGCTGTTCGCGGGCAATGCCGCGAAGCTCTACCGTTTCGGCGCGGCTTAGCCGCCATGCCATCCACTCCGGTGAAGCGCATCTTCTACCTGAACCGCCTCGCGCATCCGGTGTTCGCCGAGATCGTGCGCGAGCGCGCCGACGTGACGCTGCAGGCGCTGGAGAACGCGAGCCCGGAGGCCGAGGTCGCGCCGGTGCTCGCCTCCGCTCACGCCTACCAGATTCCCTCGGTGCGCGACGAGCTGGCGCCGCAGTTCCACGCGCGGGCCGCGCTGCTCGCGCGCGCACCCGGGCTGCTCGTCGTGTCGACGAGCGGCGCGGGCTACGACACGGTGGACCTCGACGCGTGCACCGGAGCCGGCGTGCTCGCCCTCAACCAGGCGGGCGGAAACGCCCACTCGGTCGCCGAGCACGTCCTGGGGATGATGCTCTGCCTCGCGAAGCGGATCATGGAGGCCGACCGCCGCCTGCGCCGGGCGCCGGGCATCAAGCGCCTGGACTACATGAACACCGAGCTGCGCGGCAAGACCGTGGGCATCGTCGGCATCGGCCACGTCGGCACCTGCGTCGCGCAGCTGTGCCGCGGCCTGTTCGGCATGCGGGTGCTCGCCTTCGACCCCTACCTCGGGGCGGCCGAGATCGCCGCGCGCGGCGCGGAGAAGGTCGAGCTCGAGCCGCTGCTGCGGCAGTCGGATTTCGTCTCGGTGAGCTGCCCGCTCACGGCCGAGAGCCGCGGCATGATAGGCGCGCGCGAATACGCGCAGATGCAGCCTCACGCCTACTTCGTCACCACCGCGCGCGGCGGCATCCACGACGAGCAGGCGCTCGCGGCGGCGCTGCGCGAGCGGCGCCTCGCGGGCGCGGGACTGGACGTGTGGGACCCCGAGCCGCCGCCGCCCGATCACCCGCTGCTGCAACTGGACAACGTCCTCGCGAGCCCGCACATCGCCGGCACGACGCGCGAGGCGCGCCGGAACATCGCCACCCTCGCCGCGCAGCAGCTCCTCGAGGTGCTCGACGGCAAGCCGCCCGAGCGGCTGCTCAACCCGCGGGCCTGGCCCGCGTTCGCGAAACGCTTCGAGCGCGCGTTCGGCTTTGCGCCTTCGGCCCCGCGGGCGTAGATGTCCCCGAACGCCGCATGGAAAGGGGATGTTCTATGATGCAGGTGCGTTCGCAGTTCACGACGAACTCTCAGGGAACAGCTTGTCATGACCATTAACTCGACGCAGCAGACTCAGATCATCCAGCTCACGGTCGGCATGTTCGACGCCGCGCCGGGCGCGGTGTACCTGAACGACTTCGCCGATTACGTCGCGGGCGGCGGCTCGATCCAGGGACTCGCCAACGCGCTTGCGGCCACCTCGGCATTCCAGAGCGCGAGCCTCTATCCGACTTTCCTGACCAGCAGCGAGTTCGCCACCAGCTTCATCAACAGCCTGGTCGGCAGCACGGTCAGCGCTGCCAACAAGTCCTGGGCCGTGGACCAGATCGTCAACAAACTGGCCGCCGGAGAATCGCGCGGCGATGCGATGCACTGGGCGATCACGGAGCTGACCGCCGTGTCCACGAGCGACGTCAACTGGGGCGCCGCTGCGACACAGTTCGCCAACAAGGTCACGGTCGCAAGCTACTACACCCTCACAGTGACCGGCTCCGCGACCGACCTGTCGACGCTGCAGGCGGTCGTCGCCTCGGTGACGAACGATCCGGCGACGGTGAGCCCCGCCGTGGCGGCCATCGACAGCGGGACGATCGGCGGCGCCGGGGGCGGACTCACGATCGCGCTGACGACGGGGCTTGACGCCTTCACGGCCGGAACGGGGAACGATGTCATCAATGCGAGCCTCGGCGCCTTGCAGAACGGCGACGTCGTCGACGGCGGGCCGGGCATCGACACCCTGACGATCTCGGACGCCTCGGGCGCGGGGCTGGCGAGGATCACGAACATCGAGCGGATCAACCTGATCAGCCTGGGCACGGCCAAACTGAATCTTGCCGATGCCACGGGCTACACCTCGCTCAACGTGTGGGGCAGCGGCAACTCGGCCACGATCGACAACGTCGCCACGGGCTTGAACTTGACGATCGGCGTACTCAGCGGGTTCGGGGGCGACCTGACGGTCGGCTTCCAGGACGAGGGGAACGCGAATGACGTGCTCACGCTGAACATCAACAACGCGAGCAGCTTCGTCCTGAACGAGAGCGCGCACGCGATCGAGACGATCAATATCCAGGCCGCGGGCAGCGGCATCGAAGTCCACGCCAACTATCTCCCCAGCGGTCTTTCCACGATCAACGTCACCGGAACCGCGGGAGCGATTCTGGACATCGATCGCAGCGAATCGACGGCGGGGTTGGCGGTGAACGCGAGCGCACTGCAGGGCACGCTCGTGCTGACGCTGCACTCCCGTCTCGCAGCCGGTCTGTACAGCGCGGGCGAGGTCACCATCAACCTGGGCTCGGGACACACCGGCGCGAGCGTCATCCAGGTCTCCACCACCGCGCTGGGAAGCTTCGGATCGGCGCTCAGGGTGAACGGGGGCGCCGGCTTCGACGATCTGAAGATCGTCGTGGTCACGGCCGGCACGCGCGTCCCCTCGGCCATCGACATCGAGCGAGTCGACATCATCGCGAACACCGCCGCGGCCGGCCAGGTTGCCGGCGCCGATTTCGCCTCCCTCGCCGCGAGCCTGGCGGCGATCGCGATCCAGGGCGATGCCTCGGCGGCGGAACTGCTCAACCTGACCGCGGGGGCGACAGTGGAAGTCGCGGCGTTCACCGGAAACCTTGCGGCAGGTCTCGCGTCCGAGACCGGAACGGCCGACGTCATCACGTTCAAACCGGTATCGGGATCGAGCGCCGCCCAGTTCAGATTCCACGAGACCGCCCACGCCATCGAAACCATCAACCTCGTCGTGGACGACACCGCCTACGCGGCGTCGGCCTCCGAATTCGGCACGGCGACGAAGGCGTTCAACATCCAGGGCGACCAGAACGTCACGATGCACCTGCTCGCCAACTCGACCAACACGGCGCTGACGATTTCGAGCACCGCCCTGACAGCGGGCGACCTGAACCTTACGATCGACGCGATCAGCGGCAACCAGCAGCTGGATGTCAGGCTCGGCACGGGAAACGACGTCCTCGCGCTCGCGAGCGGCGTATTCCACGACAACATGACCGCGGTGATCGACGCGGGGCTGGGAAGCGACAGTTTCTCGATGGTCGTCGAAACGACCGCGACGCTCGCGCCGTCCATCCGGAACTTCGAAGCCGTTACGCTCGCCTTCGACAACCCGCGCGGCACGTTCAACGCGAGCGGCGTGAGCGGCGCGGAGACGCTGGAGGTCCTGCTGGGCTCGGGCTTCGGCTCTTCCGTGAACGTCACCAACCTTCCCGGCGAGGTGAGCACCCTCACCATCGGCGTGGTCACCGGCAGCGCTGTCGCGAGCGCGAGGGTCGACGTCTCGCTGGTCGACGATTCCTCCGATCTCACGCTGCGCGTCGACGCAAGCCGCGCTTCCGCGGCGACCGCACTGTTCGGCACGATCGGCGTCACCGGCGTCCGCGGCCTGATCCTGCAGCCGGGCGGCAGCGGCAACGTCCAGCTGAACGGCCTCTACGCCGACGATGCGCCAAGATTCGCCATCAGCATGCTCGCCAGCTCGGTCGACCTGACCCTGTCCGCGCTGTGCGCGGGCGCCGCCTCGAGCGTCGTCATCAACGCCACGGCCGGCGACTTCCAGGCCGTCACCCTTGGATTCGGCACGGCGCGGGAAGTAACCATCAACCAGGCCGGCAGCCACGACTACAGCGGCGTCCACATCAACAACCTGTACGCCCCATTGGGCGATCTCGCGATCACGGTCGCGGGCGCCTCCGGGTCGTCGGCGACAGCCGGGGTGATCATCGACACGGCGACGGTCGGCGACCAGGCGATCATCACCACGCACGGCGGCGACGTGCAGATCGGCGACCTGCGCATGGCCGCCTCGTCGCTCGGATCGAACACGACAGGGAACGTGAGACTGACGCTTGCGGCGAACGGCTCGGCCGACTACATCCTCATCGGTTCGCTCGGGGTCGGCACCGGCGGCACCGCCTACAGCGGCGGCCACAACCTGATCGTGACGATTTCGGGATCGGGCGACGTGACCCTCGGCTCGGTAGTCGCATGGACGGGC
>Ga0080064_1000479_pt2 | contig 24442 bp, 25 predicted proteins | sample Subgrocontami54m_FD_69260 | JGI IMG/M metagenome (GOLD analysis project Ga0080064, IMG submission 69260) | Subsurface groundwater microbial communities from S. Glens Falls, New York, USA - GMW46 contaminated, 5.4 m (SPADES assembly) (version 2) ...
GGGAACTCGCGAGTTCACCGTGAGGTTGAGCTTGCTGGACTCAACCGCCGTATGCGGAAAACCGCACGTACGGTGGTGTGGGAGGGCTGACGGGCGCAATCCCGTCAGCTCGACCCGATCAGGTAACCACTCCAGGTCGCGAGCCGCATGCCATTACTTGCCGGCGGGCGGCGTACCCGCAACAGGCTTGGCGCCGGGTGCCGCAGCACCGGGGTAACCCGCTTTATCGAGCGCAGCGTCCCAATCCGATGCGAGGAAACCCTTGAGGGTGCGCAGTTCTCCAACCACCAGCAACGGCACCCCCATGCTGCCGCCGCTGAGCTTTTTGAAGTTGTCGAACTCCTCCTCCTTCAGCGGGTCCTTTTCCGTAAACGGAATACCACGCTTTACGAGGTGCGCGCGCCCTTTCGTGCACGGTTCACCACAATCGGTCGCGTAAAGCAGGACCGGGTGGTTTTCGACTGCCTGCTGCAGGTTATGAGTCGGGGCTTTTGTTTCAACCACATTACCGCCGAATTGCCGTTGCCGCACGTTCTTGATATTGGGCGGAGGCGGTTGCTGGGTGTACTGCTTGACGCCCTTCTCATCGACCCACTCGTAGATCTGCGCCGCGCCTGCCGTCGTCACCAGTCCGAGCAGGATTACCATTGCCAACGATTTCACCGTGTGACTCCTCGTTCAGCCGTCTGAATAACTCTAGCATAACGCTTGCGGCACCGGTGCGGTTTACCTCGCGTCGACACCCCCGCTCAATTGCCCATTCCGCTGCCTCAGGACTGTTATCGCTAGATTGAATGACATCGTTTCGGCAGCCCGGCGTCATTCGCCTGGTCGCATCCCCGGCACTAAAGCGCCGGGGGCCCTGCTCCGGGGCTCATGCCGTGATGCCTCAGCAGCGCGTCGATCTTCGGCTCGCGGCCGCGGAACGCCACGAATGATTCGAGCGCCGGCCGGGTGCCGCCGACGGCAAGAATTTCATCGCGAAAGCGCTCGCCGGTTGCGGCATCGAGCGTGCCGCGCTCTTCAAACAGGCTGTAGGCGTCGGCGGATAACACTTCCGCCCACTTATAGCTGTAGTAGCCGGCAGCGTAACCGCCGGCAAAGATGTGCGAGAAACTGTGGGTAAAACGGTTGAATGCGGGCGGGAAAATCACCGCCACCTGACGCCGCACATCGTTGAGCAGTTCGAGTACGGATTGTCCGCTGCGCGCATCGTAATCGTAATGCAGGTGCAGGTCGAACAGCGCGAACTCGAGCTGGCGCACGGTCTGCATGCCACTTTGAAAATTTTTTCCAGCGAGCATTTTGTCGAAAAGCGCCCGCGGAATCCGGCTGCCCGACTCCGCGTGCGAAGTCATCGGCTCCACAACCTGCCATTCCCAGCAGAAATTCTCCATGAACTGGCTCGGCAATTCCACCGCGTCCCACTCCACGCCGTTGATTCCCGACACCCCCGCTTCCTCGACGCGCGTGAGCAGATGGTGCAGCCCGTGGCCGAACTCATGAAACAGCGTAATGACATCATCGTGCGTAAACAGCGCCGGATGCTTTTCACCATCGGCCGGTCCCGCCGGGGGTGCGAAATTGCAATTAAGATAGGCAACCGGCGGCTGGATGCCGTTCGGGGTGCGGCGGCGGGAAATCGCGTCATCCATCCATGCGCCACCACGCTTCGACGGCCGCGCATAGAGATCGAGATAAAACTGCCCTACGAGGGCGCCGCCGGAGGGCGGAACAGGGGCCGGCGTAACGCGGAGCAGGGGCCCCACTTGTGGGGATGCGACCGTGGAGCCGGCCATGGGCGCGTCGATGCCGGCCCTATGCGCGTCTACGGGGTCAGATCCCCAAGGGGACCCCTCTTCCGCCCTACGACGCGCCCCTTCAGGGGATGTGACCCCGGAGACGGATGCGGCGCCTGCGCTCGACGGTGCTGCGCCAGACTCGCGGGCGGTCGCATCCCGCAAGCGGGAACCCTGCTCCCTGCTCGCAGGCGCGCGCTGACGGTCGCGGACGCTGAAAAAACGCACGTCGGGGTGCCACGCCGCCGCGCTGTCGGGTTCGATTGTGAGACCGTAAAGCGTCTCGACCAGCCGGAACATGCCGGGTAACACGCTCGTTTCCGGGAAGTACTGCTTGACCTCGTGGTCGGAATACGCGTAATGCGCGATGCGCAGTTTTTCCGAAGCGTAATCGATGTCCCATGCCTCAAGTTCCGCCAGGCCAAGGTTTTCCCGCGCAAATGCTTTTAGCTCGCCGAAATCGCGTTCGGCAAAGGGCTTGGCGCGGACCGCGATTTCATGCAGAAACGTCAACACCTGCTGCGGCGAATCCGCCATTTTCGGCTCCAGCGAATACTCGGCAAAGCTGCTGAAATCGAGCAGTTGCGCCAGTTCACGCCGCAACGCGACGATATCCGTTATCAGCCCGGAGTTGTCCCATTCGGGATGATCAAGTTCTGCGGCACGCGTGGAATAGGCGCGATACATCAATTCACGCAGGGAACGGTCGTCGGCGTATTGCATCACCGGCACATAGGAAGGCGCGTGCAGCGTGAACTTCCATCCCGGATGACCGTCTTGCTGTGCGGCTTCGCGCGCGGCCTGCACGATGTCCACTGGGAGTCCGGCAAGGCCGGCTTCACTCTCCACGTAGTGAGCAAACGCGTTGGTGGCATCGAGCAAATTGTCCGAAAAGCGTGACGACAGCGCCGACAGTTGTTCGCTGATCTCGGTAAAGCGTGCTTTGCCGTTTGCGGACAATTCAGCGCCGCCAAGCCGGAAGTCGCGCAATTCGTGTTCGACGATTGCGCGTTGCGCGCGGTCAAGGCCGGCAAATTCCGGGCTGGCCTTGAGCACCCTGAATTTCGCAAACAACCCCGGATGCTGGCCACGCTCGGTGTAATAATGCGTAACCTTGGGCAAATTGGCGTTGTATACCTCGCGCAGTTCGGGGCTGTTCATCACCGCGTTGAGATGGCCGACCAGTCCCCACGCGCGATGGAGTTTCTCGTTGGCGTCTTCGAGCGGCGCTACGAAATTGTCCCAACCTGGCGCCTGGGGTTCGGCGGCAAGCCGTTCGATCAGCGCGCGGTTGGCTGCCAGCAGCTCGTCCACGGCCGGCGTCACATATTCCGGCTTGAACGCATCGAAGCGCGGCAAGCCGGAAAAATCGAGCAAAGGATTCATGGATTCAGCGTGGCGCTTTGAGTGTTGAATGCTCGGTTAACGTCAGCACTGCCGAGCCGTGATCAACACTCGTAGACGATCTGCCCCTCGACCAGCGTGCAGCGAACTTTGCCTTTGACTTCCAGACCGGTAAACGGCGTGTTCTTGCCCTGGCTCTTGAGCGACGCCGGCTCTATCTTCCAGTAGCGTTCCGGATCAAATACACAGATATCGGCGCTCGCGCCCAAAGCCAATTTGCCGGCACTTATGCCGAGGATGCGCGCCGGATCCGTGGTAATGCGCGCGAGGCCCAGCGCGAGCGGCAGGCGCGATTCCTCAATCCATTTCAGCGTAAGCGGAAGCAGCAATTCGACGCCAGTGGCGCCGGTCTCCGCTTCGCCGAACGGCAACTGCTTCGCGTCGTCGTCAACCGGCGTATGGTCTGAACACAGCGCATCGACCGTGCCGTCGGCGAGCGCGGCGCGCAGCGCATCGCGGTCGCGCTCGCTTCTGAGCGGCGGCGTGAGATTGCAATTGGGATCGAAGTAGCCGATGTCCATTTCAGACAGGTGTGCATGATGAATCGCGATATCGCAGCTCACCTTCAGGCCCTGGCTCTTGGCCTGGCGCACCATGGCTACGCCTTCCGCGCTCGACAACCGGCATAAATGTATACGAACGCCGGTTTCGCGCGCGAGCAGCAGTATGGTCGAGAGCGCAACGGTTTCCGCGCACGCGGGGATCGCAGCCAGCCCGAGACGGGTTGCGACCTGGCCGTCGTGCGCGATTCCGCCGCGTGCGAGCCCCGCGTCCTGCGGCCGCAGCCATACCGCAAAATCGAATGTCGCGGCGTACTGCAGCGCGCGCAGCATCAACTGTGTGTCGATGAGCGGCGCATCGGCGTGCGAAAACGCAACACAACCGGCATCCGTTAACTCCGCCATCTCGGTCAGGTGTGTGCCTTTGAGACCGATCGTCAGTGCTCCGACGGGAAACACGCGCGCCTGATTGAGATTACGGGCGCGGAACTTCAGCATTTCGACCAGCCCGGGCTCGTCGAGCGGCGGATCGGTGTCGGGCGGGCAGGCGAGGCTGGTCACGCCGCCGGCTGCTGCGGCGCTCATCTCTGATTCGAGAGTCGCCATGTATTCAAATCCCGGCTCGCGCAGTCGCACCGCGAGATCAACCAGGCCGGGGCAGACCACCAGGCCGGCGGCATCTATCGTGCGGTTGGCGTGGTAGCCGTGCGGGGGGGCGCCTATTCCGACAATCTTGCCGGCGGCGATAAACACGTCCTGATTTGCATCGGCGCCGCTCGCCGGATCGATCAGGCGGCCGTTCTTGATGTGTATTTTCATGGTAAAAAAGGGTGTTAGTTTCCAGCCAGAATGCTCATGACGGCCATGCGGATCGCGATGCCGAAGGTGACCTGGGGCAAAATCACCGACTGGCTGCCGTCGGCGACATCGGAGTCGATTTCAACGCCGCGATTCATCGGCCCCGGGTGCAGCACGATGGCATCGGGTTTGGCGAGCGCAAGCTTGTCCGCGGTCAGTCCATAGGACTTGAAAAACTCCTGCGGCGACGGCACAAACAAGCCCTGCATACGCTCATTCTGCAGCCGCAGCATCATCACCACGTCGACGTCTTTCAGGCCCTTCGCCATGTCGTGATAAACGTGCACGCCGAGATGGTCGACTTTCGACGGCAGCAGCGTCTTCGGGCCGATCACGCGCAACTCGGGCACGCCCAGCGTGGTCAGCGCGTGAATCTGCGATCGCGCAACGCGAGAATGCAGCACGTCACCGACAATCGCCACGCGCAGGTTGCGAAAATCCTTCTTGAAATGGCGGATGGTGAACATGTCGAGCAGCCCCTGCGTGGGGTGCGCGTGGCGCCCGTCGCCGGCATTGATGACGTGGATGTCCTCGCCGACGTGGCGCGCGATCAGGTGCGGCGCACCGCTCTGGCTATGGCGCACAATAAACATGTCAGCCTGCATCGCCGCGAGGTTGGCGACGGTGTCGAGCACGGTTTCACCCTTGGATTGCGACGAGACATCGACCGCAAGATTGATAACATCGGCGGACAGCCGCTTGGCGGCGATTTCAAACGTGGTACGGGTTCGTGTCGAGGGCTCGAAGAACAGATTGAAAATTGCCTTGCCGCGCAATAGCGGCACTTTCTTCACTTCGCGCTGGGTAACGCCGACGAACGACTGCGAGGTGTCCAGTATCTGGTGCAAAATTTCGGCCGGCAGGCCCTCGGTCGACAACAAGTGGTGCAGTTCGCCGTTCTTGTTGAGCTGCGGGTTTTGGTTAAGAAACATTGCGCGCTAACCCCGGTTCGTTCAATTTTTTGGGTGCAGCACCAGATGCAAATTGCCTTGTTCGTCCTGCTCGAGATGTATGTTGTATTTCGCCGGTACTTCGAGAGCGGCGCCAATAAACTGCGCGGCTATCGGCAGCTCGCGCCCGCCGCGATCGACCAGCGCCGCCAGCCGGATGCTCGCGGGCCGGCCGTAGTCGAAAAGCTCGTTCATCGCTGCGCGTATGGTGCGCCCGGTGTAAAGCACGTCGTCGACCAGAATCAAATCGCGGCCTTCGACTTCGAACGGAATCGCGGAAGGCGCGACCTGATGTTTGAGCCCCTTGTGCTGGAAATCGTCGCGGTAGAACGAAACATCGAGAGAACCGGGCGGCACCTTCAATTCCAGGTTCCGGTGCAGGCGCGCGGCCAGCCATGCGCCGCCGGTGACGATGCCGATCAATCCGGTTTGCGCCGTAACGTGTGGCCGCATTTGCGCCGTGAGCGTGGCGAGCAGATGTTCGGCATCCGGCAGCACGGGTTTAGTCATGGCTGGCCACCCGCAGCGCGGTATCGAAATAGTCCTGCAATATTTCCTGCGCCGCCACCTGGTCAATGCGCGACTTGCGCCGGTGCGGCGCGACACCGGCGGCGGCGAGGCTCGATTCGGCGGAGGCCGAGGTCAAACGCTCGTCGACGAATGCAACCGGCATGGCAAAACGCGCGGTGAGATCACGCGCGAACTTGCGCGCCAGTTGCGTTAGCTCATGTTCACCAGTGTCGTGGGGAGAGGGCAATCCGACCACCAGTTTTGACGGCTGCCATTCCGCGATGAGCGCTGCGATTGCAGCGAAACGGCGCTGCTTGTCCGCGGCGTCGATGGTCGTCAGCGGATGCGCGATGCCGACCGCCGTATCCCCGACTGCAACGCCGGTGCGCCTCTCGCCGAAGTCGAACGCGAGTACGGTAGTGGCTGCGTCGTGAGGCCCCACGCGCTCAGGCATGTCCCGCGGTTTCCGACAAGCTGGCGTAATTGACGCCGAGGAGCTGCATCGCAGCCGCCAGCCGCTGCTCGGCGGGCAGTTCGAAAATCACATCTTGCCGCGCAGGGACCGTAAGCCAGGCGTTTTGCGAGAGTTCGTATTCGATTTGGCCAGGCGCCCAGCCGGCGTAGCCGAGGGTGATCAGACTCTGGTGCGGGCCCTCGCCACACGCCACCGCCTGCAGGATGTCTTTCGAGGTGGTCAGGCCGATTTCGGAACTGACCGCGAGCGTCGACTGCCACTGGCCGACCGGCTCGTGCAGCACGAAACCGCGATCCGTTTGCACCGGCCCGCCGAAATGTATCGGAATCGAATCGCAGTGCTTGGCTGTGACCGGAATGCCGACCTGCCCGAGCAGTTTGGACAGCATCATATCGAGCGGGCGGTTGATTACCAGTCCGAGCGCGCCTTGCTCGTTATGCTCGCAAATATAGGTAAGGGTTTTGGAAAAATTCGGATCGGCCATGGCGGGCATGGCGATCAGGAAGTGGTGCGTGAGATTCACCGATTGCATTTTTGGGTGTCTACTTTCGCCTGCCTCGCGCCGGACAATCAGACAGCCGTCATTGTAAACGCGCGGCGGGCCCTTCACAATTGTTTTGAGCCGTCGCGCAGCCCGCGCGGCGGCGGCCTGCGCAACGGCGAAACCGGACGTTGCGCCGATCTGACAGTCAATCGCAGGGGGTGAACGGCTGCCGGGTGTCGGGGGTTCCGGGCCTATCTGCGCCAGAAGGCGGGCGTGAAGATGATCAGCAGCGTAAACAGCTCAAGCCGCCCGAGCAGCATTCCAATGGTGCAGACCCAGGTCTGAAAGTCGGTCAGTACCGCATAATTGGCGGCAGGACCGACCTGGTTCAGCCCCGGGCCGGTATTGTTGATGCTGGCGATCACCGCCGAAAACGCGGTGATGAAATCAAGCCCGGTGGCGAGCAGCAGAAAAGTCATCACGGTTACGCTGGCGCCGTAGATCGACATGAACGCCAGCACCGCGAAGACGATCTGGTTCGGCACCACGCGGCCGCCGAGCTTGACCGGCACCTGCGCGCTCGGATGCACCAGCTTCACCAACTCGCGCAGCCCCTGTTGCACCAGCAAGCGGGCGCGGACCATCTTGATGCCGCCGCCGGTCGAGCCCGAGCTCGATGCGAAACAGCACAGGAACAGCATCCACAGCGGCGCGAATGCCGGCCACAGGTTGTAGTCCGTGTTGGCGTAGCCGGTGGTGGTGGCGATCGAGACGGTGTTGAAGCTCGCGTAGCGCAGCGCGGTCATGAAATCCGGATACACGCCATTCAGCCACAGGTAAACGGCGATCATCACGCAGCTTGCCAGCGTGACCAGCACGAACATGCCGGCTTCAGGGTCGGCGCGGTAGGGCCGGGGGCTGCGTTCGCGCCAGGCAGTAAAATGCGTCGCGAAATTCATACCCGCGATCAGCATGAATACGATGGCTACGCCCTCGATCAGCGGCGAATCGAAAAATCCGAAGCTTGCATCATAGGTCGAGAAACCGCCGAGTCCCATGGTCGTGAACGCATGGCACACGGCGTCGAACCACGTCATGCCGGCGAGCCGGTAGCTGATGCCGCAGGCGAGCGTGATGCCGGCATAGACCAGCCACAGGCCTTTCGCGGTTTCCGTGATGCGCGGCGTGAGCTTGGCGTCTTTCATCGGCCCCGGCGTTTCCGCCTTGTAGAGCTGCATGCCGCCGACGCCGAGCAGCGGCAGGATGGCCACCGCGAGCACGATCAAGCCCATGCCGCCCAGCCACACGAGCTCGGAGCGCCAGAAGTTGATCGACGGCGGCAACTGATCGAGGTTCGACAGCACCGTAGAGCCGGTGGTGGTAATGCCGGACACGGTTTCAAAATAGGCGTCGGTAAAGCTCAGGTTCTCGATGTAGAACATCAGCGGCAACGTCGCGAACGCCGGCAGTATCGTCCATACCAGGAACACCAGCAGGAAACCGTCGCGCGGCTGCAACTCGCGCCGCTGATGTCTGGTGGTCAACCGCATCAGCACGCCGGAGCCGAAGGTAATGACGATCGATACGTCGTAGCTGAGCAGCGCCGCGTCGTTATAAATGTAAGCGACGACCAGCGGCGCGATCATCGTCAGCGCGAAGATCATTACCACCGTGCTGAATACATTGACGACCGGCGCGACGCGGTTCACGGCAACAGGAAACATGGCGTTAGTCCGTGCTATGCCGGGCCGGGCCGGCGGCGCGGAATGCCGCGCGGCATCCGCGAACACACCAGGGAGCAAAGACTGTGCACGATCACAGAAATCCGACGCCGACCTGGAACAGTTTTTCCACTTTCGCCACCATGCGTTTGTTGACGACGAACACGATCACATGGTCACCGGGTTCAATCACGGTGTCGTGGTGCGCGATTATCACCTGCACCTCAGGTGCAGTTGCGGCCGCCGCGTCCACGCGATCATCGGCTGGCTCGCCCGAACGGCGCACGATCGCGGCGAAGGTGGCGCCCTTCGGCAGGGTAATTTCCTCAATGCGACGCCCGACCACCTGCGATGAGTTGTAATCGCCGTGAGCGATCAATTCCAGCGCTTCCGCCGCACCGCGTCGCAGACTGTGCACCGCAACGCAATCGCCGCGCCGAACGCGCGCGAGCAGTGTGCCTATCGTCGCCTGCGCCGGCGAGAGCGCAACATCGATCTGACCCGCCTGCAGCAGGTTGACGTAGGAGCTGCGGTTGATCAACGCGATGACTTTGCGCGCGCCAAGGCGCTTGGCGAGCAGCGCCGACATGATGTTGTTTTCGTCGTTATTGGTGACCGCGCAGTATAGGTCCATGTCGGCGACGTTCTCTGCTTCCAGCAGTTCCTGGTCGGTGACGTCGCCGGCGAGCACTAGGCTGCGGTCCAATTCTCCCGCAAGGCGCTCGGCGTTGGACTTGTTGTGTTCGATGACCTTGACCTGATATTGGTTTTCGATCGTCTTGGCGAGGCGCCGGCCGATGTTACCGCCGCCGCCGATCATCACGCGCCGGATCGGCCGGTCCATGCGCCGCAGTTCGCGCATGACCCCGCGGATATTTTCGGTCGCGGCAATAAAGAAGATTTCATCGCCCGCCTCAACCACGGTATTGCCTTCCGGAATGATGGACGCGTCCTGCCGGAAAATCGCGGCGACCCGCGTGTCGATGTTCGGCATGTGCGTGCGCAGGTGCTGCAATTCGTGACCCACCAGCGGACCGCCGTGGAACGCACGCACCGCAACCAGGCTCACCCTGCCGTCGGCAAATTCGAGCACCTGCAATGCTTCAGGAAATTCGATCAGCTTGACGATGTAATCGGTGATGATCTGTTCGGGACAAATCGCAATATCAACCGCGAAGCCCTCGGTTCCGAATATTTCCTGGTGCGCCAGATAATCGGCGGCCCGGATGCGGGCGATGCGAGTCGGCGTGTTGAACAGCCACGCGGCGAGCTTGCACGCAACGAGATTGGTTTCATCGCTGCGGGTCACAGCGAAGATCATGTCAGCGTCGGCGGCGCCGGCATCGGCCAATACCGCCGGGTGTGCCGCGTTACCGGTCACGGTGCGCAGGTCGAGGCGGTCCTGAAGATACTTGAGACGTGACGGATCAGTATCGACAACCGTAATGTCGTTGGCTTCGGAAACCAGGCTTTCGGCGACTGAAGAACCGACCTGGCCGGCGCCAAGGATGATGATTTTCAATCCAGCCGCCTTTGGGGCTGTGGCGAACGAACGCGATTGTAGTCCTGTTTGCGCCGCCGGTAAAAGACCGGGTCCGGGGGCGCCGTGGCATAATCCGGTGCATGCGGCGTGCTCACGGCAATCACACGCGCATTTACGTGTCGTCACCGCTCGCGCCTGGCGCCGTCGTTGCGTTGCCGCCGGCTGCGGCGCATCACCTCGCGCGTGTATTGCGCGCCGCGGTTGGCGACCCGGTGGTCGTTTTCAATTCCGGCGTCGAATTCGCCGCCGCCATTGCCCGTATTGACAAGCATGCGGTCACGGTCAAGCTTGCTTGCGCGAACGCGATCGACCGCGAAACGCCGCTTCCCTGTGTTTTGGCGCAGGGGATATCGAGCGGCGAGCGCATGGATCTGACTTTGCAAAAAGCAGTCGAACTCGGCGTTGCCGGCGTGCAACCGTTATTCAGCGAGCGCAGCATAGTGCGTCTCGATGCCGAGCGCGCCGGAAAGCGAGTCGCGCACTGGCAGCAGGTGCTTATCGCCGCATGCGAACAATGCGGGCGCAACATTATCCCGGAGCTTGCCGCGCCATTACCCCTTGTCGACTGGTTGGGCGCGCTGCCCGCATCCGCAGAGGATGAATTGCGCGTGTTGCTTTCCCCGCACGCAGGCTCGCGGCTTGGCGAGCTGCCGCGGCCGCGCAGCGTGGTTTTGCTGGCGGGACCCGAGGGCGGTTTTACCGAAGTCGAGATGGCGCTCGCGCAGCAGCGCGGTTTCGTCGCACTGCGACTCGGGCCGCGTGTGCTGCGAACCGAGACCGCCGCGCTGGCCGCGCTGGCTGCGATGAACGCTTTGTGGGGTGACTTTTGAAGCGGTTGAATACTTGGCCGCCTCCTTGTTTCCGAAAAGGAGTATTCCACAACCCCGCGCATCGCGGTAGCGCACGCCGCGCGATTTTGATATAGCGAAGTAAGGGGCTCACCCGCTAGCTGTCGGTGAAATGCGATACACTCGAAATTCGCAACCTTTCGAATGCCGCGCCCGGGGGACCCGTCTCCGGCGCGACGCCGCAATTTCATGAATCTGCAATCAGGCCGCTTGAGTTCGGTCATTAAGGCCGCCATCTGGCGCGGACAACCCGCGACGATGCCGCAGTGGAAAAGGGCTCTGGTCATGCCCGCCCGTATGCTGGTGGTGCTGGCCCGCGACCTCATCTATGGCCAGTTGACGCTGCGTGCCACGGGACTTGTTTACACCACGCTGCTGTCATTCGTCCCCTTGCTCGCGCTGAGTTTTTCGGTACTAAAGGCGTTTGGCGTTTACAACCAGATCGAAGCGTTACTGCTCGGCTTTCTGGCCCCGCTCGGAGAAAGGAGCGCGGAGGTATCCCGCTGGATCATCAAGTTCATCGAGAATATGAATGTGGGCGTACTCGGTTCGATTGGGCTTGCGCTGCTGATCTATACGGTGGTGTCGCTCATGCAAAAGGCAGAGGAATCCTTTAATTACATTTGGCACGTTTCCCGGCTGCGTGGTTTCGCCCGCCGGTTCAGCGGCTACATGAGCGTGCTCGTAATCGGGCCGGTACTGGTTTTCGCGGCGCTCGGCATCGGCTCGGGATTCATGGGCACGGCGCCGGTACGACAACTGCTTGCCATGGAGCCCCTCGGCGGCGCTGCGTACGCAGCGAGCAAGACCATTCCTTTTATTATGGTCATCGGCGTTTTTACCCTGATTTACCTTTTTGGACCCAACACCAAAGTACGAATCGGCGCCGCACTGGTCGGGGGGGCGGTGGCGGGCGCGCTGTGGCAGGGGGCGGGCTGGATGTTCGCCCAGTTCGCAGCCAAATCAACCCAGTACGGCGCGATTTACTCGAGCTTCGCGATTCTGCTGCTGTTCCTGATCTGGCTTTACATAAACTGGTTGGTCCTGCTCTTGGGCGCGAGCATTGCCTTCTACCACCAGCACCCGGAGTATCTGCTGCTGCGTTCCGGCGAACCCCGGTTGAGTAACCGGATGCGCGAACGCGTAGCGTTGATCGCAATGTATCTGATCGGAAAGGCTTACCGCGATGGCGCTCCGCCGTGGACCTTCACGGCGTTGACGCAGCGTCTGGGCGTGCCAATGCACGCGCTGGAGATCGTGCTCTCGGCAATGCAACAACGCGGGCTGCTGACACAAACCAGCGACGATCCTCCGGCCTACCTGCCGGCCCGCGATCTGGAAGCCATTTCGTTGCCCGAACTGCTGGGCACGGTGCGTGCCGCCGGGGAAGAACCCTATTTGAACCCCGATACGCTGCTGGCGTCCAAGGAAATCGAGCCAATACTAAGGCAAATCGATCAGGCCGCCGGCGAATGCGTGCGACACCTTACACTCAAGGACCTGGTTACAGCCCGATCGCCGGAAACCGAGTGAGTGCCAAAAAGAAAACCTGACGCTGGAAAATCTTCTGACAATACCCGCGGGCATGGCCTGGCCGGCGGCGATCGCAATTGCGTGGATTGCCGGCGAGGCAGGGTCCCGCTGGCTGTTCCTGCCGCGCATCAGCAGCTACGGCATTGCCGACGATTCACGCAGCGGGTCGCAATCTTCCTTTGGCCTGGGACTCGCCATCGTAAAGTCCATCATGACTTTGCACGGAGGCAGCGTTCGGGTTGAAAGCATCCCCAATGGCATGACGACGTTCACCCTGGCCTTCCCAAGGGTCTGAAGCGTTGATCACGCGCAATTTGCTGCCAGGCCGCGCGTGCTGCGCACGGAAACCGCGGAGCCCGCCGCACTCATTGGGATCATCGTGATTTGCGCCCATTGGCATGGGTGCCGCTCAGGTGTCCGGTACGCGGCTCTCTCGGATTGCGCTTATTTGCTGCCTGCGCCAGCTCGTTCAAGATTCCGCAATCCTTGGCGGCCTGTGCCTTGATGCACTGTCGGCGCAGCTCCTTCAGTTGTTTTTCCATTGCCTTCAGTTCCGCGATGCGTCGCGCCACATGGCCGATGTGTTCATCGAGTAGCTCATTCACCTCGCCGCAGTTTTTCTCTGGCGCGTCGCAGAACCGGAGCAGGGTGCGAATTTCGTCCAACGCCATGTCCAGCGACCGGCACTGCCGAATGAACCGCAGGCGCTCGACATGCGCATCCTGATATAGCCGGTAGTTGCCGTCCGTGCGCTCGGGTGCGTGTAATAGCCCCTCACGCTCGTAGTAGCGGATCGTCTCGATCTGGCAGTTCGTTCGCTTGGCGAGCTCGCCAATTCTCAGGCCGGTGGTCATGGTTTCTTGATTCCCCAAAGTTGCTTTGACTCTGTAGTAGCTACAGAGTTTATATTGTCCGCGAATCCTTGCGGGAATGCATCATGAGCGTGACCTGTGAACGTTGTTCGGGAGATGGGCCGCCGGCACCGCCAGCAGCCGAGAAGACCAACTGGTGGCCGCTTGGCGTTTCGGCGGTCGCGGCAGTGAGCGCGGAAGTGGGCGATTGGATTGTCGGAGAGGGGAGTGCCATCGTGATCGCGCTGGCGCTCATCGCCATATTCACCGGCGGTCTCGCGACCTACAAGAAGGGTTGGATTGCGCTCCGCAACCGCAATCTGAACATGAATGCCCTGATGTCGATCGCCGTGACGGGCGCCATGCTCATCGGCCACTGGCCTGAGGCCGCGATGGTGATGTTTCTGTTTGCCCTCGCTGAAGTGATCGAGGCAAAGTCGCTGGACCGCGCTCGAAACGCGATCCGCGAACTGATGGGCATGACCCCGGAGACCGCGACCGTTCGGCAGCCCGACGGTACTTGGCGGGCAATGCCGGCCAAAGAGGTGACCCTCGGCGGCGTCGTGCGCGTAAGTCCGGGTGAACGCATCGCGATGGACGGCGTATTGGTCGAAGGCCGCTCGACGGTCAACCAGGCGCCGATCACCGGCGAGAGCATGCCGATAGACAAGCAGCCAGGCGATCCAGTCTTCGCCGGCACGATCAACGAGACGGGTTCTTTCGAGTTTCGGGTGACGAAAGCGGCCGGCGACTCAACCCTCGCACGCATCATTCATGCGGTTGAGGCCGCTCAAGGCAGCCGCGCGCCTACGCAGCGGTTTGTAGATCGGTTCGCGCGCATCTACACGCCCGCCGTGTTCGCCGTGGCGCTTGCGGTCGCCGTTCTGCCGCCGCTCGCGATGGGCGCGGAATGGCTCGAGTGGATCTACCGCGCGCTGGTGCTGCTGGTCATCGCTTGTCCCTGCGCGCTCGTGATCTCCACGCCCGTTACCATCGTGAGTGGGTTAGCCGCCGCCGCGCGGCATGGGATTCTCATCAAGGGCGGCGTGTACCTGGAGGAAGGGCGCAAGCTCACGCAGCTCGCGTTTGACAAGACCGGCACGCTGACTCACGGCAGGCCCGCACAGACCGATTTCGCGGCCATGCCCGGCGTGGACGCTCACGAGTCCCGGCGGCTCGCCGCGAGTCTTGCCGGCAGATCCGATCATCCGGTGTCGCACGCTATTGCGGTGGCTGCCCAATCCGAGGGCGCGACGGCCATGGAAGTCGCCGATTTCACCGCGCTGCCCGGGCGCGGTGTACGAGGCCGCGTCGGTGAGCGGCTGCTGCATTTGGGTAACCACCGGCTGGTCGAGGACCTTGGACTTTGCTCGTCCACAGTCGAAGAGAAGCTCGAAGCGCTTGAGCGCATGGGCAAGACGGCGGTGCTGTTGGCTGACGCGCGAGCAGTGCTCGCGATTTTCGGTGTGGCCGATACGGTCAAGGACACGAGCCGCCAGGCGGTCTTGGAGCTGCACGACCTGGGTGTGCGCACATTGCTGCTGTCCGGCGACAATCAACACACCGCCGAAGCGATCGCCCGCCAAGTGGGCATCGACGAAGCGCGGGGCAATCTGCTGCCCGAGGAAAAACTGCGTACCGTAGAAACGCTCCTGAGTGGTAACGGTGGCAAGGTGGGCATGGTAGGGGACGGAGTAAACGACGCTCCCGCGCTTGCCCGCGCGGACATCGGCTTTGCGATGGGCGCGGCCGGCACCGACACCGCCATCGAGACCGCCGACGTGGCGCTCATGGACGATGACCTGCGCAAGATCCCCGCGTTCGTACGGCTCTCCCGCCGGACCGCCGCAATCCTTAAACAGAACATTGTTTTGGCGTTGGGCATCAAGGCGGTGTTCCTGGTGCTCACCTTTACCGGACATGCCACGATGTGGATGGCCGTGTTCGCCGATATGGGCGCAAGCCTGATAGTAGTGTTCAATGGGCTGCGATTGCTTCGGCGCAATGGGATAGACGCGCCCGCTCCAGCGTTGGCCCGCGCTGAACGCGGACCCTCAACAGTGGAGGTGTGATGCACAACCTGCGGGTTTCGATGTGCCAAGCGAGACGAGTTTCTCCAGAAGCGGGAGGATCCGCACCATCGCAATTGACGGAAGCGATTCATCGATGAATACCACGGAACCCACTGCACGCATGCATAACGAAACGACGGCGTGGCCGCTGATCTTCGGCGCCTGGCTGGTCGCCAGCGTCTCGACGCTCGGCGCGCTGTTCTTCGGCGAAGTCATGCAGTTGCCGCCGTGCGTGCTCTGCTGGTACCAGCGCATCTGCATGTTTCCGCTGGTGCTGATACTGCCGGTCGGCCTGTTCCCTCTCGACCGGAAAATAGTCCGTTACGCGCTGCCTCTGGCTGTAATCGGCTGGTTGTTTGCGGTCTTTCACGTGCTGCTGATTGCGGGGGTGATTCCCGAGAGCATCAAGCCCTGCACGCAGGGGGTGCCCTGTTCGGAAAAGGTGATCGAGTGGTTCGGCTTCGTGACGATTCCGCTGCTGTCGGTCGTGGCTTTTTCAACCATCATTGCGTTGCTGATCCTGGCGCATCTTCGGAGTTCCAAATGAAGCAAAAAACGTTGTTCATCGTTGCCGCAGTCGCCCTGCTGCTGGTGTTTCTGGTTGGAACATTGATATACAAGAGCGAAAAAAACGAGCAGTCCGCGCAACAGGCCGGCGCGAATGGCAGCGTGCTCGTTCGCATGCACTCGCCGACGCTTGGCAACGCCGATGCGCCGGTCGTGATCGTCGAATTTCTCGATCCCGCCTGCGAGACCTGCCGGGCGTTCTATCCGCTGGTGAAGCAAATGATGGCGGCGAATCCAGACCGGATACGCCTGGTGCTGCGTTACGCACCGTTTCACACCGGCTCGGATAAAGTGGTAGCAGTGCTCGAGGCAGCCCGCAAACAGGGCAAGTTCTGGCCGGCGCTGGAAGCATTGCTGGCCGCGCAGGCGGACTGGGCATCGAGCCACACGTCGCAGGTGGCCTTGGTCTGGAAACATCTGGAAGGATTGGGTCTGAATCTTGAACAGATGAAGGCCGACATGAACGCCCCGGAAATCGCCGATGTGATCACCCAGGATCTCGCGGACGCCCGCTTCCTCAAGGTCACCAAGACGCCGGAGTTCTTCGTCAACCGCATGCCGCTGCCGAGCTTCGGTTACGAGCAGCTGAAGAAGCTGGTTGACAACGCGCTGAAGGATACTCAACGGCGATAGGCGCGGTAATCCATGACGCTACGAGAAAAGATGCAAACGGGTGCGCTGGATTGAAGGGTGCGATACCGGCGTGGCCGCCACGCTGGCCGCGATGAATGCCTGGCGGGGCGACCTCCAGACCGGAGGCTACGCGCCGCGTGAGCGAGAGGTTCTTGCCGCGACGATGCGAAAAATCAGCGGGGGCAGCACCAGCATCTGGACAATGGGCACGATACCGATGTCGATTACAGGTAACTGCGGCATTGCGGGGAGGTAAGTCCATCGTTGAAGAACGTGGACTGCGATCGATTCGACTGCGACAGCGATCGTCAGCCTGGAAGCGAGCATCAATGCATAGCCTCGTGCGCCGGGACGTTCGAACCAGTTCTGCCGGCGCCACGCGAGCCAGCCAATGGCATAGATCAGCAGCACCAGCACGCCGTCTCCCAGACTGGCAACGAAGCAATGCCACCATATGGCGGCGAAATTCTCGTGCCCGGCGAAAAGCGGGGCCTGCGCCAGTTCCCACGGATAATTGAGCATGACCGCCACGGCAAATAATATCGACAGCATACGGCTGAGGGCCGCAATGCCGGCGGCGCCGGGTTGTTGGCCGCTCATCCGATGGTCGACAATACCGGGAATGTTTTGAGGAGCCATAGCGCGAACACCGAAAGCTGGCCGGTGATCATGGCAAGCCCCATGGCCATCATGACCACGCCCGCCGCGACCTGAAGATATCGTCCGAGGCGTCCCATTGATTTCAGCCGTTTCAGGAACACGCCCGTGAACACCGCGGTTGCCATAAACGGCAGCCCCAGGCCAAGCGAGTAGGCGCTGAGCAGTGCGATTCCGTCTGAAATCGTAATCGATACCGCACTCACCGTGAGGATCGCGCCCAACACCGGCCCGATGCACGGGGTCCAGCCGAATCCGAATGCAAGACCGAGTAAGTACGCCGCCAGCGGCTGGCCGCCCCCGACATGCGGGTGGAAGTGGAAATCACGCTGAAACCAGAAAATCTTCACCAGTCCCGTCGTGAGAAGACCGAACACGATGACGATGGCGCCGCCCACGATGTTCGCTTCGTAGCGGTACTTCAGAAATAACTGCCCGAGCGCCGTGGCGCTTGCCCCGAGCGTCACGAATACAGTCGAGAACCCCAGCACGAAAAAGACGCTCGCGCCCAGCGCGACGACCTTTGCGCGCACGTCCGCAGGGTTCTGGATGTCGCGCAGCGAATAGCCCGCCATGTACGACACGTATCCGGGCACCAGCGGCAGCACGCAAGGAGACAGAAACGAAACGATCCCCGCGGCGAATGCTGTCAGCATTACGATGGCCGATAATTCGTTCATAGCTTTACGCGATTGAGCCGCAGTGCGTTGGTGACCACGGAGACCGAACTCAGCGCCATGGCGGCGCCGGCGAAGATCGGCGACAGCAGCAGGCCGAAAGCCGGGTAGAGCACGCCGGCGGCAACCGGAATGCCGAGCGCGTTGTAGCCGAACGCAAATCCCAGGTTTTGCCGAATGTTGCGCATCGTGGCGCGCGACAGCACGGCGGCGCGTGCAATGCCGCGCAAGTCGCCCTTGACGAGGGTTACGCCGGCGCTTTCCATGGCGACATCAGTTCCCGTACCCATGGCAATGCCGACGTCGGCCTGCGCCAGTGCCGGCGCATCGTTGATGCCGTCGCCCGCCATGGCTACCTTGTGCCCTTCGGCCTGCAGGCGCTTTACGTGACCGGCCTTGTCCTCAGGCAGCACTTCGGCGAGTGCCTCGTCGATGCCGAGTTGCCGGGCAACCGCTTCAGCCGTGCTGCGCGAATCGCCGGTGAGCATCACGATGCGCACGCCTGTGCGCTTGAGAGCCGCAATCGCTTCCGGCGTGCTTTCCTTGATCGGATCGGTCACCGCCGCAATTCCTGCTGCGGCACCGTTAACGGCGAAGAATACCACCGTCTTGGCTTCCGCACGCCAGGCTTCCGCGCGCGCTTCCCAACGCTGTGTATCGATGCTGCGCTGGGTGAGAAAGCCGCGGCTTCCTACGAGGACGGTCTTGCCATCGATCTCGGCTTGCACGCCGAGGCCGTTGATTGCATCGAATGCTACGGCCGGCCGCGGTGTCAGACCGCGTGCCTTGGCGCCCTCGACGATTGCAAGCCCAATCGGGTGCTCGGAAAGCTGCTCCACACCTGCGACGAGCGCAAGCGCTTCATTTTCCGGAATACCCTCAACAACGAAATCAGTCAACGCGGGATGACCGAGCGTCAGCGTGCCGGTCTTGTCCACCACCAATGTGTCGATGTCACGCATGCGTTCGATTGCCTCGGCATTGCGAAACAGGATGCCGGCGCGGGCGCCTTGCCCCATTGCGACGGTCATCGAAATGGGCGTAGCGAGGCCGACGGCGCACGGACAGGCAATGATCAACACGGCAATAGCATTGAGAAATGCGTAGGCAAATTTCGGCTCTGGCCCGAAGAACCACCACGCGAGCGCCGTCACGATGGCGATGACTACCACAATCTGGACGAAGTACGCAGCGATGATATCGGCGAGCCGCTGGATCGGCGCGCGTGTGCGCTGCGCTTCTCCCACCATGTGAACGATACGTGCCAGCAGCGTATCCGCGCCCACCCGCTCGGCGCGGATAACCAATGAGCCATTGCCGTTCACGGTTGCACCGGTGACCTTGCCGCCCGCGGCCTTGGCCACCGGCACGGGTTCGCCGGTGATCATGGATTCGTCTACCCGACTCGTGCCCTCGAGTACCGTGCCATCCACCGGCACCTTCTCGCCCGGCTTCACACGCAGCCGGTCGCCGACAGCGACGGTCTCCAGCGGCACCTGTTCCTCGGTACCGTCGTCGCGCAAACGCCAGGCGAGATTGGGCGCGAGCTCCAGCAATTGTTGAATCGCCTGGCTGGTCTGTCCCATTGCGCGCAACTGCAGCACGTCGCCAAGTATCACCAGTGTCACGATCACTGCCGCTGCCTCGAAATAAGTGCCAACCGCGCCGTCGTGCTCGCGAAACTCCTGCGGGAACAGGCCCGGCGCGAGCACGGCGGCGAGGCTGAACAGGTAGGCGAGCCCCACCCCCAGCCCGATCAGCGAATACATATTGAGCGCGCGGTGCGTAATCGACAGCCAGAACTTGTGCAGGATCGGCCAGCCGACCCACAGCACGACCGGCGTGCCCAGCACAAACTCGATCCAGCCGCGTGGCCGTGGCTGAAGACCGAACAGTTCATGGATGCCGATCATCGGCGACATTGCGAGCACCACGAGCGGGATCGACAGCGCAACCCCGACCCACAGGCGCCGCGCGAGATCGCGCAGCTCGGAATCGTCCGCTTCACCGGTGCCGGCGATCGGCACCAGCGCCATTCCGCACTTGGGACAGGAGCCCGGCCCTTCCTGCACGATTTCCGGATGCATGGGACAGGTGTACTGAGCTCCTTTGCGCGAAACCATGGGAGCGGGCGCGGGAGACTTCTTCAAGTACTTGGCCGGATCAGCCTGGAACTGCGCAACGCAATGCTTGCTGCAGAAGTAGTACTTCACCCCGCCGTGTTCGAGCGAGCCCGCGGCCGATTGCGGGTCCACTTTCATGCCGCAGACGGGGTCGGTCGCCTGAACGGCGCCCGCGACGACAGGCATGTCACGGACGTTACCCGGAGATTCCCTGGCTGCTTGAGCGTGGGGATGCGCGTGTTCGGGCCGCTCGGTGTCACCAGCAGCCGGCGGCGTGCCAACGTACGCGGACGGGTTTGCCTCGAATTTCTTCTTGCAACCAGCGGCGCAGAAGTAATAATTGCTACCCTCGAACACGCTGCTGCCTGCCGCGGTTCGCTCGTCGACCTGCATGCCACATACCGGATCAGTTGCCATCGTCTTACCTCGGCTCGTTTATCGCTTTACTTGCGCCAAACCCGGGAAAGAACGCGGGCGTGTTCGCCTCGTAGCGGTTGTAAACATCCCCGAATTCCGCCCGTGCGTCGTGTTCTTCGCGCTGTGCAAGACGCACGTACATGAACACCAGGATCGGGAACATCGCAAGCGTGACCAGCGTCGGCCACTGAAATAAAAAACCGGTCATGATCAGAATAAAGCCGGCGTATTGGGGGTGCCGCACGCGCGCGTAAGCACCCGAAGTCGCAAGCTTATGATGGCGTTGCGCCGCATATAACACCTTCCATGCCGAAGCCAGCAGCCAGAAGCCCGCGATGATCAGGAGGTTGCTGATGATATGAAAAGGTCCGAAATGAGGGTTGGTCTTCCAGCCGAAAATCGATTCGAGCAGGTGCCCCGCATCGTGCGACATCCAATCAATGCCGGGGAATCGCGTTGACAGCCAACCCGACAACAAGTAGATCGTCAGCGGAAAGCCATACATCTCGGTAAACAACGCAACCAGAAAAGCCGAGAACGCGCCGAACGAGCGCCAGTCGCGCGACGTTTGCGGCTTGGCGAAGCTGAAGGCGAAGATGATGAACACCAGTGAATTGATGATTACCAGTGACCAGAGCCCGTAGGCCGGAGCGGAGATGGGGTCCATTATTTCTTCTCCTGGGTTGATTCGTTCGATGCTTCACTCGACCCGTGATTTCCATGACCATGGCCGCCGTGCATGAACAGGTGCATCAAAGGGCAAGCCAGCAACAAAAGCCATATCCCATAGGATGATAACCACCCCGACAGGTGAGCCCTGTGCTCGGTGATCAGGAAAAAAGCTCCGATGATCAAGAAGACGATCAAGGCAATATTGGCCTTGGATTTCATCGCGCCATCGTTGTCCGATTCATGCTTGTGTTCCATAACGACTCCTCAGGGTTGTAGGCCGTAACCTGGCCGTGCTGCCGCGGCAGCCTTGGTTCAGCGGTACACCACCACCGGTATTCCGGAGTGCGTCAGCACATTCTGCGTGACGCTGCCCATTATCAGCCTGGAAAGGCCGCGGCGGCCGTGCGAGGCCATGGAAATCACATTTGGCCTGAAATCCGGTTGACTATTTGCTCGCTCGATCATACTGATACCGGGCGCGAGCATGAATTGGGAAGCACGAGCAAATGCGGCAACCCGAGGCTTAGCAGGAAGCCCAGCACGGTGAGACCCGCGGTCAGGACGAAGGAGGCGCCCGGCAGGGCGGCGACATCGTGGAGGAGTCCACCCGCCGCCGAGCCCAGGGTGACCCCCAGGCTGGCGGCTGCCGTCTGCTTGCCTAGTTCCCACCCCTGCGCGCTCCCGGCCTTGGCCGAGATCCAGTAGGTCAGGATCGGCGAGAGGATGCCGGCACTGGCCGCGACCGCACCGATCACGACCAGCATCAACGTAAAATCAGACGCCCACGGTACGAGGAACAACCCGGCCGCCAGAACGGCGAGCGCGGGCGCGATGAGCCAGCGGGTCGTGTCCGGCTTGAACCAGGGCGAGAATACGACTGCCTGCATCACAAACATGACTAGGCTGCATTCAGTGAACATCAGCGCGATCTGGTACGGGGTCAAGCCGAGTTCCTGCTTGCCGCGAAGCGCAAGCCCGACCTCGAAGACCCCGACGCCGGCCGAGACGATGAAGGTGAGGATGAGCAGCTTCGGCACGAGCCACGCAGTCTCATCGGCCGCGGCGCCGGTAGTCTTCTGTGACCGATCGTGGCCCTCGCCACCCGGCACGGCAAACGCGACAGCGGAGGCCACGAGAAAGGCGAGCAGGGCAGTTGCCGCGAGCGGAATCGCGGCCGATCCGGCCGGTATGGCGAGGGTGAAGAAATCCGCTGCAAAGCGCGTAACGAACACACCCAGCATCGGTCCGAGCAGGAAGCCGGAAATGCCGGCCATGCTGACGAACGCAAGCCGGCGGGCACGCCCCTGCTCGGTCGTAGTGAAGCTGCCGATCACAGCCGCCGCCACTGGCGTCACCGCCGCGGCGAACATGCCGCTCAAAAAGCGCTCGGCGTAAACCGCGGTGAGACTCTCGACGAACGAGAAGACCAGCATGGTTACGCCGAAGCCGAGGAGCCCGACCAGCAGCACGCCACGCGGGCCGCGTCGATCGGATAGCCGACCCCACAGGGGAGCAAACAGAAAAAGCGAGAGGGTGTAGACGGCTGTCAATACCCCAGTGTGTCGGGAAACTTGCGCGACCTCCACACCCGCTCCCAGCAGCCGCTCGATCAGGTAGGGCAGCAGCGGAAGCACGACGCCAAAGCCGACCGACACCGTGAAGACAGCGAGCATGAGCGCAGCCATAGTGACACGGGGCACGCCGATTGCGCGTTGCGGGCGTGCTTTGCATGCAGCGTGTCGGCTTGTGCCGCGTCGCATTTTAGTTCCACCATGCCGCGCGGATAGCTGCTTCCGTCATGAACGGCGCCCTTGGCTAGCTGCCGAGATCGCGCTTCTTCTGCTCGAATTCGTCCTTCCCGATCTCACCCCGCGCGTAACGTTCCTTGAGGATGTCGAGCGCGGTCCGCTCGCCGGTGCCCGTCCCGGGGCGCCGGGCAAAATAACCAACCAGCACTATCACCAGTGCGATCGGGACCAGCCACCACAGCAGCATCATGAAGCCGCCGCCGAACATCCATCCACCGTGATCAAACCCATACATGACGCATTCCTTTCAAGTTTGGACATTGTCAATCCGACAACACGCCAAGTCTGTGCAATCAGTTTGTGCAGGTCTACGCCTTGAGGCTCGCGCAGACCCGCTGCAGAAGTGCCCGCACTTCCTTACCAAGGGCGTGCACTTCCGGTTTGTCGACCAACTGCAACACGGCCTCGGGATCCATGAACGCAACCGTTATGGTCCCATCAGCTTCTTCGCGCACGACCACGTTGCATGGCAGTAACAAACCGATGTCGGGGTCGGCCTCGATCGCGCGGTGCGCGAGCGGTGGGTTGCATGCGCCGAGTATGCGATACGGCCGGCGTTCGATATTGAGCTTGGCTTTCAGCGTCGCCTTGACATCGATATCGGTGAGGATGCCGAAGCCTTCCTGCTTCAATGCCTCGGTGACTTTCGCGACAGCGGTATCGAACGGGACCTTCATCTGCGTGGTGAATCCGTACATGGGACGGCTCCTTCAGGATGGGTGCTGCGGGTTGAATGAAAGAGGCTACTTGGCCGGCATCTGCTGCATCACCTGGTCGTGCTGCATCATCTGCTCCATCATCATCTGCATCATGTCCATGCGCTTTTCCATCATTTCGTGGCGCTTCATCATGTCGCCATCCTTCATGCCGTCTTGCTTGCCGCCCATCATCATGCCGCCGTGCTGACCGCCGCCCATCATCGGACCGCCCATGCCGCGCATCGTCTTCATGTTTTCCTGCATGGTCTGCATGTGCTCCTGCATCAGTTTCTGGCGCTCTTTCGGATCCGCCGTTTTGCGGATTTTGTCCATTTGCCCCTGCATTTTTTTCATGTTCTCCTGCATCTGGGGCATTTGTTTGTCCATGTCCATGCTCATCGCCGGCTTGGCGGGCGCGGATTTTTCCTGCGCTGATACGATGGGGGCCGACAGGGCGCAGGCGGCGATTGCGGCAACGAGTATTGAGGTTTTCATAGCGGTCTTTCCTTTAGGAGTGAATGAATTCAAACTACCTTACTTTTTTCCGGCGATGACCGAGAAAAGCACCATGCCGAGCACGACGACCAGCAGGGTAGGAAGCCACATCCAGCTGATTCCGCCCATGCTTCCGCTCCCCATCAT
>Ga0080064_1003232_pt1 | contig 24437 bp, 20 predicted proteins | sample Subgrocontami54m_FD_69260 | JGI IMG/M metagenome (GOLD analysis project Ga0080064, IMG submission 69260) | Subsurface groundwater microbial communities from S. Glens Falls, New York, USA - GMW46 contaminated, 5.4 m (SPADES assembly) (version 2) ...
GCCGCGACCAGATCCGCCGGCAGCGGGTCGAAGAAACTCGCCGGAATGGTAAATTCGCCCGCCGCCAGGCCGATCGGGCGTTTGCGCGTGCGCGGCTGGGGCAGCGGCCGGATCTCGGCGATCGGGGTATTGCGCTTGCACAGCACGATGGTCTCGCCCCGGCGCAGCCGCGCGAGATAGGCGGAGAGATGGGTCTTAGCCTGGTTGATGTTCAGCTTAATCATGGTTCGATAGTAGACCATGTTCGAAACCATGTCAAACATAGGATTGGGCATCGATAAAGCGCTCGCCCCAGATCGAACGCGGACGCGGATCCGCGGGCTCGACACTCCTCGATAGCACGCCTCTGTAATCGGTCATCGGTCATCGAAGTACCGGCTTCTGCCGCGGTTGGCAGGAAGCGCGAGCGCCGCCTGCGTCCGTTCTAGGGTAATTGGCGGGCCGGTATCAGGTTTTTCCTACTACACAGAGTCCGTGCTTGGGCCGAACATTCCCGCTATTAGGTGTGAGCGGTTGCCCCGTGCCGCAGTCGGGGCTGCGTCTCCCACCTGTCGCATTCCCACTGGCCGCAAGGACCGAGTTCAGGCGTGAGAGCAATGAAGCCCAAGCGGGTTCTGCTGGTGGACGACAACCAGGATTTCCTGAAAGTTGTAAAGCGATTCTTGCGCACTGTGCCCGGGCTCGAACTGGTGGGTGAGGCGACTTGCGGAGAGCAGGCAATCGAACTGAGCGCCGCGCTGCATCCGGACCTCGTTCTGATGGATTGCGCGATGCCGGGGATGAACGGGCTCGAGGCAACGCTCCGGATCAAGCAGCAACCCAACGCGCCGAAGGTGATCATGGTAACGCTGCATACCCATTCTGCATTATGTGCCCTGGCCAACAAAGCGGGTGCGGACGGCTTCCTGCAGAAGGAGGACCTGGTCGTTGGGCTGCCGCGGTTGCTTGCCTCGCTGTTTCCGGCCGGCACGCCGCCGGCCGAAAAGCAGGGCGGCTTGGGCTGATTCGGCGATAGGGGAACTTCGTAATGAAAAACCCGGCTTCCCTGATCCGATTGGTCCTGCTGACGGTTGACGAGCAGACCTACGCACTGCATTTGGAGGCGGTGGATCGCGTCCTGCGCATGGTCGAAATCACGCCGCTGCCGGGCGCCCCTGAAGTCGTCGAAGGCGTCATCAACCTTCAGGGCGAGGTGGTCCCGGTCGCGAGCATCCGCAGGCGCCTCGGTCTTGCCTGTCGGACCGTCGCGGTATCCGACAGTCTGGTTGTCGCGCGTGCGCGCTCCAGGCGCCTCGCCATCATCGCGGAGTCGGTACTGGGCGTGGTCGAGCGTCCGGCCGACGATGTTGTGAGCGCCAGCGATCTCGCTCAAGGTATCCAACACATCGAGGGCGTGCTGAAGACGAGCGATGGCCTGGTTCTGATCCAGGACCTGGACCGATTCTTTTCGCCGGAGGAAGAGCAGTCCCTGGATCTGGCGTTGGAAAGGGGCTGACGGATGCCTATCAATATGCCGATCGCCTTACCCGATGCGCTGCTGTCGCGGCTGAGCGATTTTCTCGCATCGCAGGTGGGGCTCCACTTCCCGAGAGAGCGCTGGCGCGACCTCGAGCGCGGCATCGCCGCCGCCTCGCGCGAGTCGGGATATGCGCAAGCCGAGGCCTACATCCATTGGCTGCTTGCCGCGCCACTGACGCGAACTCAAATCGAGGGGCTCGCGAGCCAGTTGACCGTGGGAGAGACGTATTTCTTCCGCGAGAAAAGAAGCCTCGACATTCTGGAGCAGCAGATCCTGCCCGAGCTGCTTCGCGCTCGCGGCGAAACCGAAAAACATCTTCGCATCTGGAGTGCCGGCTGCTGCAGCGGCGAGGAGCCCTATTCGATCGCCATGCTTCTCGACCGGCTGATCCCCGATGTCGAGAAATGGAACCTGACTATCCTGGCGACGGACATCAACCCACGCTTTCTGCGCAAGGCGGCACAGGGCGTGTACGGTGAATGGTCCTTCCGCGACACGCCCGCCTGGATCAGGGAGCGGTATTTCAAGCGGCGAAAAGACGGACGCTTCGAGATCCAGCCGCGGATACGGCGGATGGTGAGCTTTTCCTATCTCAATCTCGCCGAAGATGCTTACCCCTCGCTGGTGAACGGCACCAACGCGATGGATGTGATCCTGTGCCGCAACGTGCTCATGTATTTCGCCGAGGCGCGGGCGAGAAAGGTCGTCGACAAGCTGCACCGTTCGCTTGTCGATGGGGGCTGGCTGATTACCAGCCCCGCAGAGACTTCGACCGTCCTGTTTTCCGCATTCACCACCGTCGAGTTTCCCGGCGCGTTCCTGTATCGCAGGATGGCGGCTGCCGGGCCGCGGACCACCGCTGTCAGGTATCAAGCCCCGTGGTACGAGGGGGAGGCCGCGGCAGCACACGCGCCGGCGCCGGCTGCGCCGTCGGAGCCTGCGGCTTTTAGCGTGGCCCGATCGGCCTTCGCGCCGGAAGTTTTGCACAAGGCAGGCGGTGAGCAGGCGAAGGAAGCCGAAGACGCGGACTCGCCCGAACACGATGAGCGCGAAATGCCGCGGCGCAAAGCCCGCGCTTGCGCTAATGATGGCAGGCTCGCCGAAGCGATCGAGTGGTGCGAAAAGGCGATCGCCGCCGACAAGCTGAACCCGGCGCACTATTATCTGCTTGCCGCCATCTGTCAGGAGCGAGGACAAAGCGAGACCGCCGAGCGCGCGCTCGGACGCGCGCTTTACCTGGAGCCGGATTTCGCGCTGGCCCATTTCGCCCTGGGCAACCTGTGCCTGTCCGCGGGGCGCCGACGGGAAGCGCGACGGCATTTCGGCAATGCGCTGACGCTGCTGCGGGCGTGCCCGGCCGATGCCCTGCTCCCGGAGTCGGACGGGCTGAGCGCCGGCCGGCTGGTCGAAATCATCGCCTCCGTGCAGGCGAGCCTGCCGCGCGCGCATAAGGAACTCGCGGCATGAGCGTGAGCAAAGCAGCGTTACGCAAGACGAGGCGGGCAACCATCGACTGGGCCGAAGTGCGCGCGCGCCTGGACGCCGCGCAAGCCGCCGGCGAACGGGCCTGGGCGCCCGGGGCCGAGGAGACCGGACGAATCCTGCGCGAGCGGGCGCTTGCGCTCGCCGCGGAGCCCGGCAGGACGCAGACCCTCGATCAAAGCATCGAGGTGGTGGAATTCCTGCTCGCGCATGAGCGCTACGCCGTCGAAACCTGTTATGTGCGCGAGGTTTATCCCCTGGAAAACCTCACCCCGCTGCCGTGCACCCCGGCGTTCGTGCTCGGCATCGTCAACCTGCGCGGCGAGGTCGTTTCGGTCATCGACGTGCGCAAGTTCTTCGACCTCCCGCAAACCGGATTGCCCGACCTGAACAAAGTCATCGTGCTCGAGTCCGGGAACATGGTGTTCGGCATCCTCGCGGATGTCATCCTCGGCGTGCGCCGCATTGCGCTGGCCGAAATCCAGCCCTCGCTGCCCACGCTCACCGGCATCCGGGAGAAATACCTGAAGGGGATCACCCCGGAGCGCACGGTGGTTCTCGATGCCGGGAAGCTGCTCGCCGACGAGGAAATCGTGGTGCAGGAACAGGTGGGCGCTTAGCAGCCTCAGGCCGGGGTCGAGAATGGCAGACAGAAAAGCATACAAGGAGAAGCAGGCATGAAATGGTTTCTGGATCTTACTACCCGCAACAAGCTGTTCGTTTGTTTCGGGCTGATATTCGCTCTGATGGTATGGGTGATCGCAACCGCATACATGGGCATCGACACCATCCGCGAGTCGCAGGATCGCCTGTACCAGCAAGACCTCGTCAACGTGCGCGATCTGCAGGCTCTGCGCGTGAATCAAAACCAGACGCGGGCTCTGATGCTCGAAGCGCAACTGCTGAGCAAGCGCGCGGAACAGGATCCCCTCCTGGCGCAAGCCGCGGAACGATCGAAACAGACTGACCGGATCATCCTCAATCTTCTCGCGCGAGCGAAGAACGACCCCAGGCAGTTGTCGCGGCTGGAGGAGTTGAAATCCGTGTGGCAGGCCTTCGCCCAAACCAAAGACGCCGAAATCATTCCCCTGATCCTCGCCGGCAAGATCGCGGAATCGCGGCAGCTCGCAGTCGGCGTGCAGCAGGGACGGCAGGAGAAAATTCGCGCCATTGCCCAGGAACTCGGCAACGCAGCCGAAGAAAGCGCGCGCCTCGCAGTGGCCAATGCCGGGTTGCAGGCCAATCAGTCATTTCGCATTTTTCTGTTTGTCGGGATTGCGGCCTTGGTGATCGGCGTGGTGCTGGCGCTGTTGCTGGAACGGGTGATCGCGGGACCGTTGCGAGAGTTGTCGCGCGCCGCCGAGCGGGTTGCTGCGAGCGATCTCACCGTCGAGGTGCCCAAGGACAAGCGCGCCGACGAGGTCGGCACTTTGCTGCGCGCGTTTCGCTCCATGGTCGAGGGCCTGCGGCGCACAGCCCAGGAACTGAACGAAGGTGTCGGCGTGCTCGCCTCCTCGTCCAGCGAGATTCTCGCCACAACGACGCAGGTTGCTTCCAGTGCGGCGGAGACGGCCAGCGCGGTGAGCGAGACCACAGCGACGGTGGAGGAGGTGAAGCAGGCAGCCGGCGTCTCGAGCCAGAAGGCGAAGTACGTCTCGGAGAGCGCGCAGAAGGTGGCGCAGGTGTCGCAGGCCGGGCGCAAGTCGGTGGAGGGCACTATCCAGGGGATGCAGCGCATCCAGGAGCAGATGGAGTCGGTGGCCGAGAGCATCGTGCGGCTGTCGGAGCAAAGCCAGGCGATCGGGGAGATCATCGCCGCGGTGAACGATCTGGCCGAGCAGTCGAATCTGCTGGCGGTGAATGCCGCGATCGAGGCGGCCAGGGCGGGTGAGCAGGGCAAAGGCTTCGCGGTTGTCGCGCAGGAGATTAAGAGCCTGGCGGAGCAGTCCAAGCAGGCCACCGCGCAGGTGCGCACGATCCTGGGCGAGATTCAGAAAGCGACCGGTGCCGCGGTGATGGCCACCGAGCAGGGGGCGAAGGCAGTGGAGGCAGGACTGAAGCAGTCGGGCGAAGCGGGCGAGTCGATCCGGTTGCTGGCCGAGAGCATCACCGAGGCGGCGCAGGCGGCGACGCAGATCGCCGCCTCGAGCCAGCAGCAGATGGTAGGCATGGACCAGGTGGCACTGGCGATGGAGAACATCAAGCAGGCGAGCATGCAGAACGTCTCCGGCACCAGGCAGGCGGAGACCGCCGCACACAGCCTGCACGAGCTGGGACAGAAGCTCAAGGGGCTTGCGGAGCAGTACAAGATATGACGGCAAACCTCGATACCAAAATCCTGAAGGAGGTCTTATGACCATCGGCAAAAAAATCATCGGCGGCTACGTCGTCGTGTTGGCGCTGCTGGCGATCGTGATGTTTATCGCCTTCTATTCGGTCACCAGGATTCAGGCGACCTACGACGGCTTCATCGACGTGGACGAGCGCCTGGTCGAGGGCGCCGGCAAGCTGCGCATCGAGCTGAACGACCAGGTCGCCACCTACCGAGGCATTCTTCTCTACTCCGATCTCCAGCAGAGCCTTTGGGAAGAATTGCAGGCTAACCGGCGCCGGTTCAGCGAGGTCATCGGAACAATGCGCCGGCTCGCTGCTACCGCCGAAGGACGCGGCATGCTGGAGGAGGTCGCAGCCTTGCAGGCCAAGAACGAGCAGGCCCAGGATCGGGTCATCGAGCTGGCGCGGCAAGGAAAGCACGCGGAGGCGTTGGCGCTGGGGATCAAGGAAGTGCGTCCCATCAACCGCGCCCTGGACGACAAGACGGAGCGCTTCGGTGAGCGGCAATTGAAGCTGAAGACCGAGGGCAGGGCCGAGCTCGCGGCGACGGTGAATCTTTTCATGCTCACGATGGCGATCGTGTCGGCGTTCGCCATCATCGCCGGGGTGACGATCGGTTTCTATCTCAGCCGCGCTATCACCCGCCAACTCCGGGGAAGTATCGCCCAACTCTCGTCGTCTTCGGCCGAGATTCTCGCCACCACGACGCAGGTGGCTGCGGGTGCGGCGGAAACAGCCAGTGCGGTGAGCGAGACCACCGCGACGGTGGAGGAGGTGAAGCAGGCCGCCGGCGTATCGAGCCAGAAGGCGAAGTACGTCTCGGAGAGCGCGCAGAAGGTGGCGCAGGTGTCGCAGGCCGGACGCAAGTCGGTGGAGGGCACCATCCAGGGGATGCAGCGCATCCAGGAGCAGATGGAGTCGGTCGCCGAGAGCATCGTGCGGCTGTCGGAGCAAAGCCAGGCGATCGGCGAGATCATCGCTGCCGTGAACGATCTGGCCGAGCAGTCGAACCTGCTGGCGGTGAATGCCGCGATCGAAGCGGCCAGGGCGGGCGAGCAGGGCAAGGGCTTCGCCGTGGTGGCGCAGGAGATCAAGAGCCTGGCCGAGCAGTCCAAACAGGCGACGGCGCAGGTGCGCACGATCCTGGGTGACGTCCAGAAGGCCACCAGCAGCGCGGTGATGGCCACCGAGCAGGGAACCAAGGCGGTGGAGGCGGGCCTGAAGCAGTCCGGAGAAGCGGGCGAGTCGATCCGGTTGCTGGCCGAGAGCGTGGGCGAGGCGGCGCAGGCGGCGACGCAGATCGCCGCCTCGAGCCAGCAGCAGATGGTGGGCATGGACCAGGTGGCGCTGGCGATGGAGAACATCAAGCAGGCGAGCATGCAGAACGTCGCGGGCACCAGGCAGGCGGAGACCGCCGCGCACAGCCTGCATGAACTGGGACAGAAGCTGGGTTCCATGATCGGCAGCAAGGCATGATCAACGGGGACGGGAGCACCGCAGCGTAAAGCCATGGCGACGAACAACGACGATTTCCTGAAAAAACTCCTCGCGACCTTCCGCGTCGAGGCGGACGAGCACCTGAAGGCGATGTCATCGGGGCTCATGGAGCTGGAAAAAATCCCGGCGGGCGTGCGGCAGACGGAACTCGTCGAGAAGATTTTCCGCGAGGCGCACAGCCTGAAGGGCGCCGCGCGGGCCGTGAATCTCACCGAGATCGAAACGATCTGCCACTCGCTGGAAAGCGTGTTCGCGGCGCTGAAGGGCAAGCGGCTCGCCGTCTCGGCGCCGTTGTTCGATCTGCTGCATCAGGCGATCGACGCTCTCGGCGGGCTTTTGGCTCCCGACGCCGGCGCGTCCGGCGCGCGCCGACCGGCGATCATGGAACTGAGGCGGCGCTTGGACGATGCATTGAAACAGCCGTCGCCCGATCCCGAAATGCCAGCGCCGGCGCAAGAGCTTGCGCCGGCATCTTCTTCCGCTGCGACGGCCGAACCCGCCGCGATCGCGGATGTGCGCACGCCGCTTCCTGCCCTGAGCCTGGCATCCGAAACGGTCAGGGTTTCCACGGCGAAACTCGACGCGGTAATGCGGCAGGTCGAGGAACTGTTATCACCGCGGCTGGCATCGGGGCAGCGCGCCAGGGAGTTGCGCGAAACCGCCGGTGTGCTTGCGACATGGAAAAAGGAACGGGCGCGGATTCAACCCGCATTGCGCCTGATCAACCGATCGATCGGGCGCGACGACAGGATCGACGGCACTGCCGGGAATCAGCAGGAGTTTCTGAAGCTGCTCGAGTATCTGGACGGCGAAAACCTCCACATGAAAACGCTCGAGGATCTACTGGTGAGTCTCGCGCATTCCGCTGAACACGATCAGCGCACGCTGGCCGGAATGACCGACAACCTTCTTCACGACGTGAAGGAGATGCACCTGTTGCCGTTCTCTTCGCTGCTCGAAGTCTTTCCGCGGTTTACCCGTGAATTCGCCCGCGACCATGCCAAGGAGGTGGAACTCGTCATTCAGGGTGGCGAGATCGAAGTTGACCGGCGGATTCTGGAAGAGATGAAGGATCCGTTCATTCACGTGCTCCGGAACTGCATCGATCACGGCATCGAGAAGCCGGCGGTGCGAGAGCAGAAACACAAGCCAGCGCACGGAACAATCGCTATTACCATCTCGCAAAGGGATAGCGGCAAAGTCGAAATTCTTGTTATCGATGACGGAGCGGGTATCGACGCGGCCAAGGTGAAATCCGCCGCCCGCAAGCTCGGTATCGTGTCTGCCGAGGAGGCGGACAAGCTCGGCGAACAGGAGGCAATAGCGCTCACCTTCCGCTCCGGCGTATCGACGAGCCCCATCATCACGGAAGTTTCCGGGCGGGGACTCGGGCTCGCCATCGTGCGCGAAAAGGTCGAGCGGCTCGGCGGCACGATCACCTTCGAATCGCGCCACGATGGAGGAACGAGCCTCCGGATACTGCTGCCCCTGACGCTGGCCACTTATCGGGGCATTCTCGTCCGCGCCGGCGACCACGTTCTTGTCATTCCCGCGACCGCTCTCGAACGGGTGACTCGGGTAGCTGGAGAAGACATCCGGACGGTGGAAAACCGCGAAACAATCCCGCTCGACGGCCAAGCCGTGTCACTGGTCTGGCTCAGCGACGTACTGGATATGCCGCGCAAAAACGCGGCCGGCGAGCCGGGGGCTGGTGCGCAGGCGGTTGTTCTCAGCCTGGGCTCCGTGCGCGTTGCGTTCCGGGTGGAAGAAATTCTCGGCGAGCAGGAGGTGCTGGTCAAGGCACTCGGCCCGCAGCTCGCGCGCGTGCGCAACGTTGCCGGTGCGAGCGTGTTGGGAACCGGCCAGGTAGTGCCGGTTCTGAACGTGCCTGATCTGATGAAGTCGGCCGTGAAACCGATGGCGCCGCCACTTCGTCCCGTTGTCACCGAAAAAGACGCGGCGGCGAAAAAACAATCCATTCTGATTGTGGAGGATTCGATCACCTCGAGAGCGTTGCTGAAGAACATATTGGAATCGGCGGGTTACAACATTATCACCGCGGTGGATGGGATCGACGCCTACACCGCGCTCAAGACCGGCACGTTCGACTTGATCGTGTCGGACGTCGAGATGCCGCGCATGGACGGATTCGACCTTACGGCGAAGGTACGTTCCGACAAACAGCTCGCCGAGCTGCCGGTGGTGCTGGTGACGGCGCTGGAATCACGCGAGCACCGCGAGCGCGGCATCGACGTCGGCGCCAATGCCTACATCGTGAAGAGCAGCTTCGATCAGAGCAACCTGCTCGAAGTCATCCGGCGGCTGATATGAGCGCGAGCACGCGGAGTTGCCCATGATCAAAGTCCTGGTGGTGGAAGATTCTCCCGTGGTGCGCGAGTTTCTGGTTTACATTCTCGGCGCGGATCCCGGCATTGAAGTCATCGGGACGGCGAATGATGGCGAGCAGGCGATCGAGGCCGTCGCGCGCAAACGGCCCGACGTCATCACCATGGACATCCATATGCCCAAGCTGGACGGATTGGAGGCCACGCGCCGGATCATGGAAACGCATCCCACGCCTATCGTCATCGTCAGCGGGAGCACGGATCCACGCGAGGTCGCGACGACGTTTCGCGCGATGGAGGCGGGCGCCGTGGCCGTTCTGCGCCGGCCAGCGGGCATCGGTCATCCGGACCACGAAGCCAGCGCCGGCGAGCTGGTGCAGACGGTGAAGCTGATGTCCGAGGTCAAGGTGATCAAGCGCTGGCCCAAGGCGGGGCGCCAGCCGGAGGTTCCGCGGCCGGCGGAAGCACATCGCGCGCAGGTCGAGACGAAAGTAAAGGTCATAGCCATCGGCGCCTCGACCGGTGGTCCGCCGGTGCTGCAAACCATTCTTGCGGCGCTGCCGGTGAATTTCCTGGTGCCAATACTAATTGTGCAGCACATGGCGGCTGGTTTCACGCAGGGGTTCGTCCAGTGGCTGGCGCAAACGTCCAGCTTGCCCGTGCATCTCGCCGCGCATGATGAGCCTATCCGTCCGGGCCACGTGTATGTGGCCCCCGATGAATTTCAGATGCGGGTGGAGCGGGGCGGCAAAATCGTCCTGACGCAAGACGAGCCCGAGAACGGCTTGCGTCCCTCGGTTTCCTATCTTCTGCGTTCGGTGGCCGAAGTCTATGGACGCGATGCCGTGGCCGGCCTGCTCAGCGGCATGGGACGCGACGGCGCCGAGGAACTCAAGCTGTTGAAGGAAAAAGGCGCACTCACCTTCGCCCAGGACAAGGCGAGCTCGGTCGTGCACGGCATGCCCGGGGCGGCGATCATGCTCGATGCGGCGACGCTGGTTCTCCCCCCGGAGAAAATCGCCGCGACGCTGGCCAGTCTGGCGCAGGACAGGAAGTAACAAGGAGCGGTCCATGCAAACCAACCGGAAAACGAACGGCAAGGTGGAGATTCTCATTGCCGAGGACAGTCCGACCCAGGCGGCGCGACTGGCGCGCCTGCTCGAGCAACACGGCTACTCGGTGACGGCCGCCGCCAACGGCCGCGAGGCGCTCGCGTTGCTCGATCGGCGCAAGCCCACGCTGGTGATCAGCGACATCGTGATGCCGGAACTGGACGGCTACGGCCTGTGCAAGGCGATCAAGACCGACAAGAAACTGAAGGACATCCCGGTCATGCTGGTGACCACGCTCTCCGATCCGCAGGACGTGATCCGCGGGCTGGAGTGTGGCGCGGACAATTTCCTGCGCAAGCCGTACGAGGAGCGCTACCTGCTGTCGCGCATCGACTACCTGCTGATGAACCTCGAGCTGCGCAAAAACCAGAAAATGCAAATGGGCATGGAGATCAACCTCGGAGGTCAGAAGTATTTCATCAGTTCCGAGCGGCAGCAGATTCTCGATCTCCTGATCTCGACCTACGAGCAGGCGGTCGAGATCAACAGCGAGCTCAAGCAGCGGGAAAACGAGCTGGCGCATTCCAACGAAGTGCTTAACGCACTGTACCGGATCGCGGAAGGCCTCAATCAGGCGGGCAGCGAGCGGGAGGTGGCGGAAGCGGTGCTGGAGCGGGCGCTGGAGTTGCCGGGGATCCAGGCCGGCTGGATTTCTCTGCGGCACGGCGAGTCCGGCTTCCGGCTGGCCGCGGCGCGCAATCTGCCACCGGCGCTCGAGGCGCCCGGCGCCATGGAGGGCGATTGCACCTGCCGCCGCCGGCTGATTTCCGGCGATCTCGATTCGGTCACCAACATTCTGGAATGCGAACGGCTGGAGAAGGCAGGCGGGGACACACGCGGGCTGCGCTACCACGCCAGCGTTCCATTGTGGCTTGGCGACCGGACACTGGGCGTGATGAATCTCGTCGGGCCGGAAAAGGGACTGTTCAATGAGGACGAACTGAAAATCCTGTACAACGTGGGCAACCAGGTGGCGCTGGCGCTGGATCGCGCACGATTGCGCGAGCATCTGGAGCAGTTGGTCGAGGAGCGAACCGCCGCGCTCACCGCGGAGATCACCGAGCGCAAACGCGCGGAGGAGGAGATTCGCACGCTGAATGCAGACCTCGAGCGGCGCGTGGCCGAGCGCACGCAGCAGCTTGAGGAGGCGAGTCGCGCGAAGTCGGACTTCCTCGCCAACATGTCGCACGAGCTGCGCACGCCCTTGAACTCGATCATCGGCTTCTCCGAGATGCTCAAAGACGGCATTCTCGGCGAGCTGGACAAAAAGCAGCGCGGTTTCGTCGCCGACATCTTCGCCGCCGGCACGCACCTGCTCGCGCTCATCAACGATATCCTCGATCTGTCGAAGGTCGAGGCGGGTATGCTGCAGATCGAGCCGGGTGCGGTGGATGTTCCGGCGCTGCTCAAGGCGAGTACTCTGGTGGTGCGGGAAAAGGCGCTCGCGCATCGCATCCGCCTCGACACCCATCTCGATCCGGTGCTTGGAACCATGCTGGCCGACGAGCGCAAGCTGAAGCAGATCGTCTACAACCTGCTCTCGAACGCGGTCAAGTTCACGCCCGAAGGCGGCGCGGTGACGCTGCGCGCGCGCCGCTGCGCGCGCGCCGAAGTCGCGCTGAAGGAGGCGATGCCCACGCGGCTTCTGCCGCTGCCGGCGGGCGAGGACGGCGAGTTTCTCGCGATCACGGTCGAGGACAGCGGCGTGGGCATAGCCGAGGAGCACCTGCCGAAGCTGTTCGAGCCGTTCACGCAGGTCGACAGCTCCGTCGCCCGGCGCCAGGCCGGCACCGGGCTGGGACTTTCGCTGGTGCGGCGGCTTGCCGAACTGCACGGCGGCACGGTGGGCGTCGCGAGCCGCGCCGGGGAGGGGAGCCGCTTCTGCGTGTGGCTGCCCTGGCGTGAGGTCGCACCCGCCGCGCAAGAAGGCGGGAGGGCGCCCGAGGGCACGGCGCCATCGGTGCCGCTCGCGCTGGTGATCGAGGACGATGACCGGATGGCCGATCTGATCACAGCGCAGTTGCGCGCCGAGGGGTTCGTGGTGATGCGCGCCGCCACTGCCGAAGAAGGGCTGGTGCGCGCCGCCAAGCGCCGTCCGCAGCTCATCACGCTCGACATCTTCCTGCCCGAGATGGACGGCTGGGAGTTCATGCGCCGTTTGAAGGCCGATCCGAAGCTTGCCGATACGCCGGTGGTGATCATCACCGTATCGGAGGACCTGGACCGCAGCCTCGCACTCGGCGCCCGGCGCGTGCTGCAAAAGCCTTTCGCGCGCGAAGGGCTCGTGGCGGCGCTCGCCGGACTGGTTGACGCGCGTCCCGGCGGCGAGCCGGCGTGCGTGCTGGTGGTGGACGACAACGTGAAGGCGGTGGAGCTGACGGCGGCGGTGCTCGAGGCCGAGGGCTACCGCGTGCTGCGCGCCTATGGCGGCGCCGAGGCGATCGAGGTGGCGCGCAGTGCGCACCCCGACCTCCTGATCCTCGACCTGATGATGCCGGAGGTGAGCGGCTTCGAGGTCGCGCACGCCTTGCGCAATTCCGAACAAACCGCGCGCATCCCGATCCTGGTGCTCACCGCGAAGGACCTGAGCGCCGAGGACCGCGCGCGCCTGAACGGCGCCGTGAGCGCGATCCTGGCGAAAGCGAGCTTCAGCACGACCGAGCTGCTCGCTGAGTTGCGCCGCGCGCTGCCGCAGCGCGCCAAGGACTAAAGGGGCCATCCGATGGCGCGAATCCTGGTGGTGGACGACGACCCGAGGAACCTCAGGCTCGCCGTCACCGTGCTCGAGCAGGCCGGCCACGAGGTGCTCAGTGCCGACGGCGGCGCCGAAGGCGTCGAGGCCGCGCTCGCGCATGCGCCTGATCTCGTCCTCATGGACATGCAGATGCCCGGCATGGACGGCGGCTCGGCGCTCAGGCGCCTGCGCGCCGACCCGCGCACCGCGGCACTCAAGGTGGTCGCGCTCACCGCGTTGGCGATGAAGGGCGATCGCGAGCGGTTGCTCCAGGAGGGCTTCGACGGCTATCTTGAAAAGCCGATCCGCTACAAGGAATTTCTGGCGAGCGTCACGGCGCTGCTGCAAGGGAGGAACGAATGAAACGCGCGTTGATGCTGTGCATGATGCTTGCTACCGCGCCGCTCCCCGGGTTCGCCCAGGGAACGGCGAGCGCGCCGCTCAGCGGCAAACTGCTGATTACCGGCTCGTCCACCATGGCGCCGATGGTCGAGGAACTGGGCAAACGCTTTCGCACGCTGCACCCGGGCGTCGTGATCACGGATACGTTAGCCCTTTCAGGATCACTGTCAGGCCATGGCGAGATAGATCGATGAGTCAGCCCAAGCGAGACAGAACGAGACCGTCGCCGATGCGTCTGGTGTTGGTTCTGCTGCTCTCAATATTCACCGTCGAATTCGGAATCATGGCGCTTTTCTTCGTCCTGCCACCCATTGCGCTGAATAAGTGGTTGGAGGCGGTTATAGACTCGAGCGTATTGAGCGCCCTGCTCTTTCCCATCCTGTTCTTCGTCCTATTCCGCCCGCTGACGCGCCAAGTCGAGGAACTTGAGCAGGCCGAGAAGGAACTGACGCGCACGCAAGCCATACTGCAGGACGCGCTGCGCGTGAAATCGGAGTTCATGAACAACGTCACGCACGAACTGAGGACGCCGCTCAACAGCGTCATCGGTTTCGCCGGGCTGCTGCAGGACGAGGTGCCGGGTCCGCTCAACGCGAAGCAGGCCGCGTTCGCCGCTGACATTCTCGCGAGCGGTGAGCGCCTGCTTGCGCTGGTGGAGGGGATACTGGAAATGTCGCGGCTCGATGCAACCGGGCTCGCGCTCGAGCGCGAGCCGATGGAGATCGGCGCGGCGCTCGAAGCGCGCGTGGCCGCGCACCGCAAGGCGGCCGAAGCGCGCGGCGTGACGATGCGGCTCGACGTGGCGGCGGATACGGGCAGCGTGGAACTCGACGCGAAGGCGTTGCGCCGCATGCTCGATGCGCTGCTCGACAACGCGATCAAGTTCAACCGCGAGGGCGGCGTAGTCGCGGTGCGCGCGCGGCGGGATGACGGCGGGTTGGAAATTGCCGTGGCCGACACGGGCATCGGCATCGCCCGAGAAAACCTGGCGAAGATCTTCCAGCCGCTCTCTCAGCTCGATGCCGGCCTGGCGCGCCAGCACGGCGGCTTGGGGCTGGGACTGGCGCTCGCGCGGCGCCTCGCCGAGCTGCACGGCGGCACGATCGAAGTGGCAAGCGAAGCCGGGAAAGGCAGCACCTTCACGCTGCGTTTGCCCATACATGACCGGTGACCGGGGTCAGGTCTTGCATTGACGCATTTGCGCTAAGGCAAGACCTGACCCCGTTTTTTTTGCGTTTTTTTTGACCGGAGAAATTATGAACGACACGAAGAAACCCGCGCGGATCCTGGTCGTCGACGACGAGGAAAGAAACCGCAGGCTGCTCGTTGCGATGCTCGAGGCCGAGGGCTATACGGCGCTGGAGGCGGCTGACGGAGCGCAGGCGCTCGAACTCGTGCGGCAGAGTCCGCCGGACATCGTGCTGCTGGACATCATGATGCCGGGTATGGACGGCCACGAAGTGGTGCGCGCGCTCAAGGCGGACGCCGCCACCAAGGCGGTCCCGGTGGTGATGGTGACCGCGCTCGACGACCGCGCATCGCGCCTGCGCGGGTTGGAGGCCGGGGCCGAGGAGTTTGTCACCAAGCCGGTGGACCGCAACGAGCTGCGCATCCGCGTGCGCAACCTCCTGCGGCTGAAGGAGTTCAGCGATTTCCTCGCCAACCACAACCGCATCCTCGAATCCGAGGTGAAGGAGCGCACGCGCCAGCTTCTCTCCAGCTACCGCGAGACGATCGCCACCATGACGCGCGCCGCCACCTACAAGGACGAGGAGACCGGCGCGCACGTGGCGCGCATCAGTTTCTACACCGTGGACCTGGCGCAGGCGCTCGGCTCGGACGGTGAATTCTGCGACACGATCCACTACGCGAGCCCGATGCACGACGTCGGCAAGATCGCGATCCCTGATGCGATCCTCGGCAAGCCCGGAGGATTCGAGCCGCACGAATGGGAGATCATGAAGACGCACGCCGGGCTGGGGGAGAAATTGCTGTGCGGCACGGATTCTCCGTACCTCGTCATGGGCGCCGAGATTGCGGGTGCGCACCACGAGCGCTGGGACGGCGGCGGTTATCCGGTGGGCCTGAAGGGCGAAGCAATACCGCTTTCGGCGCGCATCATGAACATCTGCGACCAGTACGACGCGCTGCGCTCCAGGCGCCCGTACAAGCCGGCGTTTCCCCACAAGAAAGCGCTCGAGATCATCACCGTGGGCGACGGGCGCACCCTGCCTTCGCACTTCGATCCGGCGGTGCTGGAGGCCTTCAAGGGCAGAGTCGGGCGCTTCCGCGACATTTTCGAGGCGCACAAGGATGAAGGTTGAATGCGGAATGCGGATCAATGAAGGATCAGCGTTGAGCGAGAAACCTCAGAACCTCAGGAACAGGCCACCTTTTCTGTTCCGTCAGTCTGGATTTGACGAATTGATCAACCCCAAAAGACGTGGCCTGTCCCCGGTTTTGTTTTCACGGGCGAAGCGCAGGGAGCGAGGGCGGCGGTGAGCCTGCGCGCGCGCATCCTGCTGCTGGTACTGCTCGCGGCGACGCTGCCCGCGTCGGTCTTCGTCCACTACCTCGTCGGCAATCGCCAGGCCCGGGTCACCGAAGCGGAGCGCAACCTGTCCTCCCTCGCCAGGGCCGCCGCGGAGGATCTGAACGCGAGGGTACAGGCAACCTCGCAGATGCTCTACGGTCTGGCGCGCGCGAGCGACATCGACACGAGCGACCGGGCGGCATGCTCCGAGTTCCTCGCCAAGGTGCTGGCGGAGCATCCGCAATACACCGGGCTGCTCACCATCCTGCCCGACGCCAATCTGCACTGCGACTCGCTGCGCACCGGGCGCAATCTTCACCTAGCGGACCGTGCCTATTTCAGGGAGGCGCTGGTTTCGCAGCGTCCGGCCTTCGAGCTGGTATTCGGCAGGCTTACCGGGATCGCCGTCATGCAGGTCGCGCTTGCCTCGCGCGATTTCCGGGGGCAAGTCAAGCAGGTGCTGCTCGCTTCGATCAACCTGAATCGGTTCGTGCGCGACGTGCATCGCCACCAACCCTACCCCAACACGGTCGTGCTCGTCTGGGACGGCAAGGGGATGATCATGGCCGCGCACCCGGCGCCCGGGACCGCCGGCGAGCTCGCCGGGACGTCTCTCGCGGATTCGGAAATTTTTCGCTGGCTGCGCGCGGCCGGCGATGGCGACACCGCCACGCATGCCGGTGCCGCGGGCGTGCCCAAGGTGTGGGCGGTAGCCGTGCCCGCCGCTGACCGCGGCACCGGGCTGCGCATCACCATCGGCGTGCCGCGGGCCGAGCTGACCGCCGAGGCCGACCGCGATCTGTTTGCCGCGTTCGCCGCCCTCGCCGCGACCCTGCTGCTGGTGTGCGCCGGGGCGCTCGCGCTCGCGGAACTGGGCATCCGCCGCCCGGTGACGCGCATCATCGGCGCGGTCGGGCGCTTCAGCACCGGCGACCTGAACGCGCGCATCGGCGGACCCTATCCCAAAGGCGAATTGGGCGGACTGATGGCCGCGCTCGACGCCACCGCCGACCGCCTCCAGGCACAGAACGACGAGATCCGGCGCCTGAACGAGGATCTGGAGCGGCGCGTCGCAGAGCGCACCGCCGAGGTCGAGCGCAAGAACGTCGAGCTCGAGCGTGCCAGCCGTATGAAGTCCGACTTCCTCGCCAACATGTCGCACGAGCTGAGGACGCCATTGAACTCGATCATCGGCTTTTCCGAGATGCTGAGGGATGGCGTGCTCGGCAAGCTGGAGGCGAAGCAGTGCGGTTTCGCCGCCGACATCTTCGACGCCGGCACGCACCTGCTGTCGCTCATCAACGACATTCTCGATCTGTCCAAGGTCGAGGCGGGGATGCTGGAGTTCGAAACGGGCACGGTGGACGTTGCAGCGCTGCTCAAGGCGAGCACGCTGATCGTGAGGGAAAAGGTGCGCGCGCACCGTATCCGGCTCGACACCCAGTTCGATCCGGCGCTTGGCGCCATGGCGGCCGACGAGAGGAAGCTCAAGCAGATCGTCTACAACCTGCTCTCGAACGCGGTCAAATTCACGCCCGAAGGCGGCGCGGTGACGCTGCGCGCGCGCCGCTGCGCGCGTGCCGAGGTGGCCCTCGATGCGACGATGCCCGGACGCCTGTTACCGCTGCCGCCGGGCGAGGACGGGGAGTTCCTCGCGATCACGGTCGAGGACAACGGCATGGGCATTGCCGAGGAGCACCTGGCGAAGCTGTTCGAGCCGTTCGTGCAGCTGGATAGCTCCGTTTCCCGGCGCCAGGGCGGCACCGGGCTGGGACTTTCGCTCGTGCGGCGGCTTGCCGAGCTGCACGGCGGCACGGTGGGCGTGGCGAGCCGCGCGGGAGCCGGGAGCCGCTTCTGCGTGTGGCTGCCCTGGCGTGCGGCCGCAACCGCCGCGCAGGAGGGCGGAACGACGCCCGGGAGCACGGCCCCCTCCACGCCCGAGGCGAGGGCCCCGGGGGCGCCCGCACTGCCGCGGCGCGCCGAGGACTGAGGGGACAAGCGATGGCGCGAATCCTGGTGGTGGACGACGACCCGAGAAACCTCAGGCTCTCCGTCAGCGTGCTCGAGCAGGCCGGCTACGAGGTGCTGAGCGCGCAGGGCGGCGCCGAAGGCGTCGAGGCCGCGCTGGCGCACGCGCCCGACCTTGTCCTCATGGACATGCAGATGCCCGGCATGGATGGCGTCTCGGCGCTCAGGCGCCTGCGCGCCGAACCGCGCACCGCGGCGCTGAAGGTGGTCGCGCTCACCGCGCTGGCGATGAAGGGCGATCGCGAGCGGCTGCTCGCCGAGGGCTTCGACGGCTATCTCGAAAAGCCGATCCGTTACAAGGAATTTCTGGCGAGCGTCGCGGCGCTGCTGGAGAGCATTACCGGGGTCAGGTCTTGAATCGGCGCGTCAACGCAGGGGCTGGCCCCTTGCAGGACCCGGTTCGCTCAGCCCGGCCGCCGCGAACGCCGGCCCGCTGCCTTGCGCAGCAGCTCGAGGCCGCGCGCCGCCTTGCCTCGGCCGCGCGCGGCGCGCACCTGAAAACGCACCTCCGCATCGTGTTCGGCGATGGCTACGGTCGCCATCTCCTCGATCAGCTTGTTGACGCTCAGCTTGCGTTCCTTGGCCACCTGCTGGAGCCGCGCGCGTTTTTCCTGCGGCATGCGAATGATCAGTGCGCTCATGGTTCCCCCTTCAATAGTCGTGCCGGCGTGAGGATGCGCAATCGCGGGAATCGCAACTCGCGCGCCAGCGTGAAATCCCTCGTGTTCCTGGTCACGATCGCCTGCGCGTTGCCGGCGACCGCCAGTTCGATCACATGATTGTCGCCCTCATCCCGGAGGTTGGGCCGCCAGCCGTAGTAGACCCGTGTCCAGCGGCAGGTCGCGGCAAAAATGTCGAACAGTTCCAGGCGCTCGCTCTGGCTCAACCGGCTCGCCTCGAACAGGCCGGCGCGACCCAGTTGCGCCTCATATTCCGCGATCAGCGCAGGCCCCATCAGCGGCGTGAACCGCCCGCGAAGGCATTCCGCGACGACCGCGTTGGCAGCGCCGCCGCCCAGCAACGCGCTCACGAAAACGTCGGTATCGACGACGATGCGCATCGGCATATGATTGCATATGTGCAATCATATGTCCAGCCCCTGCCCCGGCGCGATCCCGCTTGCGTCGGCCATCCTGCAAGATAACCGGGGTCAGGTCTTGCATTGACACATTTGCGCTAAGGCAAGACCTGACCCCGTTTTTTGCAGGAGATGGTATGAACGAAGTGAAGAAACCCGCGCGGATCCTGATCGTCGACGACGAGGAACGCAACCGCAGGCTGTTCGCCGCGATGCTCGAGGCCGAGGGCTATATGGCACTGGAGGCTGCCGATGGAACTCAGGCGCTGGAACTCGCGCGGCAGAGTCTGCCGGACCTCGTCTTGCTCGACATCATGATGCCGGGCATGGACGGCTACGAAGTGGCGCGCGCGCTCAAGGCGGACGCCGCCACCAAGGCGATTCCGGTGGTAATGGTGACCGCGCTCGATGACCGCGAATCGCGGCTGCGCGGGCTGGAAGCCGGGGCCGAGGAGTTCGTCACCAAGCCCGTGGACCGTAACGAGCTGCGCATCCGCGTGCGCAACCTCCTGCGGCTGAAGGAGTTGCGCGACCATCTGGAGCAGTTGGTCGAGGAGAGAACTGGCGAGCTCAAGGCCGAAATCGTCGAAAGAAAGCGCATCGAAAAAGAACAGGCGCGGCTGGTGGCGATCATCGAGGCGACACCGGATATGGTAGCCACGGGTGACCCAAATGGCCATGTGTTCTACTACAACCGGGCGGGACTGCGGATGCTCGGGTTCGAGCCGGGGCTGGACCTGTCTACGGTACGCTATCCCGAAACCCATCCGGAGTGGGCAGCGAAGCTGGTGGCGGAGACGGGGATTCCCCACGCCATCGAGCACGGAAGCTGGAGCGGGGAAACGGCGCTCCTGCGGCGTGATGGGCGCGAAATACCCGTTTCTCAGGTGATCATTGCGCACAAGGGATCCGACGGATCGGTAGAGTACCTGTCCACCATCGCGCGCGACATCACGCTGCAAAAGGAGTATGAAAAACGCATCACCCGCCTGAATCGCGTGTATGCCGTGCTGAGCGGCATCAACGCGACCATAGTCCGCACCCGGGACCGGCAGGAGATGTTCGAACACGCCTGCCGAATCGCGGTCGAACAGGGCAAGTTCCGCTTCGCCTGGATCGGCCTGCTTGATGCCAACGGCCTGGACGTGACGCCCGCGGCCAGGGCGGGCGTGGACGTAGGCTACCTCGACAATATCCAGTTGACAGCCAGGGATGATGCGCCCGGCCGCTGCGAGATGGTGGCGCGGGTGTTGCGGGAAAAGACGGCCGTGGTCTGCAACGATATCGACACCGATCCGCAGATGGCGCGCTGGCGCGAGGAGGCGCTGCGGCGCGGTTACCGGTCGGTGGTCGTGTTCCCGCTGCAACTGGAAGACAAGGTGATGGGGCTGCTGCTGCTGTACGCGTCGGAGGCTGGTTTCTTCGACACGGAGGAGATGAGGCTGCTCACCGAGATTGCCGGTGACATTTCGTTTGCGCTCGATCACCTCGAGAAGCAGGAGCGGCTAGATTACCTCGCCTACTACGATGCACTCACCGGTCTAGCCAACCGCAGCCTGTTTCTCGATCGGTTGGCGCAGCACCTGCGCAGCGCCGTCAGCGGCGGGCACAAGCTTGCCTTGTTCCTGATCGATCTGGAGCGGTTCAAGAACGTCAACGACAGCCTCGGCCGGCCGGCCGGCGACGCGCTCCTGAAGCAGGTGGCGGAGTGGCTGACACGCAATTCCGGGGACGCCAACCTGGTGGCGCGAGTGGGGGCGGACCATTTTGCCGCGGTGCTGCCGGAAGTAAAGCAGGAAGGCAACGTGGCGCGGATTACCGATAAATCGATCAAAGCTTTTCTGGAGCATCCGTTCCGCCTGAATGACGTCGTGTTCCGGATCGCCATCAAGGCCGGAGTGGCGCTGTTCCCGGACGACGGCGCCGATGCCGAGACATTGTTCAGGAACGCCGAGGCCGCGCTCAAGAAGGCCAAGGCGAGCGGCGATCGATACCTGTTTTACACGCAGAGAATGACCGAAGCGGTGGCCGGCAGGCTCACCCTGGAGACTCAGTTGCGCCAGGCGCTGGATAAAGAAGAATTCGTGCTCCATTACCAGCCCAAGGTGAACCTCGCGAGCGGCAAGCTCACCGGCGTCGAGGCGCTGATCCGGTGGAATGATCCGCGCACCGGCCTGGTGCCGCCGGGCCGGTTCATCCCGGTTCTGGAAGAAACCGGATTGATCTATGAGGTCGGTCGCTGGGCGCTCAAGAAAGCCATCGAAGACTACCTGCGCTGGCGCGCAGCGGGCCTCGCAGCCGTGCGCATCGCGGTGAACGTGTCACCGCTGCAACTGCGCCATCGCGGCTTCACCGCCGAGATCGAACAGGCAATCGGCATCGACGCGCAGGCGGCGGCGGGACTGGAATTGGAGATCACCGAAAGCCTGATCATGGAGGACGTCAAGCACAATATTGCCAGCCTGCAAGCGATCCGCGCCATGGGCGTCAGCATCGCCATCGACGACTTCGGCACCGGCTTCTCCTCGCTCAGCTACCTGGCCAAACTGCCGGTGGACACGCTGAAGATCGACCGCTCGTTCGTGATCGGCATGACCGCCGCTCCGGAGGGACTGGCGCTGGTGTCGACCATCATCAACCTGGCGCATTCGCTCAAGCTCAAGGTGGTGGCCGAAGGCGTCGAAACCGAGGAGCAATCGCGCCTGCTGCGGTTGCTCGCCTGCGACGAAATGCAGGGCTATTTACTCAGCAAACCGGTGCCGGCCGAGATCTTCGAAGCAAAATTCCTGGCTCCGCCTGCCGCCGGGTGACGAAGAAGGATGAAGATACCGATGGCGGCTTACCGATGGCGGCTGGTCGCGGATGAAGTGTATAGTTGCCACGCCTGTATTCAAAGGATGTCCATCTCATGAATCCATCAGCGCGCCTCCCGCAGTGTTTTCTCAAACAGTTCCACGCCGTTTGCCGTGCGGGGATCGGCGCGACATTGGCCCTGGCTGCGGTCGCCGCGCACGCGGATTCGATAAAGATCGGCGGCACCGGCACGGGACTGGGCGCGATGAAGTTGATGGCGCAGGAATTCAATAAATCCAGGCCGGATGCGCAACTGATCGTCACCCCCAGCCTGGGCAGCACCGGCGCGATCAGGGCGGTGCTCGCCGGAGCAGTGGATATCGGCATCAGCGCTAGGCCCGTAACCGCGGAAGAGAAGCGTCAGGGCGCGTCGGCGCGGGCCTATGCCCGAACGCCGTTTGTCATCGCCACCGGGGCGAAGAACAAGGGCGCCGGCCTGACCCTGTCCCAGCTCGTGGAAATATATTCTGGCAAAGTCAGCCGTTGGCCCGACGGGAGTCCGATACGCCTCGTAGTGCGTCCCGTTGCCGACGCCGACACCATTGTGATGAGAACGTTCTCGGCCGAGATGGACAGCGCGATCACCGCGGCCCTGGCGAGAAAAGGCCTGAGGATGGCCGATACCGACCAGGACAACGCCGATGCGCTGGAAAAGCTGCCGGGCTCGCTGGGAACGACGACGCTGACTCAAATCGTAACGGAAGACCGTGCCATCAGACCGCTTGTCCTGGACGGGGTGATGCCCACGCTGCAGTCCCTGGCCGCGGGACGCTATCGCTACTTCAAGACCCTGCACCTGGTCACCGGCCGCAATCCCTCGTCACTGGCAAAGGACTTTGTCGCATTTATCCGCTCGCCCGCAGGTCAGGCGGTTCTTGCCAGGAGCGGCAATTTAGCGCTTTAGGAATAAGTCATCCTATGCTTATCGCCGACATCGGTCTGGCCAGAACCATCCGGTTGATCGCCGCAACCATTGCAATCATCGTGGCGCTTTCGCTGCCGCTGGGTTACTGGCTGGTGGCCTACAACTTCGAGGCAGAAGAGACTTCCAACGATGCCGAGGCCCATGCCGAGCTTGTGACCCAGAGAATCAATGCCGACCCCGATCTGTGGCGCTTTGAGATCCCCAGGCTGGACGCCATCATTGCCACCCGGTCCCTCACCGACGACTTAGCGGAAAAGCATTACATCCTCGATGAGCGCGGTGCCGTAATTGCCCAAAGCGCGAAGAGCCTCTCCCTCCCCCCCCCCGATCCTGACGCGCTCCGCGCCGCTGCTTGATTCGGGTACGGTGGTCGGCCGGTTTGTGACCAGCCGTTCCCTGGTTCCGCTGTTACAAGATACCGCACTGGTGGCCCTGTTCGGGCTGGCGCTTGCGTTGGCCGTCTACGTCAGCCTGAGCGTGCTGCCCTTACGCGCGCTCAGGCGCGCATTGGGCGCGGTTGCCCAGGAACGGGAACGCCTGCGGGCGATCGTGGACAACGCGGTCGAGGGGATTATCACCCTCGACCTGCAGGGAATACTGCGCTCCTTGAACCCGGCGGCAGGACGTATGTTCGGCTACGGCAGCCTCGAAGTCGTTGGCCGCAGCGCAGGCGACCTGCTGCCCGAGATTGATATGACCAAGGCCGGTCTGCCGGGCGGACAAGCGCACCTCGGCACGCTGGAAACGGTCGGCCGGCGCAAGGACGGCACAAGCTTTCCGATCGAGCTTGCGCTCGGCCAGGCGATGCTGGACGGAAAGCCTCAATGGATCGCCATCGCGCACGACATTACCGAACGCAAGGAAGCAGAAGGCAGGATCGCATACCTCAACCGCGTACATGCCGTGCTGAGCGGCATCAATGCGCTGATAGTGCGCGTGCACGGCCGGGACGAGCTGTTCAGGGAGGCGTGCCGGATCGGGGTCGAGGCAGGCGGGTTCCGCATGGCCTTGATCGGCATCGTGGATCAGAACGCGGTGAAGATTGTCCCGGTCGCCTCGGCGGGCAAGGATGAGGAGATCCTGACCGCCATCAAAGCCATCTTGTCATCGAGTGAGAGTGCGCCAACCACCATGGTTGCGCGGGCGATCAGGGAGAAAAAGGCCGTCGTGTCCAACGATTCACAAAGCGACCCCAGCGTTTTGTTCGGCAAGAAATACGTCGAATCCGGAGTCCGCTCAATCGCAGTTTTACCGCTGATTGTCGCGGATGAAGCGGTAGGCGTGCTCGCGCTGTACGCCAGCGAGAGGGAATTCTTCCATGAAGAAGAGTTGAAGCTGTTGACGCAACTCGCCGGCGACGTCGCGTTCGCGATCGATCACATCGAAAAAGCGGATAAGCTCAACTACCTCGCCTACTACGATGCACTCACCGGTCTAGCCAACCGCAGCCTGTTTCTCGATCGGTTGGCGCAGTACATGCGCAGCGCCGTCAGCGGCGGGCACAAGCTTGCCTTGTATCTGATTGATCTGGAGCGGTTCAAGAACATCAACGACAGCCTCGGCCGGCCGGGCGGCGCCGCGCCCCCGAAGCCGGG
>Ga0080064_1003233_pt1 | contig 24426 bp, 23 predicted proteins | sample Subgrocontami54m_FD_69260 | JGI IMG/M metagenome (GOLD analysis project Ga0080064, IMG submission 69260) | Subsurface groundwater microbial communities from S. Glens Falls, New York, USA - GMW46 contaminated, 5.4 m (SPADES assembly) (version 2) ...
ATGAAATCAAATGGCCTCACGTCGCCGCGTGGAGGCAGACCAGCGGTGTTGCGGGCATTCGGGTCAACTGTGACCAGCGCTTCGTCGAACGTGTTGCAGATGTAGCGCCCAAGCACGTCGCGTGAAAAGTCAGTGTCAGGTGTAGGTAGACCGAGCTTCATAGAGACCTCCGTGTGCCCAGGCATAATTGAGTGCAACAGGTGGGAGCATTTCGAAACTGCCGCCTACTGCCCACACGCGCTGCTGCTGGCCGCCAGACAACTCGGCGGGCTTTGCGTTGAGGTAGTCCTGCGTGCTGAAGGACTGAGCCGGATTGGCCGAGGGCCGCAGGGCCTAGTTTCACCTTGGTGCCGATGGTTTTCAATAGTTGGGGAATAGTCAATGGGACCGCACGTCAGTGCGCTCCGGATTCCGCAGTTTGCAGGTCCATCGTTACCCGCTCCCCGTTGATGAGGACGGAGCCTTCGTTGATGAGCTGTTGCCCGGTGCAGTCGTAAGTTTCGTAACAGCGGAGCGCGGCGGTGGGGAAGAAAAACTCAACGGCCTCGCTGCCTTGAGTCGAAGGTGACTTATCCTGCTGGCCGATTGTGGTGCTGAAGGCGACACCGTCGAAATCCAGGTCGCCCTTGAAGTAGGCCATCAGTGGACGGATCAGGTGGGCGATGTGGTCGTCAAAAGCCAGCGCGGCCAACTTGTAGCGGCTACCATCAAGGTTTCCCGCTAATGTCGTATGGAGTGAAAACTCGAGAAAAGCTTGCTTTCGGAAAGCGACCATGGCGGGCGGCGCGTAGGCGACGAAGTGAGCCTGAGGGGCGATCTCTTTGACCACCAGGTCGATCATCTTTTGATACGAAGCTTGAATCTTAGCCAGAGATTCGGCTGAGGTGTCGCGCGGCGGCCCAGGCGGCGGATCGGTTGCAGCCGGACGCGGGAAAACTCGCTGCGCAGAAGCCATTCCGGCGGAATTCGCGAGCTTACTTCTTCCCGCGGATGCCCGGTCTGCTGCTTCGGATCCCGGACTCTGGCCCTGTACCCGCACAGCTTCTCCGGCATTGTCGCTTAAGTAAAAAATGAAAGGCTCTCCGTTCACAAAAAACTGTCCATCGAGAAGTCCGGCCTGGCGGTCGCTTTCGGTCTTACCGTTGACCAGGCGCAACGCGGCATTCTTCGAAAGCACGAGGACCAGGTTTTCCGGGCGCTCCATGCGCACGCCCAGCGCTTTTCCGCCGACACGGTGCGAGATCTCCATCGCAAAGCCTTCCACGTCCGGATTGTCCTTGAGCACCGGCATGGCGATTTCCAGGATGGGCATCATGACGTCCTGAAAGGTGCGCAGGGCCCGATGGCTCTTATCCACCGTCTCGGAGGCGTACGAGGCAAAGTAGTTGCCAGTCAGTTCGACCACCGTCATCCCGCCATAGATGTCGAAGCGGAGCGAGCGCTGGTCAGCACGCTCCTGCTGCGCCAGTTCCAGGTCGAGCACCCGGCTGAAATAAAAATTGTAAGGAAAGACGTGGGCCTGCACTTCGGAGCCAATGGTCTGCAGTTGCTGGAAATACTTCTCCTGCAAGGCACGCATTTGCGGCTGCTTGATCTCGGCCGGAGTGAGAGCCTGTCCTGCCGAAAAGCAGGCAAGACTCAGAACCACAGGCAACAACCAGCGGCTACTTCTGTGCGTAAACAATGCCGGGAGCTCCGTAAGGGGGATCGGAAACTATCCGAATATAGGCAACTAGTGCTCGAATCTCGGATTTCGACAAAGTATATCCGTAAGGAGGCATGAGCGGGGACTTGTTCAGCGCCGGGCCGCCATGGGAAATGATGGCGGTCAGGTCCGCTTCGCTCATCTTGTTCAGTGTGTCGCCTTCGGTGAAGGGGTGCGGCTTGACTTCCAGGTTGTCGTAGTTCGAGACGCGCTCTGGGGTGGATTCCTGGTTGTGACAGCGAGCACAGTGCAGGTCGTTAAGCTGGCTGCCGACCATTTCCTGATAGCCGAGGGCGATCTCTTCGATTTTCAACTCTGCGGCTTTGCCCGTCTTAGTGGTGATGCTCGCCGTGAGCTGGTAGCGGCTGGGAATCGTGCCCAAGGAAACGATGGTCGTGAACTGTCCGCTGGAGTCGCTGAGGCCGGCAGCCGGATCGAACGCTACTCCGTTCGGTCCGCGCATGATGACGAGCGCGCTGGCCACGGCGTTCCCTTGCTCGTCATTCACCTGCACGACGACGGGTTGACCCAGGGGGGTACCCACTTCAGCAGTCTGTTTGCCACCGCTCGATTCGACGATGGCCGCTCCGTAGGCAGTGGGCTTGGGGACCAGAACAAAGGTCTTGGGCTGCCGCGAGCAGCTAACGGACACCGCGGCGGCAAGAAGGATCGGAATGCGCGCGGTACGCTTCATCGCTTCTTCGCCTCCTGCGTTTCACGTCCCTTCTGGCTCATCAGGAATCCGGTTAAGGCCCGCGCTTCATCGTCGCTGAGGTTGCGTTTCGGTTCCTGCGTGCCGGGGCGGAGTGCCTGCGGGTCTTTCAGCCAGTTGTAAACCCACGCCGCGGTCAGGCGCGAACCGACGTGAGTCAGGGTGGGACCGATGTAGCCCTTGTCCTGTTTCGTGTCGATGATGTGGCACGCCTGGCAACCGTACTTCGAATAGTAGAGTTGCTTCCCCAGTTCGACCTGTCCGGGCGCGTAGCCGGCGAGCGGCATGGAGTCGCGATCGATCTTCGGCGACTGGTACACGGTCATGATGTAGTCCGTGAGGGTGTCGATTTCCGCGTCGGTGAGATTGAACTTGGGCATGCGCCGGATGAGCGCGGGACGCAGCGTATTCGGGTTGCGAAAGAACTGCACCAGCCAGTCGCGCTGGACCGAACTGCCCTCCCACGTCAAGTCGGGCGCCATGTCGCCGCCGCGGCCATTCATCGTGTGGCAGGAGAAGCAATTCAGGTCCTTGATCAGCTGCCCCGCTTTTCCAGCCGGCTCGTAATGCGAAACCGCCGGCGCTGGGACGGTCTTCGTGGCCGGCATAGTCAGTGCGCGCTCGCTATGCGAGAGCAATGCGTTCACCAGCCCATTCACCTGGGCAGTAGTGAAGTTGTACTGCGGCATCTTCAAGCTGGGACCAAAGGCGCGGGGCTGGCGAATCTTGGCCTCGATGAAGTCGTACAACGTGTGCGGAACATCGGGAGCGAAGGCCAACTGGTTCACCGGCTTGCTGCCGATCTTCGTCAGTTCGGGAGCGAAGGTCTCCGGGCGCTTGATGCCATTGATTACGTGGCACGACGCGCACCCGTACTCGTTCACCAGCCGCTTGCCATGCTCGATTTGCTCAGGAGTGGCCGGGTCGAGATGCACGTTCGCCAGCAGGTCGGAATCCGTCTTCCCCATCAGGAAACCGCTCAGCAGGCCGACTTCCCGATCGGAGAAGCGGTAGTGCGGCATTCCGGTAGCTGGATCGTAATCGTGGGGATTACGCACCCACGCCTGCAGCCACACCGGCTTTACTTTTGAGCCTACTTTTGTAAGCTCCGGCCCGAGGTTACCGCCGACCAGGTTTCCGGCGGCGTTCTGTACGGCGTGGCACGACGCACAGAACGATTCGCCATACAGGCTGGCGGCCTTGGTCTGCAGGGCTGCGTCATCCTTCACCTTCTTCGACTGGTCGAGTGAAGCTGGCATGATTTTGAGCGAAGCCGGTGTGCTGGAAGCGATGAGGAAAGTTGAGATGTCCCGCGCCTCCTCATCTTTCAGCTTGAAATTGGGCATGGTCGCGGTGGAAGAGTACGCCTGCGGATCCTTGAGCCAGGCATAGATCCACTCGCGCGTGGTTTTGTCGGCGATATGCAAGAGTGGCGGAGGATCGTCGGTCGCGGCCAGGGGTGTACCGTCCAGCCGCTTGATAGTGTGACAGTGGACGCAGCCATACTGCGCGAGCATCTTACGGCCGAGATTCAACTGCGGCGTGCCTTTGAGATCCTGCTGGTGGCACTGCCCGCATGACGATTCCAGATATTTCGCTGGCAAGATCGGTTCTTCCCAGGCCAGCGTGCTCTTGTGTGCTTCTTCGACTGACGTGGCCGCGCCCTGCCCGCGATGGCACATCGAGCAGCCGAATTCTTCCACCTTGTGGGGAACATCCGGGTGATGGCGGTAGGGCTGCGCCGTGATATCCATCAACGTCGCTTCTTTGAGCGCGCTGTGGCACGTCGTGCAGCGATCGACGACGCCCAACTCGGGTAACCAGATTTGCTGAATCCCCGGTTCGAAGTGGCGGCGCAGAGTGACCGCGTCGCTGCGCTTGCTGATCAGGCGCTCGTAGCCGCGCTGATACCGATGCCAGTCGGCAAAGTAGTCCTTCGTCGGAGCAATCGCCAGCAGGACCACCAACACCAGGCTCATCCAGCCGAACGTGCGCACGGTATCGCCGAAGAATTTCTGGCGGAGTTTCACGAGAGAGTCCGGGAGCCGCACTTAGCTCCTCCACGGCAGAACCCAGGACCAGCCCGGGCCGCGGAAAAGGGTGCCGACCGTAGTCAGAACCACCAGTTCGCACAAGAACCAGCTCATGATCCAGAAGGAGAGCGGTTTGGCTGCCAGCGAGCGGCGAAACTGGAAAGGTGAGTTGGCCGGCGTGTAGGCGGCCACCGCCATGAGCGCCACCGTGATGAGAGTGGGAATGAGAGCCACAACTACATCGAAAATTGCCAGAAACACACAGAAAACAGTCGCGACCATCCAAAAGATGCGCAGGCGTTTCTCGCGGTTCTTGCTAAATAGACCTGCCGCTTCCACGTTGATGTTGAAATACGGGATCACGATCAGCGCGATCACCACCAGCGTTGGCACCAGCACACCGGCAACGACGGGCGGGAAATAGTGCAGCAGTTCCTGCAATCCCAGGAAGTACCACGGAGCCTTCGCGGGATTCGGGGTGTGCGACGGATCGGCCAAACCTTCCAGCGGTGCATCAAAAAAAAGCGAAATCAGGACCAGGACGATGGCCAGCACTTCCACCACAACGGCCGCGCGGAAGAGCACCTCCGGGAACGATTGCACGATCGCCTCGTCATGCGCCTTGACCTGGGCTGAGGTGCGGCGGGTTACGAAGGCGACGCGGACGGGGTTTTTGCGTGCGTCCGAACCTGCGCCGGCCACAAAATCTCTGGAGTCGCTCATAGCGCCGGCCTCGCGGGAGCCGTGGTCATGACCACGTCCGGCTCACCCTGGCGCGCATAGAGACCGCCATCCTTACGAATCCGCCAGAAATGCACGGCCACGACGAGCAGTGCGACCAGCGGCAGGATCATGCAGTGCAGCACGTAAAACCGCAGCAGGGCGTTGGCATTGACGAAGTGCCCGCCGAGCATTAGGTACCGAATCTTGCCGCCCGCCAGAGGCACGGCGGAAGCGATGTTCGATCCGACCGTGATCGCCCAGAACGCCAGTTGATCCCAGGGCAGCAGGTAGCCGGTGTAGCTCAGCAGCAGCGTGAGCAGCAGCAGAAACACGCCAATGACCCAGTTGAATTCGCGCGGCGGCCGATACGCTCCGCGGTAGAACACGCGGAACATGTGCGCGAATACCAGCAAGACCATGGCGTGGGCCGACCAGCGGTGCAGGTTGCGCAGAAATTGTCCGGAGGAAACGACAAATTGCAGACCCTTGGTGTCGGCATAGGCCTGCGGCGCGGACGGGTGGTAGTAGAGCATCAACAAAATTCCCGTGATCGTTAGGATGACGAAGCTGCCCAACGTCAACGTGCCCAAATACCAGGTGGCGTTGAATTCGAGCATGCGCTTCCGCACCTTGGTCGAGAGCAGGTGCAGGAAAACGTTCTGCTGGATCACCATCGAGTTGTGCAGCGTGCTCGAACCGGTACCGCTGCGGAAAATCGAGCGCCACACTCGCGTTCCGCGCAACCCGTCGAAGTATTTGGTGAACCTGGTGTTCATGGCTAAACCCTCACGAACTGCAGAAGACGGATTTCATTCGAGCGGTCCACCATCAGTTCGCCTTCCTCGCTCAGCCACATCCGCAACCAGAGCAGCGGCCTGGGGGCTGGCCCTTCTTTCTTCACGCCTTCGCGCGTGAACTTGCTGCCATGGCAGGGGCAGGCGATGGTGTCGATCTCTGGCTTCCACACCGTCAGGCAGCCGAGATGCGTGCACACCGCGTTCAGGGCGAAAAACCCTTCCTCGCCGTGAACGACGAAAATCCGGGCGTCGACGTCGAGCGTGACCGAATCCAGCGGATAGCTTTCCGGCTTGCCCATGTTCACGACCGGGGAGGGCTCGTACAGCACGTTCGGCGACAGGAACTGATATCCAAAGGCAACGGATCCCGCAGTCGCAATGCCGAGCGAGCCGAGTCCCATCCGGACGAAGAACTCCCTTCGGTCAATACCAGCGTTGGCGGCGGTTTGAATTCTGTCTTTCTTTCCCTCTGCCATGTTTTCCTCAACCACGCTTTCCTCGGCTATCACTATTTCGGTGCGGTTGCCGGGGCGGCCGGCTGGGCACGCAGGCGGGCATCAATCGCTTCGATTGAAATCAGGCCGGTTGGTTCCGCTGGCAACAGGTTGTACGACTCCATGCTGATTGTATTCACCGGACACCGCGCCGCGCACAGTCCGCAACGGATGCAGCGCGTTTCATCTTTCAGCATTACGGAACCAACGCCCTGAGCTAGTTCTTCGACAGTAATGTCGGGCAACTCGGCTTCGTAGAGAGCGCGGTTGGCGGAGAGGTGCTCGATGGTCTCCGCGCTGAACTCCACCCGGTCGAGCTGGACAAGTTCGAGGCAGTTCTCCGGGCAAACATCCACGCAGCCGCCACAGAGAATGCAGATCGAGGCGTCGTCGGCGTAGCCCTCAAAGATGGTGTTAACCCAGCAGTGCAGGCAGCGCTGGGCCTCGACCATGGCGGCCCGCTCGTCGTAGCCCTCTTCCACTTCAGTCATGCCGGTGCGGCGGTCGAGCGGCAGCATCGGGATCGGCTGACGGACGAGATCCATGAACTCCTGTGGCATAGCGTGGCGCTTGAGATCGGTGACTTCAATCACTGGTTCAGGATGCTGCGTGCCTCGCACGAATTCGTCGATGCCCATGGCGGCGCGCTTGCCGTCGCCGACGCTGTCGATGATCAGGCGGGGGCCAAAGACGCAATCTCCACCCGCGAAGATGCCGGCAGCAGAAGTCATCAGGGAATGGGGGTTCACCGGGATCAGGCCACGGGGCGAGACCTCGACGCCATCTTCGGGACGGAGGAAATCGAGCTTGGTGGTCTGGCCGATCGCCATGATGACCGTGTCGCACTCGATCTGCGTTTCGCTGTTGTCGTAGAAGGCAGGGTTGAAGCGGCGCTGCTCATCGAATACGTATTTCGTTTTCAGGCATTCGAGGGCAACGACCTTGCCTTCCTTGCCGACAAAACGTTTTGGGCCCAGTCCGGGGTGAAGAATCACGCCCTCCATCTCGGCTTCTTCAATCTCTTCCAGGGCGGCTGGCATCTCGTCGCGCTTTTCGAGACAGACCACGTGAACTTCCTGGGCGCCCATGCGCAAGGCGGAGAGCGAAATATCCACCATCTCCTTGGTGGCGACGGCGGAGACGTTATCGTCTGAAGGCGCGAGTTCCTCGACGCCGGACGCGTGCTGGCGCAACACTTCGCGCGCCGCCGAGCGAGCCACGTCCATGGCAACGTTGCCGCCGCCGATGACAAGCACATTGCGGCCGATGGTGAACTTGTATCCGAGATTGACGTTGAGAAGAAAGTCAACGCCACGATGCACGCCGTCGAGATCCACGCCCGGGATGGTGAGATCGCGGCTGCGATGGGCCCCGATGGCAATTAGGATAGCGTCGAAACCTTGCTGGCGCAGATCGGCAATCTGAAAATCGCGCCCGGCAGCCTGATTCAGCTTGAGCGTGATGTCGCCGGTGGCAAGGATCTCGCGAACCTGGGCCTCGATGACATCGCGCGGCAGCCGGTACTCGGGAATGCCGAGATAAAGCATGCCGCCCGCAACCGGCGCGGCCTCGAAGATCGTGGCCGAGTAGCCCATGAGGGCGAGATCGTGGGCCGCAGAAAGGCCGACAGGACCGCCGCCAATCACCGCGACTTTGAAAGGAAGCTTCTGCAGTTCCCGGCCGGCGCTGACGTCAATGGGGTGCTTCGATTCCGGCCCGTAGCGCTCGGTGAGGAAGCGCTTCAGCGCGCGGATAGAAATCGGCTTATCGATCTGGCCCCGCCGGCACGCTGTTTCGCAAGGGTGAGCGCAGACCCGTCCGCAGATGCTGGCCAGAGGATTCGGCCCGCGCGCGTACTTGTAGGCCTCTTGGAATTGGCCTTCCGCAATCAGCCCGACGTACCGTCCTGCGTTGGTGTGCGCGGGACAGGCCATCATGCAGGGGAAGTTGGTGTGCAGCCAGTCCTCATCCACCTTTTTATCGAGGAAGCGCTTTAGCATGGGGGCATTTCGGTCCGGCTCTGGGATCATGAAACTGCGTTAGATCCGGGAGAGCGGAACTTGCGCCCGCTCTCCCGTTTTCGCCTTTACTTGGTCAAGGTGAAATCGGCCTTTGTATCGCCGGCCACGGAGACCGCCTTAGTTTGACTCTTGGCGCCTTCATGCCACGCCACCACGTTGTACTGGCCATCGGGAACATTCTCGATCTTGTAGTTCCCGCTTTTATCGGTCGTGGCATGGTACAGCGTTGGGACCACGACGACATAGCCGGCCATTTCCGGATGGACGTTGCAGAGCAAGGCCGCCACCCCCGGCTGGTCGAATTTGAACGGACGCTTTTCGCCCTGCGGCCAGGTGCCCAGGTTTTTCCCCGGCAGCTTCTTCGTGCCCTGCATCAGCGAGGGCCAGAACACGTTGTGGGCGACTTTATCGCTGTTTAAGAAATCCACCGTGGTTCCCGCCTCGACCACAAGGGTATGCGGTTGAAAGAGCAGGCCCTTCTGGTCCATCACCGGATGTTGGGAGGGCGCGGGGAAGGTTTTGCCCGGGATGGTATCCACGTACACAACCGACTCGCCGGCAACCCCGGAGACTTTGCCGCTGATCGAGCCCGCAAAAGCGCTCGCCGAAAGAGCCGCGGCCAGAACTACGATGATGCCAAGGTTCCTTTTCATCTCATGTCCTCGTGGGGCGTTGGCCTGGGGGACCAGGTCTCCCCAGGGATGGTTTTTCTAGAAGACAAAATCCAGTCCCGCCACCGCCGAATTGGTGCGACTGGCAGTCGTCTCACCCGTGTTGGGGTCCGTGAAAGCCTGTTCCGGCCGGATCTGATATTCAAACGCCGCCTTGATGTTAGCGTGAATCAGGAACTGCACCCCCGGCGTAATGCGTTGCCGCGTGGAATGGAAGGGCGAGAAGAAGCCCGCTCCCTCCTCGCCGTTCAAGCGGTCGGAAGCCGAGTTGACATTGTCCCAGCGCAGAATCGTCATCATCCAAGGTCTGGCCAGGTAGTCTGCTTCGAGAAAACCGCCGCCGAAGTGCACTGACGGGCCAGGGGTGAACCCGGTCTCCTGGAAGACCTGGTTTCGGTCGTGGCCGTACATGTACACGCCAAAGAGGTTGAAGTTGCGGTAGTTGAAGCTGAAGTTGCCGCCCAGGCGGTAGAACGGCTCCCGCGCGGTGAAAACGGTATCTCCCGCATTCAGCCGCTGCACCGAGCGCCCATAGAAGCCGAAGGCGCCCAGGTCGAGGTAGGTGTGGTCGCGAGGCCCGGATGTGCCCGTCGCTTGCACCCCTTTGCGGCTTGCCTCATCTCGCTCCAGATTGAAGCGGTAGGAGAAGCGACCGTAAAGGTCCTTGAAGTTCGAGTCGGAGGAGAACGCGTCGCCACCGGGACCCACATTCAACCCCTCGGCAACCGTTCCGCTCGTATTTTGGTTCACCACCGCCAACGAGTAGTGATAGCCGCCATAGGTGTGGCCACCGCTGAACTCAACCCCCTGCGCCGCGCTCGACATGGCGAACCCGTTGTTGACAAAATCTGCGCCGGTGCCGACGTTGGGCTGGTCGAAGATGTCCCACCCACTCAGGTTCCAGCTGCGCGCCGGGCTGAACGGCAGATCGAGCTCGAACTGTCCGATACGAAGACTAAGCGCATCTTTGGGCAACTTCAGGAAGCGGCCGATGTTGACGAACTTCAGATAGGCATCGCCCATGCCACCATCGGCGCCGGAGCCGCCTACGGCAATGTCGTCGTCAATCCAGAAGGCAATATCGCTGCCGAAATTGCCCGCCATGAAGAAACTCAGCGTGCCGTTCTGGAAGTCGGTCCGCGGAATGCCCGGCGCGCCCTCGGCCGGCGGAAAGAACCTGTTCCGGTTGCGGCTCAGCACCTGGAAGAAGGTGGCATAGCGGATGCCGATGGGTGGCATGCCGGGGACGGTGCCGGGCCAGATCGTCCTTGGCCACAGTTCTTTCTGGGCCGGCGCGCCCAGCATTACGGGCGGCACTTTGATGAAGTCTTCGTCGTCCTTGGGGAACTTAAAACCGGCATCCTTGAAAGCTTTCCCGAAGTCATTCAGCTTGGGAAAATCCACATGACAGGTGCTGCAGGAAGTTCCATATTGCCGGGAAAACGCAGGAATTGCGTGACCGTATGGGACCGTTGCGAGAACTACGGCAGCGACACAAACTCCTACCCACCAGCTGAGTCGCATGGCACTCTCCTTATAATAATTTAGTTACAAGAACCTCTTTTGCCCCAACCCGATTGCAGGGATTTTCAGTCACAATGAACATCGAAGCTGTGCGTCCGCTCACCCCTGCCTGTGATCGCGATCACACTGCCATGTCGAGGACGGGCGTGCTAGGAGATCTAGGATTATTGACGTTGGGGGGCAGTTGATCGCCCTTTGTCCAACGGGACGGTGGCGTTGCATGTGATCTGGGCGGGCATAGGGAAGCCCGCCAGACTGTTACGAAATAGCAATCGGTCTCGAACGCGACCCCGCCGTACGCCGTTTCCTGCAGCAGTGTCAGTCGGCGTTGGCACGTTGAGCCCTAGCTGCCGAAGGGGCCATTGACAATAATCGGTACCGTAGCGGGCAGGCTGAGAGTCGTCAACAACAATCGGATCGAGTGCATTGGAGAAGGGGAAGGGGTGCACGCTTATGAGCAGTCCAGACGCCCAAGGTGATGCCGAAACTCACATTTCGCAAGAATGTAAACCCCTTCTGTAAACCCCGCCGCATTCTCAGGCCATCAGTCTGGAAGCGGGGCCCGAAGTCTTTGAAGAGAGGAACCAGTGATGCTGAAGGTGAACCCCTGGCTCGAATCCAGGTGTTCGCTCTGCCACACCCTGATTGGACAGCAAGTGTTTGAAGGGAAATGGTCGGCCCTAGCAGACGATTTTAGAACTTTCGTGGCTGATGCGACATGGCCCTTGCCCTTGTCGGATTCCCTTGTGCAGGTTTTCGAACCGCGTCCAGTCCCCTGAGTTGCGGCAACTTGTGTAGGCAAGGGCCGCAATGTGCCGAAAAGAAATCTTTTCGGCTCAGTTTCCGAGTAGCCGACGATACGCCCGGAATCGTCGGATCCGTTGTGCACTGGTCAAGACAGGGCGACTCATGAGGAGTGCTGCGAACTGGCCACAGCATGGGCCAGATGAATCATCGCTCGTGCGATACGGGTTCCCGATAGTTATTATCACCGTCCTCCTCTTGTACCGGATCTCTCCTGGCGTTTTCGAAAAGCAGAAATTCTCATTTTGTTGCCGCAGATGTTCATGCTGCACCACGTCCTCGTGCCGCTTTTGCTGGTATCGAGGAAGAAGAGAATACACTCCGGATTCTGGCACTTGCGAATGCGGCCTGAGTGCTGATCTGTGAGCAGGTGTGCGAAGGCGAATGCTATCGGTCTAGAGAGATCCTCAGGCTGTCCGACTATCCATTTCTGCTGCAATTTTGCTCCTCGCTTCGTATCGGAGAGCGCGAAAATACTCCGGGGTTCCTGCAGCAGTCGGTTCGTTTCTTCAAGGGCATTTCCATCCACGGTTCCGTGCTGGGAGAGCTTTTGTAGTGCCGTCCGCAGTGCCTCTCGGTAGTCCTTCGCACAACAGAGTGCCTTCTCCAACCGGGATCTACCAAAACTGCGCGTGACCTCCCTCAGCGACTGTTCACCCAGCATCTCTGAGTCACGCAACCACTGGAGTAAATCTCCGGGCTCTTCCAGCAAGTCGACCCTCGTACCCCCTTGAACAATCTGGGTGTTCACAAAGTCGATTGCAGGGGCATTTCCGACCCACAAAAATTTGTCGCTTCTTTCTGGAACTTTCATGAGACTCAATCATCCAATGGTGTAACGGTCATTAAATATAATAGACCGTTACATCCTTAGATGCAAAAGGAGCACAAATGACGCGTTTAACTGTAATAGACCCCGCAAAGGCTACCGGCAAGGCTAAGCAATTGTTGGACGCAGTGCAAGCCAAGCTCAAGATTACTCCGAATATGACCCGGGTGATGGCCAACTCGCCCGCCGTGCTGGAAAGCTATCTTTCATTCAGCAGCGCACTTTCTGGAGGCGCTTTAGACGCGAAACTGCGTGAGCAGATCGCCCTCGAAGTTGCCGAGTTGAATTCCTGCGAATACTGCCTATCAGCCCATACGGCGATCGGAAAGTTGGTGGGACTGAACGATTTCGAGATCACGGCGGGGCGAGAAGGCAAATCCGATTCGCCGAAGACCGCAGCGGCGCTCCAGTTCGTTCGCGAAGTTGTTACGAAGAAAGGTCGCGTGGGCGATGGAGAAGTGGAAGCAGTTCGCAAAGCCGGGTTCAGCGACGGCGAAATTGCAGAACTCGTCGCCAACACAGCTGTGCACATCTTCACCAACTACTTCAACAACGTCGCGGCCGTGGAAGTCGATTTCCCGAAAATTGCCCTCCGCAAAACGGCCTGAAACACATTGCAGTCTTCGGCTGCGGTCAGAGGCACTCCGAGGTGGATTCCGGTCCATAGTGCCTTTTTTGAGATCGAAGCTATGCACATCGCTGAGATTTGGCGTTATCCCGTTAAGAGCCTAGCGGGCAATCGTCTCACGACTGCCGAAGTATCGCGCCTTGGCGTGATCCATGACCGCGAGATCGTCATCGTACACGGCGATCGCGTTGCGACCGCCCGACGCTATCCAAAGCTTCTGGGATTGCGTGGGGCGCTCGACTCCGAGGGCGTTCCCACTGTCAGCGGTCATCGCTGGGACAGTTTGGAAGCGCAAGCCCTCGTCGAAGAGGCTGTGGGTGGACCCGTGCGCCTAGTTCAGGTAGCAGGTCCCGAGCGATTCGACATACTCCCTCTGCTCGTGGCGACGGATGGCGCCATCGCACGGCTTCGTGTTGACGGCCGTCGGCTTAGGCCGAATATCGTAATCGGCGGAGTACCCGATTTGGAAGAGCGCGCCTGGCCGGGGAGACAAATTCGAGTCGGCCCGGTCCTGATAGAGGCAGCACAGCTTCGCCAACGCTGTGTGATGACCACTTATGACCCCGATACGCAAATACAAGACATGAACGTTCTCAAACGAATCGTCACGGAATTTGAAGGCACAATGGCACTTGATTGTTCGGTGATTACCCCCGGTCCGATTCGCGTAGGAGATGCTGTGGAAATCATGTAAGAGAGATCAATTATGACTCAGATCATTGTTCCTCCGTTCAACGAATTGAGTGCCAAAGCGAAGGTTCAGCTCGCCGAGGACGTCTGGAACACTCGAGACCCTGAACGGGTAGTTCTGGCATACACGGAAGATACAGAATGGCGGAACCGCACTGAGTTTCTGCACGGCCGCGAAGAGATAAAAGAGTTCCTGAAGCGCAAATGGCGAAAGGAGCTCGACTATCGGCTAAAGAAGGAACTCTGGGGCTTCCGCGAAAACCGGATGGCGGTGCGTTTCGAATACGAGTGGCACGATACGGAGGGCCAGTGGTTTCGATCCTACGGCAACGAGATGTGGGAATTCGCTGAGAACGGATTGATGCGGAGGCGCTATGCCAGCATCAACGATGCCCCTATTCGGGAGGAAGATCGGCGCATTGTCGACACACTTTCCTCATGTTCCGACAGGTAGCGGTTGGAGACTGCCCACAAATCTTCTTCCGGGAAACGGGGCCAGATGTGGGCCATTCCTGACACCTTGCGATTGACGGCCTATCCGGAAACTGAGCCTTAGCGTGTGGAAACCATGTAGTTTTGGCTCACCCAAATTGCTTTGCTCCAGGCAAGTCTCATCAGCAATTTAGAAGCGTCACACCACCGCACGGTTTTGGCACGGCTGCTCTCAGTTTCTGACAAGCCCGTCATACGGCCCGAGTGGGTTCCTCCGTCTGCTCAGCGAGCGAAGTCTTTGGGTTTAAGCGATACTGGGCCCCATTTGACTCGGCTCACGTTTGTCCGGTTCTGCACGTCCGCGAGGAAGTTGCCCGCGATATCTACAAACCGCTCGGCGGTGTCGCAGTAGGCCGCGTCTTTCCCAAGACCAACGAAGGCTGCAAGCCCCTCTTGCAGCGAATGGCTTTCCGGCAAAGGTGCGTAGTTAACTCCGGTTTTCAGCTTGAGCAACTTCAGGAGCTCCTCGTCAGGCTCCATTGACGGATCGTGCTTGTACGAGTTTGCCAGAAGACGAAGAGCCTCCATGTGTTCGTACGCGGCGAAAGAATTCAGGTTCAGCCTGGCGTTGATCTTCTTCCAGCCTTTGCGTTTTAGTTGCTCCACTTTCTCCTGATATTGCTGACCGCTGATTTCCTTCCGGTCGTCTGCTGCCCGCGCCGCAAGCCTGACCAGCTCCCTTTCGACTTGATGCCTCAATGTAACCAGCAACATCAGGCAGAGTTCGTTGACGAACGGCATATCTCTGAATAGCCACTGGTCATTGGCAAAATCTGGGTCTTCGTCTGTTAGCAGCTCGCTCCTCCGTTGTTGCTCGCCTTTAATCACGGTGATTATGTCTTGCAAAATGCGCATCTCCATAACTGCCTCGCAACAACGTTCCTTGGAGTTCGAAAAACTATTACATCACACAATTTCCGAATTCCCTCAAGCCGGGCACGCCCGGGCTGTGCAGTCGGCTTCTCGGAAACTGGGCCGAAAAGGTCGCCCACGGCAGGCTTCTAAGTGGCTGATGAGACACGCCCGCAGCAAAAGCAATTTGAGTGAACCAAAACCACATGGTTTCGGCACGGCGGCAGGTCAGGATTGTTGGTGTAAACGCCTGTTTACATCAACTATGCTACCCTCCCAGCGATGCAGGAGAGCGGGCCTCGGGTAACCAATCGCGTAGCTATTGCAATAGCGTTTCTGTCCATTGCTCTGGTGTCGTGTGGGCCGCGAGTTGACCGCACAGCCGCAAAGACCGTGGGTGACTCCTTCATGTCCGACTTGGTTGCGAACCGCCTTGACGATGGGTTAAGCAAAATGGAGCCAGAACTGGTTCAGATGCTGGGACACGACAAAACCATCGAGGCGATGCAAAAGGTGTTTGACTACTGCGGCCGTCCACTCGGTAGCCAGTTCCAGCGCGATGAAATTGGGTTTTATGCCTATCTTGACGGACGAAAAAAGCCGATGCGGAAGTTCTACTATGCCACCCCCACCGCCCAACTCCCAGACGGTGGATGTTACTTCGCCGTACTGGTGGTACCCGGTGACCAGGGCGACTATAGGGTAGTTGCGTTCACGGCAGGAAAACAATAATCGCTTCAATGTTGGCGAAACGTCGTGATTTTCGCCAGCTATTCTCAGTTGGTGTAAACGCAGGCCACCGACCTAGCACTTAACGAAAGCCAATAAATAAAGGCCTCCGGCGCGGTTTCCCGACTCACGGAGTAGGCTGGAGAAGGCACATTTAGGCTCGGTTGTGCCCTACTTGTGCCCTGGAACTTTGGAACCCGCCGAAAATTCCTTGCAAGAACTTCCCCGGTGTGAGTTCTTAATACAAGGAGCAAACAAAATGCGAACGTCACTTCTGTGTTTCCGTTTGAAAAGGAGATCCGAAAGAGCGTGGCCTTCATTCATTTGATCTGCCAAAAAGGCCAAGACATGTTTGATGTCAAGGGAACCGGATTCTTCGTGTCATATCACGATGAGAGATTCGCGGAGGGTTCACGCTTTATTTACTTCATCACCAACCGCCACGTCGCGGAGTGTTGGGACAACGACGACAAACCCATGGACGTGAAGTCCGCCAGCGTGCGCTTTAATCATGTTGACGGATCATCACCCGAAGAGTCGTTGAACTCAGCCGGTAACGTTGACTGGTTCATTCCGACGGATGAGTCGGTAGACCTGGCACTACTTCCGTTGCTTCCCGACAGAAAGCAGATTGACTATCGCGCTATTCCATTCGAGATGCTGGCAACCGAAGACATCGTTAACCGAGACATCTTTGAGGGTCAAAAGATCATGTTTACGGGGTTCTTCTATCAGTTTGCGGGGGAGAAGAAGATGCAGCCCATCGTCCGTGAAGGCTCTGCAGATGCAAGGTTAAACCAGCGTTACTGATGTATAATGCCGTCTGCTTGGAAGTTCAAAACGGAAATGCCGGTTAGCATACTCTCCGGCTATGGCTTCGGCCAGGTTTGGTCGTGGTCCCCGACCTGCCTCTAGTACGACACCGTGCGTTTCAACGAACCGTATCGGATCCATACGGCCAACCAGCCCCTGTCATTGTGCCAGATGTGTTTCCTTTCGGCACGCCAAGAAAAACTCGGCACCAATTCGCCACCAAAACTAGGCTGTTCTTGGCTGTTTCGGGCGGAGTGAAAAGCGGAATTTGAGGAGACCAACACTTTCGAGTGTAGTACAAATGACATAAGTCATGGTGTGTCCGATTAGGGAGGCTGCGAAAGCGACCTCGGTCAGGGGTTTACGGGAACAAGCAGCGTGAAGCTGGGAGGAACCGCAGCCAACTTCAGTGTTGTGTCCGACATCTAAAGCGATGTATATACTACCAGCGCGCGTAGTCGTTTTCCCCCGATCCCGTGCACACAAGTATCAACAAATCACCTCACCCAAATCGCGTTCTCGGAGCATGCTTCGCGGAACATGCTGATAGGACGAGGCAGCAAACGATGGAAACAAGCGACTTCTGCATAGCTTTGTCGTCAAAATGGTTAGGGTAGCACAGGGTGGATTTCCCCACACAGAAGAGTGATTTCCCAATGTAAACCGCATTTTCTGCAAAGAGGTTTTTGGCACACCCTGGAATACGGGTGACGCGCAATTTGGGCTCGGGTACGCCGAAGCGTGTCGGAAAGAAACCCTTCCGAACAATGCACAGCTAGCGGTCCAGGGACTAGGTTTTCTAAGGACAGACGGTTTCCGCATTCCATGCTCTGGAGTTAACGCTAGTTTCACGAGCGACCCTCGGGCCGGGACTCACTTTGGTGCGCCCGTTCTTCGTGCCGAGTACAGTAGTAGAATCACTTCATAATGTGTCCAGGCAAATGGCGTTGCGTCGGGTTTCTGCTTCTTTGTGCGCTCGCCTCGGTTCATGCGCAGGGACTGCCCCCCGAAGAAAAGATCCCCATTGAGCGTTGTGACCTACTGCCTGTGGTCCTTGTGCGCATCGAGGGAACCAACATGCGGTTTCTTCTCGACACGGCTGCTACTACCATGCTCAATATAAAGTCTTTTTCGAAGGGGCGGTCGAAGAAGATACAAATCTCCTCTTGGAGCGGAATAGCCGCTACAAGCGCGCGCGAAGTTTTTCTACCTCAACTCTCTCTCGGTGGCCATCGGCTGGAGAATCTCAAACTGCCCGCCATTGACCTGAGTCCCATAGGCAAGGCTTGTGGCGGGCAGATTGACGGCATCTTCGGCATCGACCTCTTGGAGAGAATGGGAACCACGATCGATTTACAGCGGCGCGTCGCCCAATTTGGCATTTCTTCCGCGGACGAAAGTGAAAAGGATCGCATGGCAGATCACAAAGCTTCCATGGGCCACTGCCTGGACGCTTTCAATGCAGGACGCGCGGAAGAGCTTAGCGATTGCTTCGATCCGGAGATTGTGCTTTACACGCCTTGGGGAGAGTTTCGAGGGCGAGGCCAGGTCTTGGAGTATCTGAACAAGCGCTTTCTGCGCCTGCAACCGCACCCGCGCTTTGAGATCACTACCCACGACATGCGTCTGGTCGGGGATGCGGTCTGGCATGGCTACGACTACAGGATCGAGTCTTCAGACGTGCACATCGCTGGCCGTGGCATGATGGTCTGCCGTAAGAACGGCGGCCGCTGGCAATTGCTCAACATGCACAACTCCCTCGTCCAGCCGGAACCCGGGGCTCGGCATTAGACGCGACTGCATTCTCCCCGAATCCCTTGGCTTTCAGAAGTCTCCGGGAGCGGTGTGTCCAAAGGGAACACTTCTGGCAGCCTCTGGCCCAAGGTGACGCCGAACTAGATGCTGCTCTAAGACTGGAGCCTCCTGCTTGCGCTGACTTCGCCGTACGGATGGAAACGAAGTAGATGACTGGCTGCAGGCAAAGGAAGAAGTGCTGGGTTCCAGAGAAGCCAAAGCAGCCACGACCTCGTCCTAACCAATTCCCGTGCTCTTCTCAGCCGCCCGCCCAGCGCGGGCGTTTCTTTCGCGGTTGGTTCCGTATGACAGTACTAAAAGGGAAGCATTTCGGATCAGTCGATTGATCTTTCCTCCGTTCGGTCGCAAGATCTCCGCACGGCTCGGGAGCTGCCCTACCCTGTCCAGCTTCTCGGCAGGCCCGCAAGAAGGAGGGATTCAGCAGCCCAATGCTACGACAGAATGGCATCTTGACAGCACAAGCTTGTAGTAGCTTGTTAATCTAGCCACTTGAAGAGCGGTCTGGTTGCACACAGATGAAAATCCTAATCGCGGGAGGCGGTCTGGGAGGCCTGACCGCTGCCAACGCGCTTCTGCAAAACGGATTCCAGGTTGAGGTTTTCGAGAAATCCCATGAACTGATGGAAATAGGCGCGGGTGTGGGTGTTTGGCCAAACGCCACGCACGTGCTTCGCAAACTGGGCCTGCTCGAAGAAGTGTTGCGGCGAGGCCAAGTGATAACTTCCATTCAGGTCAGGACCTGGCGGGGTGAACTGATTTCCGAGAGCAGGGTTGTCGGTCAGTTCGACACCCCAGGGGTCTGCATTCATCGTGCGGATTTACTGTCGATCCTGAGCGAGAATGTGCCCTCCGAGTGCGTACATCTGGGTGAGAAACTCGAAAGTTTTAGGGAGCATGACAAGGTGGTAGTCGCCGACTTTTCCAGCGGCAGAACCCCCGAGGGTGACGTATTGGTTGGGGCCGATGGAAGTCATTCGAAGGTACGGGCGCTGCTTTGGGCCGAAACAAAGCCTGTGTATCGTGGGTATCAAGCTTGGCGCGGAATCGCTAACTTTGAGATGAAAACGCATCCGCCTACCACCTCCATTGAATTCTGGGGGTATGGCAAGCGGTTTGGCATGATCCTGATCGGCCCTACCCGCGTTTTCTGGTACGCCACTGCCAATGCACCCGAAGGGACGCTCGGCGAGCAGTCAACCTGGAAGTACGAACTACTATGCGCGTTCCAAGACTGGTGTAGCCCTATTCCCGAACTGATTGAGGCAACTGAGCGACAGGCCATCTTAAAGCACGAGATCTTTGACCGCCCTTCGCTGCGGCGCTGGGGCAAGGGACGCGTTACTTTGCTGGGAGACGCGGCGCATCTGACCACTCCGAATCTTGGACAGGGTGCTTGTTTAGCGATCGAAGACGCGGCCGTCCTTGCTCGGTGTTTGGCAGTGGGTGAAGACGCACCGAAAATGCTGCGTCAATATGAATCGCTGCGGCATGCCCGTGCCGCTTTTATAGTTCGAGAATCTCGCTGGATCGGCCAACTGGGGCAATTAGAAAATGGTGCAGCGGTCACCCTCCGCACGTTCTTCTTAAAACTGGTTCCCAGAATCCTCAGCGAGATGCGCCACAGCCTGTATTATTCCTACAAACCCTGACAAGCGCCTATTGCGGCGGAGCGTCTCCACGCGAACAGGTCCCGCCTCTGCTACCGTGGGAAAAGATAGGAACTCCTGCAACTGCACGACCGATCCAGGCCTACGCCTCTGGCGAAACGGTGGTTTCGAAACGCGCGGCCAAAAGGGAACGATTTCGGCTCAGTTTCCGAGTTGCCGACACCACTGACACGCAGGTCAGGCTTGCGAGTTTGACTTCTTTTGAAGAACCACCGAGGACACCCAGAACAAGACAAGGCTTGCCCCGAGTATCACGAAAAACAGCTTGACGTTCAGGGTTATGGCAAAGGCCACAACCGCTGCGGCGAATCCCCAATACCAGGATTCTGCCTTGAATCCTGCGGTCCACCTGGCCTGGCGTCCGGTAGAAGCAATGCGCGGCCACAGGGAGGGCCAGAGACGCGGCACGGCTTTGCGGTAGCGCTCGTACATCTCGCCCTGGCTCGCCTGAAGTTCGGACTCTTCACGTAGGATCAGCCGGTAACAGAACACCAGCATCGCCACGATCGCCACGAAGAACCCGGTCCGGCTCATCATGGCGCCCATACCGATGGCCATCAACACATTGGCGAAATACAGCGGATTACGGACGCGCCGGTAAGGCCCGTCGGCAACCAGCGACTCAGTCTTCACTTCGGCTGCATACACCACGTTTGCGTGAAGGTACGACGAGGCCCAGGTGCGGATGAGAGCGGCCACAACGAGCAAAAAAGCGGCGAAGGCAAACAGGAGATGAGCAACGAGATCTGCATCCATCCGCAACCCGGCTCCGAGCCAGTTGGCCAACGCGGCGGTTGAATTCTGATGGTCCAAAGAGTACAGCGGAAACGTGAAGGCAAAGATCAGTCCGAAGGCCAGCGCTCTGTTCGTGAACTCCCAATTTGTGGCTTTCATAGAGAGAGAAAAGTATCGCCCCCAGTGGTGAATGTAAAGTCATATCCGGTGATCCGGATCGGCCCCGACATGATTTCACGAAGCGATTGCACTTTCACTCAAGCGCCGGGCAGCCGGCTCGCATGTCCGTTGACGTATAGTCGACAAACAGAACATGTGATCCATTCCCGACACCTTGGCGGTTGACGGCCAATCCGGAAGTTGTGCCGCACATTCCGGCGTTCCGGGCCAACATATCCGGTTTCGAGGAACTGGGGCGCAGTCAACTCTGTCGGTACCGGCTACTGGCAGCGTCCTTACTGGAGCCATTTGGAGCCTCGCGGACCGAGGTCACAGAAGCTAAGTGATTGAAAGAAATGGTAGGCACGTGGGGACTCGAACCCCAGACCTCTACCGTGTCAACCCTCGTTTCCCAATTTCTGGACCGCGAGAGGAAGCGAGGCTGTAGCTGATCCATCACCCGGAAAGCTGGGCTCCGTGATTACTTCCGAGTCGGCGACCACTCGTGCGGAATCGACGGATTCGCTGCGCACCGATGGACGGCGAAATCCGGGTTGCCACATGTACGAGTTGTCCGTGTTCTGAGGAGAACCGCGTATCCATTTCCTGGGTGACATACTTAACTTAAGCGTGACTTCCCGAATGCACTGGCAACCCACAGTAGCTGCCCTGCGTAAAGCCCTCCGATTCCACGCCGAAGGCATGGTCAAACCGTGCTCGGTAGTTTTCCCAGGCAAGGGTTGCCGTCAGCTCCACTAGCTGTGCATCGGTGAACTTCTCGCGCAACTTCGCAAACAGCGCATCTGCAACCTCGACGGGAGTTTGCGTCATGGCATCGGCGTATTCCAGAACCAGTTTCTCCGTTTCCGAGAAAAGCAAACTGGTTCGGTAGCTGGGTAACGCTTCGATCTTCTCTGGCGAAACGCCGCTGTTTCTGCTGACCGCAGAACCGATGTCAATTCAAAAAGGGCACCCGATGAGCGTGGCGACGCGCAACTGCGCGAGGTCCTTGAGGGCAGCACCCACTAGGTGGCTGGAGGCAAAAGACTGTTCCATCTGGCCGTAGCCCCAAAGGAGCTTGGGGTGATGAGCGACGAGTTGCACTGGCATGACTACTCGGCCGACCTTTCGTTTTGTCATCGCATAGACGATTCGCGTAAATAGCCCGCTCAGCAGCCCCTGCTTACTTGGGTCAGCCCCGCGGATACGTGCCATTGCGTTCACCTCCTGGAGTATGCGGTTAAGAGTGTACTCCGAAACCAGACGGCAAGAATTCGATTACCGGCGACATGGGCTGGTTGCACGCCGGGGGGAAGTCGGCATCGAGAGTGAGGCCCAGAACTCCGCAGAAGCCGAACGCTGGTTTTGCCCGAGTGACGGACAACTCGGAAGTTGCGAGGAGTATTTTTTTGCCGCCTCCAGGTCGAGACTCGAAAGGAAATCGCAAAATGTCTCGTGCACTGCCGTAGAGATGAAGGCGAGGGACCTCAACGCATCAATGTCTGCAAGAATGAAAACCTTTTTTGTAAACCCTCTGCCCTTTTTCGCATCAGGGACCCCGTTAACCGCGTTCGTAAGTCCTTAAGAACATAGCGACGACTGGCGAATGGATTCGACCCCCTGGCCTCGCACAAGGGGTTCATCCAAGTTTTTGTAGTCTGCAAATGATTGAGGTGTAAGAAGTTGGTCGGGGAGAGAGGATTTGAACCTCCGACCCCCTGGTCCCGAACTTGGGGGCACGGAACCGATTTTGTTGTTATTCAATCATTTGAGTGGTGCTTCAACCGTCTCAGTCTTGCTCAATCACGCCAGTTTTGGCGTAATGTAAACCCTCGAATTGCAACCCTAGCCAGGGTGTCATTTCATTTGGGGGAGCTGATCTAAGCTCCCAGCATGGCGCCCGCGTGATAATTTCCGGATCGCCGACTACCCGGAAATAACGCGACGAGAACGGCGTTACTGCGGAACTATGCTGTTCGCACGTGCCTGGTCCCCTGAAGTGCCGGACTCAGTTCGTCGGCACAAGGCGCTCCAGCTCCTCCAGCCAGTTGAGTACGGCAGCGATTGAGCGGAGGCGGGGTCGTCATCTGAGATCAAGTACGTCCGGGTCCCATAGTTTGTGGCGATGATCGCTTCATTTATGAATGCTCCACCGTGATTACGACATTTCCCTTCTTGTGCCCTTGCTCAACATACTTGAAAGCTTCCGCGATCTGCTCCAAGGGATAACTTCTGTCGATGACCGGCTTGAGCTTCCCAGCCGCGGCAAGTTCTGCGATGAAAGTCATTCTTTCCAGGTTGTTGATGACCACACCGCCCTTTATTTTCTTACCCCCGGTGATGGAGGTCCAAAGGATCCGAACCATGTCAGTCAAACCCATGATGCAGAGAAGAAAGACACCTTTGGGCTTCAGCGAGTTTTGGCAGCGGTCGAAAGTGGTCGCGCCGACGGCGTCAAATATCAGGTCGTAGGTTTCTGCATTCTTGGTGAAATCTTCCTTGGTGTAGTCGATCACCTTGTCCGCACCCAGGGATTTCACCATTTCCACGTTCGCGCCGCTACACACTGCGGTCACGGTCGCCCCAAAGTGTTTAGCCAGCTGCACCCCGGCCGAGCCGATGCTCCCCGAAGCTCCGATGATCAGAAGCTCCTGCCCGGCTTGGATCTTCCCCAGATCCCGGAGGTAATACAACGCGACGTTCGCCCCAAACGGAATGGCAACTGCCTCCTCCCAACTCAGCGAATCCGGCTTGATCACCAAAGCCCCCTTTTCAGGCAGGCATGCGTACTGGGCGTGCCCGCCGCCCGCCATGCCGGTCGAGGCAACAACCCGGTCCCCCGTCTTAAACCTCTTAACGTCTTTACCCGCTCCCTCCACCTCCCCGGCCAACTCGGTCCCGAGGACGCGTTCTTTCCAAGGCTTTCCAATACCAAACATGAGTTTCGCGATCGGGAGCATGGATTTGGTAACGAAAGTGAAATCGCGGACGTTGCAGTCCCCACTCGATACCGTGGTCGCGTGTATTGTGATCAGGACTTCGTTGTCCTTTGGAGCGGGTTTGTCCACCTCCTTGAACTGGAGAAGATCGGGAGGTCCGTATTGGGTGTGCAGAATCGCTTTCACAAGTGTTCCCTTTGGGCTTGTTGTTTATACCGCATGTTTACACGGAGTTCGTGTCAGCTGCTTGGACGGGCTGATTCTAGTCGCGGGCCTCCCGCCAACATCCGAGACAGTAGTACAAGCGCGGCCACCATCAAGATGACACCGAACAGTTGCATCAAGTGGCTGGCCACCCAATGATGATCGGCTGCGTACTCAGTAAAAGCGGCCAAAGGTATATTGGGGTCAGCACCCATGGGATGCATGTAGGTCCCAACAAATACAAGAAGTGCGCCCGTGATTGCACTCACCGAGGATGCCCGTTAATTCGTAGAAAGTAGCGACTCTCAACCACGGTCATAATGACCGAGGTGGTTTTTTCTGCCAAGAAAAAAGGAGAGAGTCGCTATGAAGAGACGATACCAGATCGAC
>Ga0080064_1003236_pt1 | contig 24402 bp, 24 predicted proteins | sample Subgrocontami54m_FD_69260 | JGI IMG/M metagenome (GOLD analysis project Ga0080064, IMG submission 69260) | Subsurface groundwater microbial communities from S. Glens Falls, New York, USA - GMW46 contaminated, 5.4 m (SPADES assembly) (version 2) ...
GAAAGCCCCGACTACAACCTCCACCCCTGCCTGTCCGTGGATGCGGCTCAGTGGATGGTCAAAAAAGGCGTGAAGCTCTTCGGCATCGATTGCATCACCGTCGATCTGCCGACACCGTTGAGACCCAAGGGATTTGACTTCCCTGTCCACCGGACGCTTCTGGAAAACGGCGTGCTCATCGCCGAGAACATGACGAATCTCGGGAAGATCGTCGGAAGGAAAACGAGGATCATCGCCTTGCCTTTAAAAGTCAGAGGGAGCGACGCGGGCCATGCCAGAATCGTCGCGGAAATTCTGAGTTAGAACGATGGCAACACCAAAACATATCAACGGAATCATCGGGGCCTGTCTGACGCCTTTTGGCCAGGATGACCGGGTTGATTATAAGGCCCTGGAAAAGGAGATCGAATTTCTTATCGCGGACTGCGATGCCATCACGGTCGCCGCGGTCGAAGCCGCCGAATACACCATGCTTTCCCGCGACGAGCGCAAGGAGTTGTTGCGCGCCGCGACGGAGATGATCGGCAAGCGGGTCCCGGTCATCCTGGGATGCTCAAGTCCCGCCCCGCGCGAGGTGATCGAACTGGCCGAGTACGCGGCGAAAATTGGCGGAGATTTTGTTCAGGTGCTGATGCCGCTTCGGCCCTGGGGCGGCCAACCGACGATAGCCGAACTCATGGAGTTCTACACCCAGGTTGCATCCGCGAGCCCACTGCCGGTAACGTGTTACCACAATCCGGGTCCCGGCGCTGATCCTCCACAGGACGCTTTCGTCAAGATCAGCGAGATCGACAATATCCGTTATTTCAAGGAAAGCTCGCGGGACATTACAAAAATTTCTCGATTGATTGAGCAAATAGAGCTCGCGGGGCGAGGGCACTACTTTACCACGATGCAGCCTCTGCTGGTCACGCTTATGCTCGGCGGCTCAGGGGCCACGATGCCGCCGCCGGGCACGCGCATTGGCGCCCAGGTCGTAAAGGCTTTCCGGGCGGGGGATCTTGAGACCGCGAGATTGTGGGCGCGTTGTTTTGCCTTGTTCCCAGGTAAATGGGGAGCCTATGGTTTGCCGCCGGTCATGAAGTCCGCCATGAAGCATTTCGGCGTGGACATCGGCGGTCCCTGTCGCCCCTACGCGCCGGTGAGTCCGCGGGACCATGAACAGATCGGGCAATTTCTCCGGCAAGTCGGACTGATCGGCGAATCGGGGGCCACGCCCCAGGGCTTGCTGGACGCAAGCGAGAAGCTCCGTCAGGAAGATACTTTCCTTCGATAGCTCCTCAGGGTGCGAACCTTACAGATTGCAAATAAAATGGCGCAGTCCCTTGGTTTCGCTCCGTGCGTGTAGAGCGCAAGATTTCAATATGGACCGGATCAAGACCCTCTCGGATAAGTTGATCCTTTGGTTTTTGCGCGCGACTTCCGGCTTCGGCAGGGAGCTGACGCGCGCGGGCCGCGTGGAGCAGGAAATGTGGCGCCAGCAGCGGCTTAGCAACTTAAAGGGGCTGGCTATCCGGTCGCGTCAACGTTTGGACGCGAAAAAATCCAGCGCGGAGCGGGATAAATAATCGAAATGGCTACGCGGAACGGACGAAAGCAAATCGTAGTCTTGGGGGGCGGCAGCGGCGGCGTCGTGGCCGCCACGAATTTGGGACGCAAACTCGGCGACAAACACGATGTCATTCTGATTGACAAGCGGCTTGACCATGTCTTCATGCCTGCCTTTCTGTTCGTCATGGTAGGTGAACGGCAGCCTCAGGACGTCACCCGAAGCCTGAAACAGTTGGAAAAGCATAACGTCAAGTTCGTTCAAGCCGAGGTTTCGGGAATCGATCCGGATCTCCAGCAAGTCGAGCTCCACAATCAAAAAATAGATTACGATTACTTGATCGTGTCGCTCGGCATGCAGATCCGGCCTGATCTGATTCCGGGCTTCACCGAGGCTTCCATTCATCCATGGGAGCTCGACGGGGCGGTGCGGCTGCGCGACGCTCTGGCGTCATTCAAGGAAGGACGCATCGTCGTCGGGGTGCCTTTGGGTCCCTATCGTTGTCCGCCCGCGCCGTACGAAACGCAGTGGATGCTGGATAGCTACTTCAAAAAACGGGGCATTCGCGACCGAGTCGAGATCGAGTATTTCACCCGCGATCCCGAACCGGCCGGGGAGCGCCGAAACCCGCTGGTGTGGATGGACGAGGAAAGCCGGCGACGTAACATCAAGCAGCACTACGAGTTCGTCGTTCGGTCCATCGATCCCCAAGCCAAAGTCGTTTCGGGGCTCTATCAGTACAGTATTCCCTACGATCTCCTGATCATGATTCCACCCCACCGGCCGGCCCAGGTTCTTTTCGATTGCGGTCTTGCGGAGACGGAGAACGGCATTCGCGTGGACTATGAGACATTGCGAACGAAATGGGACAATGTTTACGCCATCGGCGACTGCGCCGATATGCCCGCGTCCAAGTCGGGAGGCGTGGCGCACCAGGAAGCCGATATCCTGGCGCACAACTTGACGGTCGAGATTACGGGCAAGGGGAGTCCCGTAGATGTCTGGTTGCACACTATATGACTCCTTGCTTTCGGCGCCGGGCGCGCCGCCGCAAACCGGACTACTTACCCCACCGGTTGGCCCCCGTTCGGCGTCACCGAGGCGCGCACCTGGGGTCCCTCGCGCCTCATCTACTGGGCCAAGGTAGGTTTTGAAAAATGGTGGCTTTGGCGCTATTTCTAATGCTTTATATTTTTCCGTGAGTTGATGTTACCTATCCGGCTTGGCCTGCGGGAGAATCTCGGGCAGTTCTCCCTACTCGTGCTGGTGAACGCCTTTGTCGGCGCCATGGTGGGGCTTGAACGCACGCTCCTGCCTCTTCTCGCGGAGAATTCCTTCGGGCTGGCCTCGCGGACGGCGATTCTCTCTTTCATCATCTCCTTCGGTCTCGCGAAGGCCGCAGCGAATTATTTTTCCGGCGCGGCCTGCGACCGGCTGGGCCGCAAACCTATTCTGGTCGCGGGATGGGTTGTGGGATTGCCGGTCCCCCTATTGCTTATAGCGGCGCCGACCTGGAGCTGGGTGGTTCTCGCCAACGTGCTGCTCGGTTTCAACCAGGGCATGACATGGTCGGCTACCGTCATTATGAAGATCGACTTGGTTGGGGCAAGGCATCGCGGCCTGGCTATGGGACTCAACGAGTTCGCGGGCTATGTGGCTGTCGCTTTAGCCTCGCTTGTATCGGGCTATGTGGCGGCCAGTTGGGGTCTTCGGCCCTATCCATTCTATCTCGGCGTGATCTTTGCGGTGGCCGGGCTTGCTGTTTCCATTTTCTTTGTCCGCGACACCAGGGCCCATGCTGCGCTAGAGGCGCTGGCGACACCTCTGGGCAGCCCGACGCCATCGGCGCGGGAAGTCTTCTTGCGAACCAGCTTTACTGATCGGAACCTTTCGGCGGTCAGCCAGGCCGGCCTCGTTAACAACCTTAACGATGGTATGGCGTGGGGCCTCTTTCCGCTTTTCTTTGCCTCTCAGGGGCTCACCGTCGAGCGCATCGGGTGGTTGGTGGCACTGTACCCCGCTTCGTGGGGGATAACGCAACTCTTCACCGGCGCGATCTCGGATCAATTCGGCCGCAAGTGGCTCATAGTGGGCGGCATGGGGGCTCAGGCAGCAGCGATCGCCTGGATCGCTGCTGCAAGTGAACTTGGCAGATTCGCCGCCGCCTCGCTTCTATTGGGCCTGGGCACTGCAATGGTTTACCCTACATTGCTCGCCGCTATCGGAGATGTGGCGCAACCTTCGTGGCGGGCCTCGGCGGTCGGTGTTTATCGGTTCTGGCGGGACGCCGGCTACGCGGTGGGAGCGCTCATATCGGGAGTTATCGCCGACCTCTTCGGCGTACGGTCGGCGATCGGTTTCGTCTCGGCGCTTACACTTGCTTCCGGGATATGGGTGGCTTGGCGCATGCGCGAGACCAAAGCCACTCTGAGATTCTCCTCGACATGAGATATCCACATTATTCCTACCAAAGGTATTACGAGCTTACCAACGGATTATGGACGATTAGGGGGAGATTTGTCGAACTATAAAGAGGTATGTTATAAGCTCAGCGTGTTTCAGAAGACCTCTATAAGGGATCACCGTGCTTTTCCGTGAAATGAATCGGAGCAAGTGCAAAACCTACCTCATTGCCTGCGAGACTAGCCGCAGGGCAGCGCTGGTAGACCCCTTAAGAGAAAAGATCGAGCGTTACCTTGCCCTTCTCGCCTACGAAGGGCTTAAGCTCGATTACGTGATCGACACCCACACCCATGCCGACCATCGCACGGCAACGTTCGAGCTGAGAGACCTCCTCGGCGTACTCGCCGTCATGCACCGCCGGGCGCCGGCGCCTAAGGTGGACATTCATGTCGATGACGGCGAGCCGCTCACCGTGGGGGAGCTTACGATCAAATTCCTCCACACCCCTGGCCATACGCCTGACAGCATGAGCCTTCTTCTCGAAGACCGTGTGCTTACCGGTGACAACCTTCTGATTCGGGGAACCGGCAGGACCGATTTCGCCGGGGGCGACGCGGCCGCGCAGTATGACTCGATCACGAAAAAGCTCTTTACCTTGCCCGACGAAACCCTGGTCTTCCCGGCCCATGACTATCGTGGCAACACTCATTCGACGATAGGGGAGGAGAAGCGGCTCAATCCGCGCCTGGCGGGAAAAACGAGGGAGGAGTACATCGAGATCATGAACAATCTGAGCCTCGCTCTCCCCGACAAGATCCAGGAGGTGCTGCAGCCCAACCAGAGCGCGGTCGACGACGACCGAATTGCTTTTCCCTCTCTTGCGGAACTCAACAAAGTGCATGAGTTGACACCCGAAGAGCTAGATCGAATGCTTTCAACGTCCGACCCGCCGCTACTCCTCGATGTGAGGGAAGAGGAAGAGTACCGGGGCGAGCTGGGTCACATCCAAGGCAGCAGGCTCATACCGCTTAAGGAGCTTCCCACCCGCATTGCTGAGTTGGAAGCATGGAAAGACAAGCCGATCGTCGCCGTCTGCCGCGCCGGCGTGAGAAGCACGACGGCGGCCGCCATCCTCATCGGCCTGGGCTTCACTCAGGTCTCCAATCTGAAAGGCGGGATGCTCGACTGGAAAGGACATTCAATTCATTCAGCCCCTTCAGGAGGTGAGCATGAATAACGGAAACCTTGAGGGATTAGAGCCGGGGCGAAGGTTTAGCGGCGAAGAAGCTAAAGCCTACGCTGAATCCTTGACCCAAAAGATGTACGCCTTCTGGGAAAAGAACATTTTCCAGGGGGCTTTTATGCGGGATCTTCGGGCGGGAAAGCTTCCGGTGGAAACTATCAGGCTCTTCTGGAAACACTGGTACAGCTACCCTGTCGAGGTCAACAACTTTCACCTGATGATCTACCAGCGGCACCTCGGTTTTTTTACCCGCCACCGGGAGCTCCTCATCCCGTACGTGGGAAAGATCAGCGACGAGCTGATTCATCCCGCGGTTCCCGGCCACATTGAGGTGCTGATCAAGCAGGGAGAGGCCTTCGGCGTGAGCCTGGACGAGATGGCGAACTGCGAGGTCTTCCCGGAGTGCCGCGCCTTAACGGAATTCGCCCGAGGGCTGGTCTACGAAGGGACGATGATCGAGTGGTGGGCGCGTTCGCTGAACGAGGAGATGTTCGGCCACTGGTCCAGGCAGTGGCGCGAGGCGCTGCTCGAGAAATATAAGTTCGATCAGGCCGATTTACACTACTTTCAAGTTCACGAAGAAGCGGATTTGGAAGAACACGACGAGGGGCTGATGGCCCATGGGCAGGTGGCCCGGCTCGTATTCGAAACGCTCTTGCGAGACGGCCTGACCTGGACGAGGCCCGGTTGGGGTCCTGAATATTCCTGCTTGACCAACGCCGCTTATGTGGCCCTGTTCCATGAAGGGATCTACCGGCACGCGAGGGAGGGAAGCACCGATGGCGCTTAGCGCAAAAGAATTCGTCAAGGAACTCCAGGAGATGGTTCGGAGAAAGCACTCGAAGGACCATCCGATCATCGGCATGATCGAAAGGGGAGAGCTGACGCGCGAGCAGCTCAAAGGCTTTATCGGCCAGTTCTATCTCTTTTTCCCCAAGCCGTTTCCCAAGCCGATCGCCGCGATGCTGGCTCGCTGCCCGGATGATCCCGTGCTCGAAAAGATGTGGATCGAAAACGTCGTGGAAGAGGGGACGGGCGAAATTACCGGGACCGACAGTCACAAACGCCTTTACCTCCGCTTTGCCGAAGCCTGCGGCTTGGCCAAAGAAGAGTTGGACCGGGTCGCGCCGCTGCCGGAGACCGAGGCGTTCCTGGACTGGCGCGAGCTGCTCATGTATCAGCGCTCCTGGCTGGAGCTTTACGCCTGCCAGGGCTTCTGCTTGGAAGGCACCGCGAGCGAGCGCATGACGCGGATTGTCAAAGGTCTTACCGAACACTACGGGTTTCCGCGGGGGAGCGAAGAAATCCGCTACTGGACGCTCCACATGAGCGTCGACGAGGAGCACATGAAGGTGGGTCCTTACGCCGTGGAAAAGTACGCGACGACGGACTTTCAGCAAGAGCAGGTCCGTCGCGCCGCGCAAAAAACTCTAGACATTTTTTGGCTCGCCTATGACGGCATCAAGCGCGCGTTTGTCGACCGTGACCCTCTCTATGCCCGATGGCGCGGGGAGAAATGAAGTTGAATTGCAAGGCTTTGGCGGTTTGGGCTATAGATGATAAGCAAATCGGTTACGCAACTCAGTGTGGGTGGACAAGAGGGCGCGATGAGTATGCATTTGGGTGACATTGAGGATCTGGTGAAGGAGGACCGGGTGCACCGGCGCGTGTACACCGATCCCTCGCTTTTTGAGGAAGAGATAAGGCGGATTTTCCATCGCGTCTGGACCTTCGTCGGTCACGAGAGCGAAGCGCCCCATCCCGGAGACTATAAAACCGTGTACCTTGGCCGGCAGCCGGTGCTTATGAGCCGCCACGAAGACGGCAAGATCTACGTCATGTACAACCGCTGTATGCACCGCGGGCCCGTCGTGTGCCGCGAAGAGTCGGGCAACTCCAATCTTTTCCGCTGCATGTATCATGGATGGACCTATCGCAACGACGGCTCGCTTGCCGGCGTCCCGTTCAGCAGCGGCTACCCTCCGGGTTTCGACTTGAACGGCTTGGGGCTCATGCGGCTCCCCCGGGTCGGGAGCTATCGCGGCTTCGTATTCGCCAGCTTGAGCCCCGAAGGCGAGAGTCTGGAGGAGTTTCTAGCGCCGGTAAGAAGTTATATCGACAAGATCCTGGATCGCGCGCCGGACGGCGAGATCGAGGTCCGGTGCGGGGTGCAGAAGTATGAGTACTGCGGGAACTGGAAGCTTCAGTTCGAGAATTTTATCGACCATTATCATGCCCCTTTTACGCATGAAAGCGCCTTCGTCAGCGGAGTCGGCGAGGAGATCTATCGCAAAAGATTTCTCAGTCAGGAGGTTCGCGATGCCGTGGAGGTCCGCGCTTTCAAATACGGCCACAGCATTCTGGACCATCCTCACGGGGCGGGTAGCGGCAAAGAACCCGAGGCGTTTCGCTCGGCCCTCGAGAAGAGCCGCGGTAAGGAGCGAGCGGAGGCTATCCTCTCCGGGGATCTCCACGTCAATGTCTTTCCCACCCTTTTGTTTCAGGAACACTCGCAGAGCTATCGCATCATCAGGCCTATCGGCGTGGACCGAACCGAGGTTTTTGTCTATCCCTACCGGCTCAAAGGAGCGCCCGAAGAGTTCAACGACGCCATGGTGCGCGGCGTTTCCTACTGGGCCGCAGCCACGGGCACGGGACAGCCGGACGACCTGGAGGCCATGACCCGGGCTCAATTGGGTCTTCAGGCTGAGGGCCCTGAGTGGGTGATTTTTGCGCGAGGCATTCATCATGAGAAGGTCGGTCCGCTCGGGGAGCGCATATCAGGCAAGGGGACGGACGAGACCGGCATTCGCGGGCTCCATCGCTATTGGAAAGAACTCATGCTTCGGAGCGACGGTCGCCCGGAGAAACGGTCATAATATCTTCCGGACGGGGCAAGGCAGATGACGGCAACGCTGGATTCAAGAGAAATCGAACAGTTCCTGTATTATGAGGCGTCTCTTCTCGACGAGCGCAAATACGACGAGTGGCTGGCGTTGTTCACGGACGACTCTGTTTATTGGATTCCTTCCGGCCGAGAGCGATTGAATCCGGAAAAGGTGACTTCTTTCATCTACGATGACCGGCAGCAGCTTGCCCGGAGGGTGAGGCGGCTCCTCCATCCGGCGGTCCATTGTCAAACGCCCGCCTCGCGGACAAGCCATCTCATCGCCAATATTCGAGTGGACGACCTCGGCGATCACGAAGCCGAGGTCCATTCCACCTTTGCTTTATTTGAGTCGAGGCTCGATTCTCAGCGCGCTTTCAGCGGCCACTGCGAGCACAAGCTGCGGCGCGCGGAGTCGTCTTGGCGTATCGTCGCGAAGACCGTCAAGCTCGTCAACAGCCATGCGGTATTTTCGAATTTGACATTCTTGTTTTAGCTAAAGGATCATTATGGCCCAGAAACTTACGTTTGCCACTCGGCGGCGTTACGACACGAAATTCCTGATGGACGGGACGGTTCGGGTGGAGGGGTATAATATCGAATTTGTCAATTACAAGGGGCCCGGGGGAATGACAAGCTTCTTCCGGGACATGGTCACCGATCTTTCCTATGACATCGGGGAGCAGGCCTTCGCCCATTATCTGATCGCGAAAGACCAGGGCAAGCCCCTCACGGCCATCCCCGTATTTCCCAGCCGGTTCTTCCCCCACCTCGGGGTTTCGGTGGCAACGAGGTCCGGCATCCGAAATCCCGGAGACCTCGTGGGTAAAAGAGTGGCGGCTCCGGACTGGGGTTTCAATCCCGCCGTCTGGATGCGCGGAATTCTCGCGCACCAGTATGAAGTGCCGGCGGAAAAAATTATCTGGGTCGTCAGCGCGGAAGAGCCCCTGTTCCGTGGCCTTTCGTATCCGCGCTCACGACGATTCCAAATAGAGAAGGTCTCGGTCCCCGATGACGGGTCTCATGGGTTTCTCCCTCTAATAGAGTCAGGAGCCATCGACGCGATCTTCCTGGCCGCTGGCGGCATAGATCCTACCGGCGCGAGCAAGAAACTCTTCGGGGATCCCTATCCCGAGATCGAGAGGTACGCAGCCGAGACCGGTGTATTCCCCATCAACACGCTCATTACCTTGAAAGAGTCGGTGGTCAAGGAGTCGCCGGAGCTCCCGCGCGCGCTGATGAAGGCTTGGGAACAGGCGCGGAGCCGCTACGTGAGAGAGACGGAAGAGGGCAAAGAGACCGACCATATGGGCATAGAAGTGCGGCGGCTCAAGGCGATGAAAGTATTCCCGCAGGCATACAGTTTGGACGCGAACCGCGGGGCTATTCGCATGATGGTCCAGTACTGTTACGAGCAGGGCCTAATTCGGACGCTATTCGAGCCGGAAGAGCTTTTTCTGGACGTTTAGGAGAAGGGATATAAATATATGGAGCCTCTTGTTTTGCCGGCGAGAGAGGGCGTCCGCAACCTCCTCGAACATTGCGCGCGGGTGGCGAAAGGCGAGAAGGTGGCCGTCGTCAACGAGCGGGGAAAAATTGACGAAGCGCTCGTTGCTCTCATCACCGAGGGTATCCGAGAGAGGGGCGCTGTGGGCGAGGTCCTTTGGATTGGCGCAGACGGAGCCCCTGCGCCACAGGGCGCCCCGGCCAAGGCAAACTTTTCCGCTCAGGACGCAGAGGTCATCGCGGCCGCGGATAAGGTGATCTCCTCCCTCCGAGACGACGTTTTCGTCGAATTGTCGGCGAAGCATAAGCTCCCTCTCGTCGTGACGCACCTTTTTTTGACCATGGAGGACATGGCTTCAGAGCACGCCAGGGTTCACTGGGGGATGGTCCGGGCCATTTACGATTTTTTAGAGACAGATATTTTTCGCATGGGGGCCAGTTGGAGGATCACGACCCCTAGCGGGACGGACGTCCGGGGAAGGATCGACGATTTGAGCGCTCGGGCGCGTTACCGGGACGAGCAAACGGCGCCGTTTCTGCGCTGCTTCCATAGCGGGGCCTATCGCCCCAGCGCGGTAGCGGATACCGAGGGCGTAGTCGTCTGCGAGTACACGGGCGGGGCCTCACGGGTACCGTGCTATGATCCTCCCGTCATCGAGATCGCAAAAAACCGGATCGCCGATATCCGGGGCGGCAGGCACCTCAGGCGGTGGACTGACGAGTACCGATCGAGTTTTGACGACAAGGTCCGCAGATTCGGCGACGCCGCGACTGTGGTGGACTCGTGGCACGGAGGCGCAAATCCCCGAGCCGAAGCCATACCGGGAATCGTCGGGAATGGCGGCACAAGGATGATGCACTTTCACCTCGGGCGCACAACCGGGAAATCCGGTGATTATCTGGCGGCGGAGGTCTCTCACCATACTTTGGAAGTCAACGGAGAGAAAATCTACGAAAACGGCAAGCTTTGCATCCTCGACCACCCAAAGGTCAGAGCCGAGGCTAGCAGGTTTGGCTTGGAGGGATGGAAATAAGTCTGAGTCGCTTAGCAGGCTGCTGAAAAAGCCTCATATGCTGCGTTGCACTCAATCGCCTCGCTCCGACGTACTGGCTAAGTACGCCTCCGCTCGTCGATTTTTCGCGCGTCTTGCCTCTGAGATCTTTTTGAGCAGCCTGTAAAGGGTAGCAGCCGATGGTCGAAAACAAAAATTTCATCCTCTCTAATGAGTTTGCCGAAGTCAGGGTTGAATGGGGAGGGATAAACCTCCGACGGCTTCAGATCACCGACCTTGGATCGGGCGCAGTGGCGCTCCTGGACCCCAGTGAAGCCATCCGCATTCCGGAACGCGATCTTATATCGGCCGGCGTGATCCGGAGCGCGGAAGTGAGCGTGGATCATGCGGCTAACGGCCCCAGGTTAAAGATCGCCGATATGGGGACCGGCCTTACGATTTATTTGGACCCGCTTCAGCTCGCGGACGCGGCGGTGGCCGGCGCATGGGGGAAGCTCCCTCCCGCATACGACATGCAATAATTGGCGGCTCGTGGTTCTTGTCGAAGAGCGAGAGAGATTGCGTCCCCGGAAGGCGCTGAGGAGACGTCGCGTGAGGCGCCAGGTCCATTTGACAAGCGGTTTTGAAACGACTAGGCGCCTTTACAGGGGTCGGTCACGGGGAGAAAACATTCGCTTTATTTCTGATTAGGAGGGACGCAATGATAAACCAACAGATTCTTCCAGTCATCGACGCGGATGCCCATGTTATCGAGACGGAGCGTACCTGGGACTATTTGGAGCCATCGGAGCGGAAGTTCCGGCCGGTCCTTTTCTATTCGCCGGAGGACCCCACCCGGCAGTACTGGGTCATTGACGAGAAGATCCGGGGGTTTCGTTTCGTGACCCTGAGCGAGCAGCAGCTTAGGGACCTATCTCGGCGTACGGGAAGGAATCAGGGTACTCCGCAAGCGGCCCGGGATCTGGATGACGTAGAGCTCCGGCTGAAACATATGGATGAGTTGGGCATTGACGTCCAGGTGCTTCACAACACCTTCTGGATCGAACAGGTTTCTGAGCGTCCTGAAGTCGAAGCCGCTCTATGCAGGAGCTGGAATCGCTGGCTTGGCGACGTGTGGAAGAAGAGCCGGGGCCGGCTCCGCTGGTCATGCGTCATCCCCGCAATGATGATCGATGAGGCGATCGCGCAAATAAAAACCGCAAAGGAGAACGGCGCGGTGGCGGTCTGCATGCGGCCTTTAGAAGGGACCCGCCATCTCACGGACCCCTACTTCTACCCGCTTTACGAAAGTGCCAGCGACCTCGATATGGCGATTGCCGTGCACATTGCCAACGGAAACCCGACGCATTGCGATCTCTACAGGTTCTCTCGGGCCAATCGCTTTGCGATGTTCCGGGTCCCGACCGTCGTTGCCTGCTTTGATCTCCTCATGAGTGAAGTCCCGCGCCTCTTTCCAAAGCTCCGCTGGGGTTTCATCGAAGCATCGGCCCAATGGATCCCCTGGCTTCATCGAGAGGCGGCCCTTCGTTACAGGTTGGCCGGCAAGGAGTTTCCCGAAGATTTATTTGGGGAATGCAGGATCTTTGTGACCTGCCAGACCAACGATGATATAAGTTATATCCTTCAATATGCCGGCGAGCGTTGTCTGGTGATCGGTACGGACTACGGGCACACCGACCCGTCAAGCGAGGTAGACGCCATAACAGAATTTAAAAAGCAGGAAGAGATCAGTCAGAAAACCAAGGATAGAATCCTTAGTTATAATCCGGAGGTCCTTTATGGCCTACAGAGTTACCGTGCCGGCCGTTCAACGGAGTCACAGCGGGCGGCGACGGCATAACACTACGGCATATTTACTCAGATCTGAACAAGGAGACGTGCGGCCATGATGGCGAAAGAAGATAGCGATCTGTTGACGCGCACCGGTCCGGGCACTCCCTGCGGGGAGTTCCTCCGCCGGTACTGGCAGCCTGTCGCGCTCTCCCAAGAGTTGTCCCAAGGAGGCGCCCCTTTACCTGTCCGGCTGCTCGGAGAGGACCTCGTCCTGTTTCGTGACGATGAGGGACATCCCGGCCTGTTGGGACTCCACTGCTCGCATCGGGGAGCCGACCTCAGCTACGGGCGGGTGGAGGATGGAGGGCTCAGGTGTATTTACCACGGTTGGCTCTATGACATTCGCGGAAATTGCCTGGAGCAGCCCGGTGAGCCCGCAGGGAGGGACTCCAATAAGACGGTCCGGCATCCGGCGTATCCGTGTAAGGAGGTTGGAGGGATCATCTTTGCCTATTTTGGCCCCGGCGATCCGCCCCTCCTTCCCAACTATGAAGCGTTCGCCGCGCCGGAGAGCCATCGCTTCGCACGGAAGTTTCTGCAGGAAAGCAACTACCTCCAGGGGACGGAGGGAAACATCGATCCCGCGCACCAGTCCTTCCTCCACCGCCAGTTGCGGGATGACGAGAATGGCCCGGCTCGGGTCTTGGGGACCGGGGGCACCGACTTATCCAACCTGACGCTTTATCGAGAAGATATCTGTCCTCGAATCGAAGTAGAGCAGGCCGAGTTCGGGCTGAGAATTTTCGCCGTGCGCGATTCCGTCGCCAGCTTGGGTCAAAATAAGAGGTGGATCAAAATATTAAATTTCGTCATGCCCAACCTCTGCTTCGTCCCGGGGGAGATGGGCAAGGATGGCTATAATATCAACTGGCACGTGCCGATTGACGACACGCACCACTGGAAATGGATGATTACGTTTAGCCGCGGCAGGCCCATCGATAAGGAGGGCTTTGAGGGAAAATATCGGGCTGAAATCACTTCCGATTATCACCCCGTCCGCGGCAAAAATAACCGTTACTTGCAGGATCGCGAGCAGATGAGAGATCGGTGGTACAGCGGGTTGGGCTCTTATTTTCCGGCTCATGACGTTTGGGCCACCGACAGCCAGGGGCCGATTCAGGACCGGACTCGGGAGCATCTGGGATACACGGATAGAGTGATCGTGGCGGCGCGCAAGGTGATGCGGCATGGCATAGAAGCGGTCTGTGAGGGCAAAGAACCTCCGCATGTGGTCAGGGATCCCCGGAACAACTTTTTTCCTGAAATAGTGGTCCTCTCAGAGGTCCTTCCCGCTGCGGAAGATTGGCGGAGCTGTTGGCGGCGCGCAAGCGCGAGACGCGCCGCGCCCAGCGTCGGAGGTTTAGATGATCATCGATTGTGACACGCACATCCTCCCGCGAGATGCCTTTGACCGCGTGGAAGGCGATCTAAAACCCTTGAGGCCCATATTTCATTTTGATGAGAAGGGCCATTACACCCACTGCGCTTTTCCGGGTAAACCGCAGGAAATCCCAGGATCAACCCCCCACCTGGGCTTCAACGCCACAGGCATCAATTACGACGGCATGTGCGATATCGAAGCGAGGCTCAAAGATTATGAAGCCCTCGGCGTCGAGCTACAGCTCCTGGTGCCCCAGTTTGTCGGCTGGTGGTCTTATCTCATCGAGCCGCGGCTCGCCACGGCGATGGCCCACTCTCACAACCTCGCCGTTCTAGAAATCCTTGACCGCTATACGGAAAGATTTCTCGGTTGTGCGCTTGTGGCGCTTCAGGACGTGGAAGGGGCGATCCGCGAGCTGGAGTGGGCCCGCGGGAATGGCTTCAAGACAGCGGTCTTGGATTATTCGTTTCCTGTGAAGGAACACCCATTCGGCGAGCCGCTCGGCAGCCGTAGAGAGTTGTGGCCCTTTTTTGCGAAGGCCGAGAAGCTTCAGATGCCGCTTCTGCTCCACCTGAACATGGAGCACGGCCATCGGACGGTCAACCTCTTGAAGTTCCAGAAAAATGGCCTGGATATCTTTGCGCCGGACGACGCGCAGCTAAACCTGATTTCTCTTATTACCAGCGGGCTTCTGGATCAATTTCCCAACCTCAAGTTCATCCACACCGAGTCCGGGACTGCCTGGATCAAGCCGCTGGTGGAGAGGCTCGATTCGATCTATGAGAAAGGAGTGGTGGTTTTTGACGACGACCTTCCGGGAGCTAGGCGCAAGAGGAGACTGAGCCCAAAGAACAAACAACTCGTTTCGGCGGAAGAAGCTTCTGAAAAGAACAAGCTGCCGCCGAGTCACTATTTCAGAAACAACTTTTACTTCACCATCGAGACCGAAGAGCCGGAACTGGGGGAGGCTGTAAACTTCCTCGGCGCCGGGCGCTTCTTGTTTGCCACCGACTATCCTCATGACGATCCCGGCGGCAGTATGAAGTTCAGGGACGTGGAGCTTTTGGAGATGAATCAGAAGATTTCCACTTCCGATAAAGATCTCATCCGGTGGGAGAACGCGAAAAGGCTTTTTGGCCTCCAATAGAAGGGACCTCTATGAAGAAATGGCGCGCGATGGCAGTGATTGCGGTGACGGTTGGGGCGGTTCTAATGTATCGTGAGGCATCCCCAGCCACGCCATGGGGAGCTATGACTGAGATCGAGGCGGCGGCTCGTCAGGAGGGAAGGCTGGTCGTCTATTCCGCTCCCGGCCATGCCAATCGAGAGGACCAGGAGGCGATCGGCCAACGCATGAGGGAGAAGTACGGTATCATTATCGAGTGGACGACGATGGGTGGTTCAGCTGACATGGCGCAGCGGGTACTCGCCGAACACCGGACTAAGCAATATATCGCCGATATCGTCATGGACGGCATCGGCGGGAGCTACGCCGATACCAAGCCAAGGGGTTACGTGGCGCCGATATTGGCGCCTTCCACTTTAGAGAAAGATATTTGGCGTCTACACCCGGCGGCGCTCACACTTAAAGACCGGGACTGGTTTTTCATCCAACTCCAGGTGCACGCCGGGATCTTCGTCAATACCAAGTTAGTGTCTCCTGGAGAAGAACCCAAGAGCTACCAGGACCTTCTCGACCCTAAGTGGAAAGGAAAGATCGTGTATCAATCTCCCGGGGTGGGCGGTCCCGGAGTGAGCTGGTTCCGCGTCCACTACAAGTTCTTAGGGTTAGATTACATGGGGGCGCTGGCGAAACAAGTGGCGGTGGTAGCGGCGATTAACGACGTGCCGGACGGCGTGGCCCGCGGCCAATACGCCATTGGGATCGCCGCTTCCCCGGCACGCGGCCGCCAGCTTCAACAGGAGGGCGCTCCGGTGAAATATGTTCATCTCAAGGAGGGGGATTATATCTCCGTTCCAGGCCTCTACTTGTTGGTCAATGCTCCTCATCCCAATGCGGCCAGGGCCTTCATCAACTGGTTCTACAGTAAGGAAGGACAGACAATACATTCCCAGCACAATCTCGTCATATCTCTCAGGAAAGATGTTCCACAGGATCATCTTCCGCCTGAGGATCGCTACCTTGAGGGCCGGACTTACCGATTGGCGGACCCGGAGGATATTACGCCCGAGGGCAGTCGAAAAGTAATGGCCCTGGGACGACAAATCTTTGAAGCGGGAAAATAACTCATCGCGTTCTTTCATTGAGAGAATGAAGGGTCGTTGGAGTTTTTTATTTTATCTCATCGAGCCGCGGCTCGCCACGGCGATGGCCGACTCTCACAATTTGGCTATCTTAAGACTCATGCAGAGGTCCGCTGGGAGAACGCGAAAAGGCTTTTTCAATTATCCTAAGAGGCGCGCCTGTCGCTATTGCAGGGGGTAGCGGATTTCGGTTTGGAATGGGTGAGCTGGCAAGGAGGTAGCTATGGCTAATATACGCTGGTTGATCGGGTTGGGTGATCTACTGGCGGTTGTGGCGACCGGTGGCTATGTAATGGCGGCTGAGGCGCCTTTTTTCCAGGGGAAGACCATTACCGCGATCGTGGCCCAGACGCCGGACGGCACCGGAGGGTTACGAGCGCGAACCGTGCTTCAACAGTTGCCCAAATATATCTCCGGAAATCCCGCCATCGTCATTCAATATATGGGAGGCGGTGGGGGAAATACGCCGCCAACCATCTGGCGCAGGGGGTCAAACGCGACGGGCTCACCATCGCGAATCTCCTCTCCGGCATTTTTTCCAATGCCATCCTCGGCGCCCAGGGAGTTCGCTACAAGCTCGACGATTTTTCACCTCTGAGGTCGCCGGTGTCCGGCAGGCCTTATACGCTGATCGGCGCCGGGCCTCTACCGGCTGTGCGATGACCTGTAAGGTCGCTCAGTTTCTCTTTTTTTTCCGCATCGCGGATCGCCTTGTCGGCGATGGCCAGGGCCTGCTTCAGCTTTTCGGGATCGAGGTGCTCTGCCGACCTCATCGAGCATTCCAATTCCTCTTGACACCTTACAGGTCCGGGAATATGTGTGGCATTGGGCGAGGTGGAAAACCTGTTTGAAGACTTGTCGCTTAACAGAGAAAGAGAATAAATAAAGGAGGGTCCTATGGATTCAAAAAGAAAAGTGGCCGATTGCAGACGTTTTCCAAGCGAGAAAAATTGCAGCCTCACGATCTCCGGAGCGGAAGAAGAAGTGATGGAAGTGGCGCTTTGGCACGCGACGACCTCCCATGGACACAAAGACACACCGGAATTTCGTAAACAACTGCGAGAGTTCCTCCAGGATGAGAACTGACAAAGCCATGAGCGTGTTGCCGATGAGGGAATTGGGGCGAACCGGACTTCGAGTCACGGCATTGGGCTATGGCGCCATGGAGCTTCGCGGCGCGCCCCGCGGGCGGGAAGTCCAGGCGGAAGAGGCGGGTGCCGTGCTGAACGCGGTTCTCGATTCGGGGATCAACTACATCGATACATCGATTGATTACGGGCAAAGCGAGGAGTTGATCGGCAGGTCGATCGCCCATCGCCGCGCGGAATACACTCTGGCGACGAAGTGCGGCTGTCAGGTCGTGCCGGACGCGGGCAGGACTCCTATTTTTACCCGCGGCGGTGGCCCTCACATTTATACCCGCGAGAACATTGTCGCCGGGCTCCATCAAAGCCTCGCCCGCATGAAGACCGATTGTATCGATGTCCTGCAATTCCACGCCAGCCCTCCCAGGAAGATGCTGGAGGATAACGACGCGATTGAAACGGTGCTTCAACTGAAGCGGGAAGGGAAGGTCCGCTTCATCGGGATGTCTTCGACGCTGCCGGAGCTGCCCGATCACATCAAGATGGGGGTCTTTGACGTCTTCCAGATACCCTACTCGGCGCTCCAGCGGGAGCACGAAGAGGTAATCTCCCAGGCGGCCCGGGCCGGGGCCGGGATCGTCATCCGCGGCGCGGTCGCGCGCGGCACGCCGTCGGAGACGAAACAAAAGGGGGATGCCTGGGATTTGTGGCAGCGTGCCAAGTTGGACGAGCTCCTCAATGGGATGGCCCGCATGGATTTTATGCTCCGTTTCAGCATCAGCCATCCGGACCTCCACACCGCCATTATCGGCACGATCAATCCCGACCACCTGCGCGAAAACCTCCGCGCCCTTGAGAAGGGGCCTTTGCCGCCCGATCTCTACGCCGAAGCCAAGCGCCGCCTGGATTCGGCCGGAGGCTAGCCTCAATATTAAGGCGTCTCTCTTTTAATCTTTACTTCAGCCGGTCGAGGATCCGCGCGATCTCCGCAATGCCGGTCAGGATGAAATCGGCTTGGATGGAATTTTTCTTTAGTTCTTCAGCGACCGAAGTGCCTTCGATGAAAACCGTCCGGAGGCCGAAGTCCCTGGCGCCCTGAATGTCGTCGAAGGGATCGTCGCCGATCATCACGGTTTCTTCCCTTTTGGAGCCGAGCCTTTCCAAGGCCGCCCGAAAAAACTCCGGATTCGGTTTCCCGATCACCACGGCCTCCTGGCCGCTGGCCGATTCCAATGCCTTGGCGAAGGGGCCGACGCCCAAGTGGAGGCCGTCCTCCAGCGGATAGAAGCGCGTCGCGTTGGCGGCGATGAGCTTCGCTCCGGCCTTGAGATTCCGAAAGGCGCGGTCGAGTCCGGCATAGTCGAGCTTCGTGTCGAGTCCCAGGACGACGTAATCCGGTGTGGTGTCCGTCAGGACCAGACCGGCCTGCGCGAAATCCGCGCGGACTTTGCCTTCCATGATGAGATGGCATCGGGCGGCGGGCTTCTGTTTTTTTATGTAGGCGATGGTCGCGTCGATCGGCGTAAAGACTTCTTCCCGGCTGATGGAAAAACCCATTTTGACAAGCCCGGCGAAGATCTCGTCAGCCGAGAGGCGTGTCGCATTGGTGACCAGAAGGCAGGGATGGCTCGCGCGGAGCAGCCGGATCGCTTCGGGGGCGCCCGCAATGGCACGGTCGCCTCTACGGAGAACACCGTCGATATCGATAAAAAAAGCGGTCAATGCTGTCTAAGCGTTGACGATGACGACGCCCTTGGGCTCCAGATAGTAGTCCAATGCTTCGGGGCCATGCTCCCGACCGAGGCCGCTGGCCTTGACGCCGCCGAAGGGAAGCTCGTCGTAGCCATAGTGGAGCGAGTTTACCCAGACATTGCCGGCCTGAAACTTATCGATGGCCTTGTTGGCGTGGTTGAGATTGCGCGTCCAAATCGAAGAGCCCAAGCCGAAGGCGGAGCTGTTAGCCTTCTCGATCGCCTCGTCCAGGGTTTTAAAGGTGAAGACCGGCAGGACCGGGCCGAAGGTTTCCTCGACGCTGACCTTTGCGTTATCGGGAACATTACTGAGTAGAGTGGGTAGATAGAAGAATCCCTTATCGAGATCCCCACCCTTGGCCCGCTCGCCCCCGAAAATAACCTTCGCGCCGCGCGCCTTGGCATCCTCGACCTGTTCCTCGATCTCTTTGCGCTGAGAATCGAGGTGAATCGGTCCCATCCGAGTCTCTTTACTCATGCCGTTGCCGACAGTCTTGGTTTTCAGGATCTCGGCCAGCTTCCCGATAAACCCCTCCGCAATCGACTCTTGGAGGAAGAGGCGCTTGACCCCAAGGCACATCTGCCCGCAGTTAAAAAAGCGGCCGATGTCCGCCATCTTTACCGCCAGGTCGACATTGGCGTCTTCCATAACGATCATCGGATCGCTTCCTCCCAGCTCCAGGGTCACTCGCTTGATTTCTCTACCTGCCACTTCCATCACGTGCTTTCCGACTGGAGTGGACCCGGTAAACGCAATGCGCCGAATCCGCGGGTTTCTGAGAATCTCTTCGCCGACGATGCCTCCTGGCCCCGTCACCACATTGACTGCGCCTTTGGGCAGCGTTTTTTGTTGTTTTCCTTCTCCATAGGTGGCTTTTTGAATCTGTTCGACGGCGAGTAAGGTTGCCAGTGGAGTCGTGCTTGCGGGTTTGATGATGATGGTATTCCCGGCGGCCAGGGCGGGCCCGAGCTTGGTTCCCATCAGGGTCAGAGGAAAATTCCATGGCACAATGCCGCCGCACACCCCGATGGGCTGGCGGATCACCATTCCGTACGCGCCCTTTTGGGGCAGGGGAACGTGGGAGCCTCTGACCTTAGAGGCAAGGCCGGCATAAAATTCCAAGCCGTGGACGAGATGATGGATCTCGAGGCCGGCCTCAAAAAGCGTTTTGCCTTGCTCCTTGGTCAAGAGCTGCGCGATCTCACCGCTCTTTTGTTTGATCAGCTCGCAGGCGTTCATGAGCATCTTGCCTCGGTCTTCCGCGGTGACATCCGCCCACTCTTTAAAGGCGTTCTCGGCGGCCTGAATGGCCTGCTCCACGTCCTTGACGTTTCCCTTGGGCACTTGGTCCACAACCTCCCCGGTGGCGGGGTTCCGCACTTCGTAAGTCGCATTACCGGTGGAATCGACCGATTCGCCTCCGATGAGCATCTTGGCCATTACAATACCTCCAAAGTGTAGTTGTTAGCTATGAAGCTGTCAGCGGTCAGCAATCAGCAAAGAAAAACCTCCGTGCTGAGGCTGAACGCTGATGGCTGATTGCTGACAGCTTTAATTATTTTCCCTTGAACTGAGCGGTTCTCTTCTCAAGATAGGCCTTCACGCCTTCGTTCGCGTCTTCACTGCCAAAAGCCTGAGCGAGGAGCTCCCGCTCGAAAGCCAGACCATCGGGCAAGGAAATTTCCATCCCGGTCTGAATCGCCCGTTTCACTTTACCGACCGCCAGGCTGGACTTGTTGGGCGGGACAAACTGCTGGGCGTACTCGATGACCTGCTGGAGAAAATTCTCCCGTTCGTAGATGGCGTGGATCAAGCCCATCTCTTGGGCTTCGTCGAAGGAGATGGTTTTCCCCGTAACGCAGAGCTCCATCGCCCGTGACTTCCCGACCAGCCGGGGCAGTCTCTGGGTGCCGCCCATGCCGGGCATCACGCCCAGATTGATCTCCGCCAGTCCCAGCCTGCCGCCCTCCTTTTTGGCGATCCGGATATCCGCGGCCATGGAGATTTCCAGCCCGCCGCCGACCGCGTGGCCGTTGATCGCCGCGATCACGAGCTTGGGCGTGTTTTCCATGCGCATCAGGACTTCATGGCCATGCAGGGCGAAGTTGTTCTTGTAGGCCAGCGATTTGTTGGCGAGCATGTTGATGTCGGCGCCGGCGGAGAAAAACTTCTCTACCTTTCCGGTCATGACGATCACGTGGACCTCTTCATCGAAGCGGGCCTGGATCAGAGCGTCGTCGAGCTCCCGCAAAAGCTCATGGGTGTAGCTGTTCACCGGGGGACGGTTCAACTCGACCAACGCGACGCCTTTTTCTACGCGATATTCCACCAGTTTTCCGCTCTCCATGAGTTCCCCCTTCGATAGTGATGAATACTTTTCTTATCCGGCATCTCTCGGCAAGTCAAGCCCCGCTCCTCGGAGTAAAAGCGGGAGTTTTGGGTGGTGGGAAAGAATTTCGGCGGGTCATTTTGCACCATTTCGAATTCCGCGTTATTGATGAAGCTGATAAAAGGAAGGATGCAAGGTGGAGCGCGGCACCCCGTGCTTCTGGACGTGCCCGGCGCCCGCTTTGGAAAAGACTTTGATAAAAAAGAAATCCCAGACGGACGCACTGCGGGCCGGATTGCAGCGGCTGCGGGAGAGGGGCCTCGCGGTGGACGCGCCTTCGTCCGCCTTGGTCGGACCTCTGCGCTCCTATTTTGGCGAGGGGGAGGCGGATCTGGCGATCGTCTTTCTTTTGGGCCGGATCCCAGACCCGGCCTCTCTTGAGGCCCTGAACGTCTTGGAGGCCGCCGCAACCGACAAGGAGATCAAAAAAGAGATCCGCCGCTCCTTTTTCAAATTGGCCCAGAAGGGGCTGATCCCTCCCAAGCCGGCGGTCGCCGGAGCGGAACTGAAGCGGCCGATTCTCGGGTCAAGCCCCGAGATCGAAGGCTATCTCTCTTCCGTGGACGGGGCCGGCGGGCGGCTGGTGTGGCTGGCCAGGCCCCACGCGGGGGGCGTTCAATTGCTTCAAGGGATGGTGAACGATCGAGAGGGTTTGCTGCGCGCGGGAGCGCCGGTCGTGCGGCGGAAGGAGCTCCGCCGGATGGCCCAGGAGATCAAGGAGAAGCACGGCGTCACGATGATCTCTATTCCATGGGAATATGGAGATCAGATTCTTTGGGAGGGCTTCGAGAAAGCCAAGTCTCTCGGGCGAAGCGGCGTGGAGGATTTTTCTTCGCTCCGTTCTGCCTTCACCTCGGCCAAACCCGGCGCCGCGCCGCACCCCGTCTATGGCCGGCTGGATCCGGGCGGCGTCCGCTCGGGCGCCTGGCGTGAGCTTTCACGGAGGCTCTTGGATCTGCCGGAGTTCCGTCCCTGGATTTTGGATGAGGACTGGATCATGCCTTACACGAACGAGATCCAGCATGCCCAAGAGAGCCGCCTGGTATTGAATGAACTGCAAAAGGAAGAGCGAGTGGCTGGAATCGTTCGGGATGCGGCGCGCGAGATTTTCTCGGGGGAGAGAGGGAAGATCTATCAAAGGAGGATGGAGGATATGGCCCTCTATCTGGCCGAGACCGGCCGCAAAGAAGAGGGCCGCCTCGCGCTGGCCCTGGCCCTGGCGATCGGGGAAGGGGAAGTCGGAGGCCTGGGCGCTTTGGATATCTCCTTTCTCACCGGCTTGGTCCAGAAGAGCCTCGCTTTTTATCTGAGTCAGGCGAAGGCGAAGGCCGCCGAAGAATCCTCGCTGATCGTCAAACCGTAGCTGAAATAGCCGCCTCGACGTGTCGGATCTTGGAAATAGACGAAGAGTGCCTGCTGAAGCTTAGATCTTTTTTCGAGAGGCGCGGGCTCGGCTCAGTTTTTTTACTTTATCGGCGAGCTTCGGCAACTGGGAGAGATGGGCATAGATCTTTTTGAACTCCGACATCGGGCGCGCCGGGGTTCCCCACAGGACGCTGCCCCGGCGGACAATCTTCCCGGTGGGAATCCCGGCTTGGGCGCCGATCACCGCGCCGTCTTCGATGCGCGCCTTGTCGCCGACGCCCACCTGGCCTCCCATCACCACGTAGTTGCCGATCTCGACGCTCCCGGAGATGCCGGTCTGCGCCGCAATGACGCAGTGGCTGCCGATGCGGACGTTGTGCGCGATCTGGACGAGATTGTCGATCTTGGTTCCCTGTCCGATGACCGTAGTCCCCAGCGATCCCCGGTCGATGGTCGTGTTGCTGCCGATCTCGACCAGGTCCTCGATGACGACATGACCGACCTGGGGAAACTTGTGATGGCGTCTTTCGGCGAAGACGTAGCCGAATCCGTCCGCGCCGATGACCGAGCCCGCGTGAATGACGACATCGTTTCCGATGCGAGATCCGGCATAGACGCACACGCCGGGGAAGAAGACGCAGCGTTCCCCGATCTCGACTCCCCGGCCGAGAAAGACTCGAGCGCCCAGAGAGGTGGCCGCTCCCACTGTGACGCCGTCTTCCAGGACCGCGTGCGGACCCACCGAAACGTCGGGGGCGATCCGGGCGGAAGGTGAAATCACCGCAGTCGGATGGATGGCCGGTTCGGCGCGCGCGGCGGGCTGGAGCGCCTCGGCGGCCCGGATCAAGGCGAGTTTCGGATGGGCGACGGCGATCGTTGTTTGACCGGGAAGCCGGCTTTTTTCCGGCACCAGAATGCAACCGGCGGCCGAGCGCGCCGCAGCCGCAAGGGCGCGCGCGCCTTCGGCGAATGCCAGTTCGCGGGGTCCGGCGCTCTCCAGTCCGGCGATTCCGTGAATTTCCCGCTCCCGGTCTCCCTCGACTTTCCCTCCGACCCGGTCGGCTATTTCCGAGACTTTCATCAGCTCTTCCGCGATGAAAGGCTAGACCGACGGGAAGGGCAGGACGCCCCGGTACTTCTCCACGACCTTCCGGCGCAGGTCGGCCGGGGAGCGGCTTACTTTGGGAAATTTGTCCTTCAAGTTAAATTGCCTCGTGGCGTAGTAGAGCGCTAGACTATTGGTCTGAGTGTTGGGCTCGCGCTTCGCCGGATCGGAAGAGACCAACGGATCGAGAGGCGTGCTCCAGCAGCCGTCGATAATCTCGATATCCCGCGCCGGATCGCACCGTGTGGTCATTGCCCACAGCACTTCCTTCAGATTGTACGGATCGATGTCTTCATCCACGACGACGATCCAGCGGCCGTTGTAGGTGCCGGACGCCGCGGCGAGGGCCGCCTGCTTGGCATGACCCGCATAGCGCTGCCGGATCGAGATGACCTGCATGTATTGCATCGGGCTTCCGACCGCGACGATGTCCTGGATGCCCGCCTTCTCCAGCCGATCCTTGCCCGTATGGTAGTTGAGCCCATACTTGATGGCGCCGGGCCATAGGGGGGCGGAATCGTGAATGATCGGGTTGTTGCGATAGTAGACGGCCTTGACGTGAATCACCGGCTGCTTTTCGCCGGTCCCGATGGTCCCGCCCGAGGAATAGCCGGGCCATTCTCCGA
>Ga0080064_1003237_pt1 | contig 24358 bp, 18 predicted proteins | sample Subgrocontami54m_FD_69260 | JGI IMG/M metagenome (GOLD analysis project Ga0080064, IMG submission 69260) | Subsurface groundwater microbial communities from S. Glens Falls, New York, USA - GMW46 contaminated, 5.4 m (SPADES assembly) (version 2) ...
GCCTCACCATCGCGGCGGGTGCCGGCACGGCATCCTTCGTGCCGATGATCGCGAGCCGGCGGCAGGCGTTCGCCTTCTCTTCCGGTGGGACCGCGGGCGATTGGAGCTTTGCCACGAGCGTGCGGATCTCCTCCGAGCGCGACAACTCGGCAGCGACCGGCGCGCCCTGCCCGGACACTCCAAACGGCGCAAGCGCCAGCACGAACACCGCGGCGAACACCCACCCGCAACGAGGGATTGGAATCGAGACGGAGCGCGACCCCGGGCCGCGCGCGAATGGCCATGGCCCAAGGCAGGAGGGAGGCCGGTGCGCGGTTTGTGAGCCAAGGTTCGTTTGCATGGGGTGAGCCGACGGGGTGTCGCGCCCGGAAGCGCGAAGTGATGGCGCACGTTAGCAGAACCCGACCAGCCGCGCTCCGCAGAACTTGGTGTGGGATGAGCGCGGATTGACGCCGCCCCCGGATCGCGGCAGCCCGATGTAGGGCGGGGTCTCCCGACCCCGCCGTGATTGCACGTCGCCGTGAAACGGCGGCGGGGTCAGCGACCGGTCAGCGACCCCGCCCTACAAAGTGAACCCGCCTGCGATGCAATCGCACCCTACTTCAGCCTGTACACGTGCACGCCCAACGGGCCGAAGTCGCCCGTCAGCGTCCCCTGCTCCACCTGCGCGGCGCTGGCTTCATACAGCACCTCGACTTTCCGGCCGGCAAGCGCCGGGCCGGTGAAGCGAACCTGCTGCGGGCGTTCGGACTTGTTGGCGGCAATCAGGTAAAGCGCGCCGCCGGATTCGCGCAGGGTGAACTCGACGGGTGCGTCGGCCGGTGCGAGTTTGATTTCAGCTTTCCCCGAGGGCGCGACGAGCACGGGTTCGAGCGAGCGCAGTTCGCGGACGAGCTGCTGCACGTAATCCCAATGGCTCACCTCGAGCTTGTTCAAGAGTCCCGCGGGTTTGCCCTGCCAGTCGCGCTGACCGGAACCAGTGTAGAACCAGAGTCCCTTCACGCCGTTGATGATGCTGAGGTACGCCATGCAACGGTACTCGGCCGGCGTGGGATAGCGCGCATCCGGCCGTGGCTGTTGGTACGATTGAATCGCGATCCAAAGCGGTTTCCGTGAGAGCGTGGTGGTCAGCCACGACGGCGGCTGCAGCAACCCGCCGTTCGTTTCCCGGCCATCGAGACCGTTGCCATCCGGGCCGTGCAAGGGAATTGGATACCACCACCAGATGCCGACATCCATGCATTCGTCCGGAAAAAAATTCCGCCGGTCCTTTTGGAGCTTGGTGATGACGTCGCGCGTGTCGCCGAGTACGAACGGATGCCGCGGGTCGAGTTCGTGCACGAGCCGGTAAAGCTGCGCGAGGTTGGCGAGCGGCGCTTCGCCGCGGGCCACGCGCTCCTCGGAGCCCCAGCACAACAGCCCCGGATGATGGCGGAAGGTCTCGATCCGCCGCCGCACCTGCGCCCACTGCGCCTTCTCAATCGCCTTGCGCGGCAGCTCGACCATCATCCGCACGCCGTTTTCCCACGAGCGATCGAGTAGTTCCTTCAAATGCGCGTCGTTGGGGTTGACCGCGTCGGCCGCCTCGCCGGTCGTCACGCCATAGTTGTGCGTGGCGCTGAAGCCGGCGCGACCCATCTCGTCGTACCGGCCGGCGCTGTACATCCCGATCGGGAAATGCGGCTGGCCGCCGATTCGGAGAAACCCGTCGGCGCCGAGCGCAACGTCCGCGTTGCCGTCGGCGCGCACGCGAACATCGGTCGTCGCCCTGGCGAGTTCGCGACCGGACGAATCCACGAGCAGCGCGACAATGTCGAACCGTCCGGCGGAGCTGACGGGAACCTTCAGCGTCACGCCAGCCAGCGATTCGGCTGACGCGTCGGCGGTAGCGCGTGTGAGTTCGCTTCCGGTCGCGTCGACCAGCGCCGCAGTGAAGCGCAGTCCGCCGCGTTGCGCCGGGTTCACGAGGATCCGGGCATCGACCCGCGTTTCGCCCGGGCCGCGCCCGATCACGTGATAACACGGGACGGCGGGCAGGAGGACGAGCGGCGCAGACGTCCGGAACTTGCCCGTGATGCTGCGGAGCACCGTGCCGCCATCGACCAGCGCGAGCTGGTAATCGAACGCGCCGATGCCGCCGAGCGCGATCGGGACCTTGACCAATTCGCTCCCCGCCGGCTCCAGCGTCACGGCGACCTCGCTCGTCTTCTTCGCGACCGTCGCGCGGACGGTGCCGTGGAAGGGTGTGCCCTGGCGACTGAGCACGCGAACCACGATGGTTTGCGGTCCCGTCCATGGTTGGGCGCCCTCGACGAGCGCGAACGACAGCGGGTTCGTGATGACCGCGCGTACGTCGTCGTACCACAGCGTGCCCGGCGGCGCGCTGTAGCCGAGGTGCAACTCGGCGCGGACGGCATTCGCCGGTACGGTGGCCTTGCCGGACACGAGCGTCCATTCGCCGCTCGCCGGCGCGCACTGCACATAGGCGCGATCGAAGACGCGGCCGCCCGCATCGCGGAACGCGAGGCCAAAGTTGCTGCGCGCCGCGGCCGGCGTGGCCTGGTCGTAGCGAGTCCAGCCCTCGAATTGAATCTCGTCGCCGGGCGACACGTCGAACGGCGCGCTGACGAGTGCGCACCGTGTCTCTTCCTTCGCGTGAAAACGCACGGCCGCGCCCCCGCGGTGCGCGATGCTGCGATCGAGCCGCACCTCGACCTCGCCGCGGCCTTGATACAGCCACCAGCCGTCGCCCGGCAACCCCTGGTCCGTCGTGGCGTCCTCGAACCCAGGGTTGCGAACCAGGTTTGGTTGCGCGCCGGCGGCGCTTCCCCACGCGATGAGAACCGAAACCAGAAGCAGGACGCGTTGGCGCATAGGCCGTCGATGCAACGCCGCGGCACCGGCAGCGGCAACGCGAATTCGCCGCCGTCAAAAACAGCGATGGAGTCTGCCGGTTGATAGTGATCGCAGCGGCCTAAACGTAGCGCCGGCATCTTGCCGGCAGGATGCCGGCGCTACGCTTGTCCGACCGCTTGGAGATTCGCCGCCAAGAACCGCGAACGGTTGCACAAGAAATGCGCGCTAATCGCGGTCGCCGCGGAGCGGTGCCTGGGACGAAGCTGTGATTACCACGATCGCCGTCTCCCCCGGGTCCTTTCGATGAACGCGCCGCTGCAGTCTTGCCGCCCCTGGATTTCCGCCGCGTTGCTCGCCTTGGCAATCGGAGGCCTTGCGCCCGCGGCCAACCCGCCGGCTTCGGCCGACGCGTTTTTTCCGTTCTGCATCGACTGGCATGACGCCAGGAAGCGGACGTTCGAGCAGCAGGCCGCGATGCTGAAGGAGCTGGGGTATCCGGGTGTCGGCCACATCTGGTTGGACAAAGTCGAGGAGCGGATCGCCTCGCTCGATGCGGCGGGGTTGCGGCTCTTCCAGATTACGATGACGGTCGATCTCGCGCCCGGCCAGCCGCCCTACGATGGGGAGCGGTTCAAGGCCGTGCTCGCGTTGATCCGCGGCCGCCACGTGCAGTTCTGCCTGCTGGTCAAAGGCGCGCCACCCTCGGACGCCGCCGCGGATCCGCGCGCCGTCGAGGTCTTTCGCGCCATGTCCGCGCTCGCGCACGATTCGGGCGCGCAACTCCTGCTTTATCCGCACCAGAAGAACTGGATCGAGCGGATCGAGGACGCGGTGCGCGTCGCCGACCAGGTGGACCGCCCGAACGTCGGCGTGATGTTCAACCTGTGCCACTGGCTGCGCGTGGACAAGAGCCGCGATTACGAGCCGCTGCTCCGGCGCGCGCTGCCCCGGCTCTGGGCGGTTTCGATCAACGGCGCGGACGAGCGCGACGACCAGCCAAACTGGCAGCGGTACATCCAGCCGCTGGACCGCGGTTCATTCGATGTCGCAACGCTGCTGCGCACGCTCGACCGGCTCGGCTATCGCGGCCCGATTGGGCTGCAGTGCTTTGGGCTCGGCGGCGACGCGCGCGATCATCTCGCGCGCTCGATGGCGAAATGGCGCGAACTGCGAAACCCAACGACGGTCGCGCGGTAGCGCCGCGTTCATCAGGAGGCACCCATGAAAACACGCAAGAAGATCAACCGCCGCCAGTTTCTCGCCACTTCCGCCCGCGCCGGCGCGGTGATCGCCGCACCGCTGATCGTGCCCGCATCGGTGCTCGGTCGCGGCGGCGCCACCGCCCCCAGCGAACGCATTGTGATGGGCGGGATCGGCATCGGCGGCCGCGGCGGCTACGATCTCGGCATTCTGCTCCAGGAACGCGACGTGCAGTTCGTCGCGGTGTGCGATGTGCGCAAGGCCAGGCGCGACGCCGTGAAGCAGCAGGTCAATCAAGCCTACGGCCACACTGACTGCGCGACGTTTCGCGATCTCCGCGAATTGCTCGCGCAGCGCACCGACCTCGACGCCGTGCTGATCGCGACCGGTGACCGCTGGCACACGCCGGCCTCCAGCATGGCGCTGAAGGCGGGACTCGATGTGTTTTGCGAAAAGCCATCGTCCATGTCGGTCGCCGAGGGCCAGGATCTGGTCGCGACGGCCCGGCGTTATGGCCGGATTTTCCAGAGCGGGATGCAGCGGCTGAGCGAGGCGAACTTCGTCTTCGCCGATCAGCTCGCGCGCTCGGGCCGGCTCGGCCAGTTGCACACGGTCTACGCGCACCAGTTGAAATTTCAGATGCGGACCGACTGGCTGCCGGCGGAGCCCGAGCCGGCGCCGGAGGAAGTCGATTGGAACATGTGGCTCGGTCCAGCGGCCTGGCGGCCCTACAACTCCGCCTACCTGCGCGGCTGCGGCGCGTGGCTCGACTACTACGATTTCGGCACGGGCTGGGCCGCGTGGGGCAGCCACACGACCTGTCAGTGCCAGTCGGCCGTCGGCGCGATGGACACCTCGCCGCTCGAGTACGAGTATCCGGGCCGTCAGGACGCCGACCGGATGACCTGCCGGTTCGCGAACGGCGTGAAGCTCGTTTTCAACGCGCAGGGCTGGCCGAAGCCCGGCGACGGCGGCATGTGGCGCGGCTCGTGCGGCGTGCGCTACGAGGGCTCCGAAGGCTGGGTGGCCGTCGCGGATGGGTACGTGCGGCCCGATGTCTCGTCGCCCGCGCTGCTGCAGGAATTCGATCAGGTGGTGCGCGACTACCAGGCGCAGACCAGCCGGCCGCTGCACCACATCCGCGATTTCCTGCAGAACGTGCGCAGCCGCCGTCCGTGCATCGCGAACGAGACCGTGATGCATCGCACGATGAGCACGAATCACATCGCGAACATCTGCATGCTGCTGAAGCGAAATGTCCGCTGGGACCCCGTGAAGGAGGAGTTTCCCGGCGATGCGGAGGCGAACCGGTTGCGCTCGCGCGCACGCCGCGAGCCATGGACGACCTGACCGCGTGAACCGGACCGCGTTCAACTCGTGGCGGCGGGCGATCGTCGGCGGTGCGGCGGCCGCGTTGCTGGCCGCGAGTTGCCCGGTTTCGCGGGCGGCCACGGTTGACGTCGTTGCCTTGCCGGCGCCGCGCCAAACCGGCGGCATGCCCCTGATGGACGCGCTGCACGCGCGGCAATCGATCCGCGAGTTCAGCGACCGATCGCTGCCGCCCCAGATGCTGTCCGATTTGCTCTGGGCCGCGTTCGGCATCAACCGGCCCGCCATCGACCATCGCACCGCGCCGTCGACGATGAACATGCAGGAAATCGACGTGTACGTGGCGCGCACCGACGGGCTTTTTCTCTACGCGCCCAAGTCGCACGAGCTGCGGCGCATGGCGGGCGACGACGTGCGTCCGCAGACCGGCGGGAAGCCGGAACTCCAGGCGGCCGCGGTCGTGTTGATCTTCGTCGCGGACCTCAGCCGGATGACGAAGGCCAAACCAGCGGATCGCGATTTTTATGCGGCGATCGACACCGGGTTCATCAGCCAGAACGTCTATCTGTTCGCCGCCTCTGCCGGACTCGCGACAGTGGTGCACGAGCTGGATCGGGCGCCGCTGGTGCGGGCGATGAAACTGCGGCCCGACCAGCGGATCACGATTGTCCAGTCGGTCGGGTATCCGAAGCGGTGATCCCGCGCCCGGACCCCACTTTGCAGGGGCATGAGTTCGAGCTTTCACCAGGCAATCGTCGCACGAAGCTGCAAGCGAGGCCTGCCGGAGCGCAGGCCCCACCTCCTGGTGAGCCACCACTCGCGCGAACCAGCTAGTGCAGTGTCGCATATAAGTCTTTACTATTATCGAGTCCCCGTGCCAAGCTGCGTTCGTGGCCCGACCGAAGCTTGCATTTTCTTTGACCGACGAGCAACGGCGCGAGTTGGAACGCCTGGTCCAGGCGCCGGCCACGCCGCAAAAATTCGTGCGCCGCGCTCAAGTCGCGCTGCTCGCCGCAGCGGGAGAGGACAACGCTGCCATCGCGGCCAAACTGCGCACCAGCCGAGTGACCGTTGGGCTCTGGCGCCAGCGCTTTTTGGATACGGGATTGGCGGGATTGGCCGAGGCGCCGCGTTCCGGACGACCCTCGAAACTTGATCCGCAGAAGGTGCGCCGCGCCCTGACCGAGGTGGTGCAGCCGCCCAAACACCGCGCTCGCTGGTCGTGCCGGCAAATGGCTCGGCATGTCGGGTTGTCCAAGGACGCGGTGCAGCGACTGTGGGCGGCCAACGATCTCAAGCCGCACCGCACCCGCACCTTCAAGCTCTCCAACGATCCCCACTTCGAACAGAAGTTCTGGGATGTGATCGGGCTTTATTTGGATCCGCCAACCCGCGCGGTGGTGTTGTGCTGCGACGAGAAGAGCCAGTGTCAGGCGCTGGAACGCACGCAGCCGGGTTTGCCGCTCGGTCAAGGCCACATCTGCACTCGCACTCACGACTACTATCGCCACGGCACCATCACTCTTTTTGCCGCCCTCAATTATCTTAACGGCAAGATCCTGGCAGAGCGCGCGCCGCGACATCGGCATCAGGAATGGCTGAAGTTTCTCAAAGGCATCGATGCCGACGTGCCCAGCGATATCGACGTGCACCTCATCCTGGACAACTACGCGACGCACAAGCATCCGAGCGTCCTCGCTTGGGTCGCCAAGCATCCCCGCTTTCATCTGCATTTCACGCCCACCAGTTCCTCTTGGCTCAATCTGGTGGAGCGATTCTTCCGCGATCTCAGCCAAGACGTGGTTCTCCCCGGCAGTTTCACCAGTGTGAAGGAGTTGTCCGCCGCCATCTGGGATTACCTCGCCGAACGGAATCTGCACCCAACGCGCTACGTCTGGAAGGCCAGTGGTCAGAGTATTCTCGAGAAGATTCATCGGGCCCGCACGGCGTTGGCACGTCGGGTAGACGTTAGTAAAGACATTACCGCGACACTGCACTAGAGCGATTTCAGGAACTCCACCAAGTCGCTTTGCTCGGCCGTACTGAGGTCGAACCCGAGCACCGACTTGTAATGATTCACGACCGAGTCGAGATCGGGGTAGCGGCCGTCGTGATAGAATCCGCCTTTCGCGCGAACGAACAACCCCCGCAAAGGCGTGGTGCGGTACCCGTTCTCGGGCGAACGGCTCGCCTGGAATTCGTCGATGCCGATCTCGGATCCTTTGTGCAACGCCTGGCCCGGCTCGGAGTACAGCGGCGGCACGTGGCATGTGGCGCACTTGGCCTTGCCGTTGAAGATCGCCTGCCCACGCCCCGCAGCACCAGCGTTGAAAGTCGACGCCGGCGGGTTCGGCGCCATCAGCGAGAGTTGATACAATTGCAGCGCCGGGAGCTTCGACGTCACCAGGTCGGTGGCCGAGCGGACATTGAAGAGTCCGGCGCGCGCGGCGACGGGGAACTTTGTCGCATCGCGCAGCCGCGGATCCCAGAAGTTCCCTTGGCCGTGCATTTGGGTCACCGCGACGTAGGCGTTCCAGTACGGCACGCTACCCCAGCCGGTGTAGGTGTGCAGATGCTGGCCGGCGAGGCCGAACGCGGCGGGCAGCACCGTCGCAGCGGATTTGCCATCCGGCCGGAAGGCCTTGCCGTCCTTGTCGAGGATCGCGTCGTATTTGCCCGGTCCCCAGCTTCTCAATACGGCACGAACTGTGCTCTCGTCGAGTTGCAGCAAATCGGCGATGGGCTTCACCGTTGGCGCCAGCGCCACGATTTCGCCGACATTGAGATCGCGGTTCGGCCAGCCGTCGAGGCGGTGACCGATCCCGCTCGTGAAGGCGTTGTCCACCGTCGAGTGGCAAAGCGCGCAGGTGATGCCCATCGACTGAATCTGCCCGCCCTGTGTGAAAACCTTGATGCCGACGACCGCATCGGCCTTCAACAGGTCGATCGTCGCCTGCGGCTTGGTCAGGTCGACCTGGCCGGCGCGCAATGCCGTCACCACCGCCGGCGGCACCCGATCCATGTCCACTTTCAAGCCGAGTTCGAGCGCACGCTGCGCGCTCAGCCCTGGCCCGACGCCGCCGAGTTGCTCGCCGGCGATCGCCTGGTGCAACCGCAGTTGTCCGCCCCAGAAGACCTCGTCGCCAAAGGTATCGTCGCGGAAAATCTTCTGGCCTTCCGACAGCAGGTTATCGCTGTCGGTCTCCACCTTGTCCTTGGCATCGAGGTCGTAGACCTCGAGCAACGCGACGCCGCTCGTGTTGTTCGCGCCGGATACCTGAACGGTGTACGGACCGGGATTCAATGTCACGAAAAGCGCGCTGTCGCGGCTGTTTTCGTTCACCGCAAAGGCCCCCGAGCGCTGGCTCGCGCTGCGCAGCTCAGCGAGGTTGGCCGCCGTGCCCCAGCCGGCGTTCGTCGCGATGACTTGGGAACCTGAATACAGCGTGAGCGCCGGCTCTGCCAGCACGCCGGACACGCCGAACGCCGCGAGTCCAGGACCCACCGCCCGGATCAGCACTGTTTTGGGTGAACCGGCACCCACCACAAAGCCGTAGAGAAAAACGTTGAGGCCGGTGCCGACGTTGGCGCGACCGGAGAAGTTTACCATTCGGCCGAGCGCGCCGAGGTTGCCGTTGCCGGTGGCCTCCGCGCAACTCGCACGCTGGCCGACCAACGAGAGACACGCGACGAGCAGCCAGGCTGCCGGCGCCGCCGGGTTGCGTAACAGGAACGCCGGTACACTACGCGTTTTCATGAATTCAAGGGATTAGTGGTTTGGAAACGAACGCCGCTCCGTAAACGAAGCGGAAAATGAGGGCTCTCCGGTGGTTTTCCTCCGGGACCAACGACTGGGGCGGTGCGAGTGGGGATGCCGGCCGCCCCGAGAGCGATCGCGCCGGCTAGCCTAGCACAGCCTGATGCCGCAAGCGCCGCGACCCGGCCAAATGCCCGCGACTATGTACTTGTTTGTCGGATACGGCCACGGGATCGCACTGGGCCGGTTTCGCCTTGCGGGTTCAGGCATCATGAACGTGCTCTCGCTCCAGCCGCTATCTTTTCCCCGTGGCGCCCCGCAGCACGATCCGCAGCACGCGTTCGGTCATCGGATTGCAGAACTTCGCCGGATAAGGAAACAGCTCAATCGCCGCGGCGGATTTCGAGAGGTGCTCCTTCACCCGCGCCCGCGCGCGGTGCAGGATGACTTTCGCCGACTCCTCGGAGATTCCGAGCGATTCCGCCGTCTCCGCCGTGCTGAGCTGCTGGACCTCCCGCAGCATGTAAACCGCGCGATACGTCTGTGGCAGATGGGTGATCGCGGTTTCAAGAAGCACTTTCATTTCGTTGATTTGGATTTCGTCGGGTGCGCGGGCTCCGGCCGGCGCATCGCCGGGCTCAACCGCGGAATCGAGTGGCCCGTCCAGCCGCGTCTTGTTGCGCCGGATCACGGTCAGGCACTCGTTGATCATGATCCGCGTGAGCCACGTGGAAAACGCCGCGGTCCGCTGAAACGCACTGAGGTGAAAGAAGGCCCGCACGTAGGCGTTCTGCATCGCATCCTCCGCCTCCACCTGGCTGCGGAGATAAGCCATGCCAATGCGATAGAGCCGCGGATTGTAGCGGCGGACGATTACCTCGAACATTTCACGATTGCCGCGAAGCACCTCGTCGATCGCCTCGAGATCGGTGACAATTGCGAAGGATGGAGCGAGCCCGGTGGCCGGCTCGTTGGAATCAGGGCGCACAGCGTGCATGTGTCCATTGGATGCAAACGCGGGCAGAAAGGTTACAGTGATTCACCGTAACGGATTGGTTACCCAACGCCGCACGTCACCAGGCTGGCATGTCGGGCGCAAAAGGGCAGACTGGCGGGCTCTGCTCCAGCGACTGCCCTGCCCGCGCAGCGCCGCAATTGCTGCGCCGGGTTGATCGGCCGCCCTCTTTTCCCGATGCACTTTTCCTCCAAATTACGGCCCAACCCCCGGCGTCTCAGTCTGGCGCTCGCTCTCCTCGTCCCTTGCGCGGCTACCGCGCAGGAAATCGCGCCAACCGGCGGGATCAACTGGCCGGTGCTCGGGCGCGTGGCGCCACGGAGTGCGCAGGAGATCGCCTCCTCGCCCTGGTCGATCGGCGGCGAAACGATCGACCGCGACTTCACCGCTTACGAGAATTACCAGAAATACCTCGGCCCGCTCGGCGCGAAAGGCATCCGCCTGCAGGCCGGCTGGGCGAAATGCGAGAAGCAGCCGGGCGTCTACGACTTCACCTGGCTCGACCGGATCATCGACGACGCGCGCGCCCAGGGCGTCCAGCCGTGGCTCGAGCTTTCGTACGGCAATCTCATCTACGCCGGCGGCGGCGGCATCGGCCTGGCGGACGGCTTTCCGTCGTCGTCGGAAGCGCTGCAGGCCTGGGATCGCTGGGTCACCGCGACGGTGCGCCGGTACCGGGACCGCGTGCACGAGTGGGAAATCTGGAACGAGCCCGACATCAACCGAACGGGCGCGGCCAAATCCGATCGGTACGTCGAGCTCCACCTTCGGACGGCGACGATCATCCGCGCCCTGCAGCCGAAAAGCCGCATCTTCGCGCTGGGGCTCGCGGGCAGCGTCGACTACGCCGATCAGGTTCTCGCCGGACTCGCGGCGAAGGGAAAGCTCGACCTCGTCGACGCGATTACGATCCACGGGTATCCTAAAAACCCGGACGACACGTCCGCCATCGACCGACTCCGCGCGGTGATCGCTAAACACGGCCGCGCCATCGAAGTCCGCCAGGGCGAGACCGGCGCGCCCTCGCAACGGCAGGAAAACTTCGCGCTCTCGAAGCTGCCGTGGTCCGAAACGACGCAGGCCAAGTGGGACCTGCGGCGGTTGCTGGCACATCGGGCGAAGGACGTGCCGATGAATCTCTTCACGCTTTCGGACATGCATTACCGCAACCCGGACGGCACCAATCTCCGGATGAACTACAAGGGGCTGCTCGGCACGAACCCCGATCAGACCGTCTCGCACGTGAAGGCCGCTTATCGCGCGGCGCAGACCGTGTTTTCGATTTTCGACCGCCGCCTGACGCGTCTCGTCGATTTCCCGGTGACGAACAACGCCACGCGCCGGCTGGCGGCAAACGGCTACCGCCACGAGGCCGGCGCCCAGCTCGCCGCGCTTTGGTTCAACGACTCCCCGCCGGTCGATGCGAACGAAGTCACAGGCGTCGACATCACGCTGACAAAAGGGAAGTTCACCGAGCCGGTCCTGATCGACGTGCGGACGAGCATGGTTTACTCGCTGCCCAAGGCCAGTTGGTCGCAGGCCGCCGGGGGCGCCGTGTTTCGCGCCCTACCGTTGTACGACTCCCCGATGCTGCTCGCGGAGCGGGCGGCGATACCGCTCACCCGCGGGCGTTGAACGGCGCACCGGCGTTGACGCGGCCGCTGCGTCGCACTTCGCCGCCCATACCGCCAGGCCGAGACTCACCACCAGAAAACCGGCGCCCAGCGCGATGGTCTGCCCGGGACTGAGCGGCGGCGTAACGCCGTAGATCTGACCGAGAGATTCAAAGGCGAAGTACCGCCGCAATGAGCCGGCGAGCGTGAGCACCGCCCCGATCAGGGCGGCGGCCAGCGCCAGCGCCCGCAAATCCACGACGTCGGCGCCAGGAGCAGGTCGGTGCAGTTTCGGGTGCATGGTGGGCATGGGTTGAGCTAACCCTGGTGACGTTGCGCAATTGTGTCCGTCACCGACGGAATTGTTACGCCCTTGTAAACTGCATTGCGCCCCGCCGCCGGACGATTCCTCCCCCTCGGGAGAGGCTGTGCCGTAATTTCGGATACCGGGCACGGCACGTTCGTGGGCCTGCGGCGGTTGCGAAAGCCCACGGAACTTCCCGACCGGCCCCATCCTCTCATTCCCCACGGGAATGATCGACTATCTCCTCGATCCAGCACGTAGAATGGCGGTCACGCGCGTGACGGGGCGCTTCACGTTCGCGGAGCTCGCGAACCACCTCCATCGGCTGGTGCGCGATCGTGAATTCCAGGCGGACTTCGACTCGATGATCGTGGCCATGGACGCAGCGGCGGTGCCGCGCCCCTCCGCGATCGGCACGCTGGCCCCGCTGGTCCGCGCATGGAGCAGCCGCCGCAGGGGTTCGCGCTGGGCGCTCGTCCTGCCAACCCCGGAGGCGCGCGGCTTCGCCGAACGCGCCCTGAAGGAGATACAGCTCAACGAGATTACCGCCCGCTGTTTTTGCGACGAGACGGAAGCTGTGAACTGGCTGGAGGGCGCCCGCGGCGTCGGCAAGGTGCGTTCGGCCGCGCGCTGATTTATCGGTTGAGGTCATCGGCCGGGTGCGCGAGGTTCGGCGGTATCGCGGCCAGTACCCCACGGTCGCGCGCCCCCTCGCCCATGCATCTCCCACGCATGTCCCTGTCCGCCGGTGCGGTCGTGCTCGCGTGCATGACCATCGCTGCCCGCGCGCAAGTCGCTCCGGCCACGCCCGCCGCCACCGCCGCCGACAGCGAGCCGGTGAAACTCTCGGTGTTCGAAGTCACCAGCGAAAAGGACATCGGCTACGCCGCGTCGACCGCCCTCTCCGGCACTCGGACCAACGAGAAGCTCGAGAACCTGCCGAACACCATCTCGGTGATGACACAGGAGTTCATGCAGGACCTCGCGCTGAACAATTATTTCGACGCGATCAACTTCGCGCCCAACGCCGAGAATACGTTCAACGACACCGGCACGATCGGTGCCGTCGTCGGCCAGCGCTCCGGCAACCAGGTCAACATCCGTGGGCTCGCGTCCGTACGCCAGCTCCGCGACGGGTTTCCCTGGTACCTCGTCGCCGACGTCTACAACACCGAGCGGATCGAGTTCGGCCGCGGACCCGGCGGGCTCGCCTATGGCGACGTCGACGCCGGCGGCACGGTGAGCATTGCGACCAAGCGCGCGAACTTCCGCCGCACCGGCAGCGCGCAGGTGCGCTACGACCATTTCGGCACGCAGCGCTATTCGATCGATCTCAACCAGCCGATCGTGCCGTCGCGGCTGGCGGTCCGGTTCAACGCGATCAACTCCGAGATTCAGCAGTGGCGGCAACGCAACGGCCGCGACCTCGAGGCCTATGCCGGCGCGCTGCGGTTCGAGCCGTTCAAACATCGGCGCACGCAAATCGACGCGATGTACGAGACCGGCCACAGCACGTACCATCTCGGCTCGCTCGGTCCGCTCGGCGCGGAAGTCGCGTACGTGCGCGGCACCGGCACCACCGCGCTCGACGCCGACCCGATGCGGCCCGGCACGCAGCTCAACGGCGTCGGCATGCGCCAGATTCGCGCGGCCAACAGCAGCGCCCACGCGTGGGTTGACCTCGGCGGCGTCATCTCGAACTGGCAGTCGACCACGACCAACGTCTACCGGGTCAGCGCGGTCATCCAGACCACCGCCGCGGTGTCGGCCACGGACCCGCAAAACCCGCTGCTCCTGCCGCTCATGCGCGTATCCGAGAGCATCGTACCGATGAAGGACGACTGGACCGGTCCGGATCAGAAGGCGGCCTCCCGGTATCACGCGTACACGATCGAGCTAAAACACGCGTTCTCCGACCGGTTCAACGTCCTCGTCGCGCACAACGGGCAGTTCGACGAAACCGTGCGGAAGCAGACCTACACGAACATCTCGGCGCTCAACGGCATCGATCGCAGCGTGGTCGTTGACGTGAACCCGGTGCTGCCGAACCCGAACGGCCCCGGCACGATTCCCAATCCGAACTTCGAGAAGCTCTACATCGCGCACACGCCGCTGCTGAACCCCGACGGCCACAAGATCGTCAACTGGCGCGGCCAGGCAGTCTACGATCTCGCGCTGCCATGGAAAATAACCCAGCGGTTCGTCGCCGGCGCGAACTACCGGCACGAAAGCTATTTCCAGGACATGTTCACCTACTCGCTGACCGCGGAGGAAATCGCGCAGCGCGGGTATCGCGGCACGGCGGCGACGTTTCCCAACAACGCCGTCGTCAACGTGCACTACCTCGAGCAGGGCGGCAGCGACGCCGCGCTCGGCTGGAATGTCCGGCCGGGGATCACCCAGCTTTTCCGCAACACCGCCGGCAACGGCGTCAACCGCCGGCTCGACCAGAGCCTCACCTCGGGCTCGGCCAACCTGCTCGGCGCGTACTTCGATGGCAAAGTCCGCACCAGCATCGGCGTGAGTCGCGAGCACTGGCTGCAGAGCGTGAGCGCGGCAACGCGGGCGGATGCGCTGGGCGAGCAGCGGTTCGTCGCGGCCGACGGCTCGCTGATTCCGAACCGCGGCACCGAGCGAATCGATGTGCCCGTGACACCGTTCGCCAACAACTGGAGCACGAACCAGACGTTCGGCGCGGTATGGCATGCGCTGCCGTGGGTTTCGTTCACCACGGGCTATTTCGAGTCGTCGCAGTTCAGCGATAACTACGGGCTCGATCTCTCCGGCAACGCGCTCCAGCCGCTCACCGGTGAAGGCATGGACTACAGCGTACGGCTGCACCTGCTCGGCGGCCGGGTCGAGGCGTCGGTCGTCTATTTCCAGACGACCCAGGAAAACATCCAGTCGAGCGTATCGGCGCTCGTGCGCGACGAGCTGAACCCGCTGCTCGCGCGACCGTTCGTCAACCTGATCGATTACCGCGACCGCACCGCCACGGGCTGGGAGTATCAACTCACCACGAACCTCACGCGCAGTTGGACGCTGCTGGCGCACTACTCGCGCAACGACACGCGTTACACGCGGTTCTTCCCGTTGCTGGCGGCGCGGATCAGCGAGGCCCGCGCGACCGCGCAGGCACGCGGACTCGACTCGAACGACGCCGTCGCCGACAGCCGCGAGTACCTGGAGAACCAGGACAGCAACATCGGCACGAACAAGCGAATCACGGCGAGCCTCTCGACCCGGTACAGTTTCCTCGAAGGCCGGCTCAAGGGATTCGGCACCGGCGTATCGGCCGCATACGTGCGCGGCAAACCGTGGGCGGCCAAGGTGGTCGGCGGCGTCACCGTGTTTCCGGCGCAACTGACCGACTCGTACGTGCTCACGAATCCGTTTTTCAGTTACCGCCGGAAGTTCGGCCGCACCGCGTGGACGTTCCAGATGAACATCAACAACGTGTTCAACGTGCGTTCGAACCAGGGCAACAGCTACGGCTGGGCGCGTTACACGGAGCCGCGGCAGTTTGTGTACACGGCAACGGTGGGGTTCTGAGGGCGTAGGCGCGACCGCGGGGTCTGCGCATGAACACACCCCGGCGCTGCGCGCCGCCCCTCTTGCTAGCTAGAGGGGATCTTCCAGAACGAATCGCAAACTTGAATCCCCTCTAGAAAGAGGGGTGCCCACAGGGCGGGGTGTGTATCGTACGGTACGACGAACTCATGGCGACACCCCCGTCACGCCGCTTTCTTCACCACCCCGATTCCCGGCCGCTCCGGCAGCGTGATCCGACCGTCCACGATTCTCGCGCCGTCGAAAATGTCGTTCTTGATCAGCACCGCGCCGTCGAGATCGGCCCAGTCGACGAGCGGCGAGAGCTGCGCCGCCGCCGAGATCGCGCAGCTCGTTTCGGTCATGCAGCCGAGCATCACCTTCAACCCGAGCCCGCGGGCGAGCAGGATCATCTTGTGCGCCTCACGCAGGCCGGTGCACTTCATCAGCTTGATGTTAACCCCGTGATACGCGTCGGCGCACCGCCGCACGTCGGCGAGCCGCTGGCAGTTCTCGTCGGCAATCAACGGCAGCAGGCTGCGGCTCCGGAGCCAGGCCGTGTCCGCGAGCTGTTCCCTCGGCATCGGCTGCTCGATGAAGAGCACGTTCCGCGCGGCGAGCCACTCGATCATCGAGAGCGCGTAATCGCGCGTCTTCCAGCCTTGGTTCGCGTCGACGGTGAGGGGCGTGTCCGTCTCCTGCCGAATCGCGTCGATCATCTCGCGGTCCGACTCCGCGCTGCGGCCCAACTTCACTTTGAGAATCCTGTACTGCGCCGCTTCGCGCGTCTTCTGCCGCACGACTTCCGGCGTATCGATGCCGATCGTGAACGACGTGACCGGCGCCTTCGCCGGATTCAGGCCCAAAATCCGATGCCATGGCGCGCCCAGTCGTTTGCCGATCCAATCGTGCAGCGCGATGTCGACCGCGGCTTTCGCCGCGGGGTTGCCCACGGCGAGCGCATCGATCGCCGGCAGGATCTCCTCGAGTTGAAACGGATCGCACGCCGCCGCAAGTACGGCTGCGGCGCGTTCGAGGAATGCCGCGGCGGTTTGTTGCGACTCGCCCAGGTAAGGCGGCATCGCCGCCTCGCCGTAGCCGATCACGCCGTCGGCCTCGACCTCGACCAGCGTCGCCGGCGTCGTCGTGCGCGTGCTCGTGGCGATGCCAAACGCGTGCTTCAGCTCGAGGGTGTACGGATGGACGCGGAGTTTCACGAGGCGGAGCCACCACGGATTTCATGGATGCGCGCGGATGCAATCCGGAATCTTGGGCGCTTCCCCTCCGAAGCTCTGGTGGCGGCTTCGCCGCGCCAGGTTATGCGCGGTCGGTCACTTCGCGTTCCACCGCGGACTCCGCGCTACTGCCCGGAGCTCGCGCCGGCGCGCGGCGAACCGCCGGCGACCTTCACGACCGCGGCCGCCACGGCATCGAGGCCGCCCGACACGCCGTTTTCGCCGAGCACGACCGGCTTCAGCGGTGCCGCCAGCCGCAGCAGTCCGGGCATGTCGCCGTATTTGACGGCGCCCGGCACGAAGAGCGGACCCCATTGGTCGGTCAGCGCCGCAAACCGGAACCCCTCGGTGTCGATGACGGCGCCCGTCAGCGATTCCTTCAGCAGAGCGGCCGCGGTCGCGGCGACCACGCCCGCGCCATCGGTGCCCACCAGGAGAATCTTGGCGTTCGGAATTTCCTTCTGGATCGCCGCGACGGCGAGCATCGCGTCGTGGACGCGGTGCACCACGAGCGAAGGATTGTATCCATACGTGTAGCACGCCGCCCACTGCCATTCGTTCCGCTGCGGATCCCGGCTCTTCGGCAGGTTCATCGGCTGCTGGGTCGCCGGAGCGAGGTAGAGCGACGGGCACGCAATCGCGTAACCGGCCTCGAGGATCTTCTTCGCCGCCGGCGTCGGGCCGTTGTCGGCGGCCAGGCGGTCGAGCCCGCCATTGCCGAGCCAGAGCGCAATCGAGCCGTTCCACTTTTCGCGCGGCGGCGCGACGAACGCATACGACACGTTCTCGTTGTTCTTCGTATCGGTGACGGTGCCTTTGGTGACCTCGTACTCATCGTGCTTGAACCGATCGGTCCGCTCCACCTGCAGATCGTCCGCGGCAGGCATCCGGCGACCGACGATGATGCCCCACGCGCGCGCGAGCACATCGTCCTTCCCCGCCAGCTGCCGGTCGTTGTCCTCGCTCCAGAATTTCAGCAGCGCCTTCTCGTGCGCCCCGCCGACCTTGTCGCCCGACGGCTTCGGGTGCGCGCCGGTCCACACCGTCATCTCCTGCTCGGTCGGCACCGGGAACTCGCGCTCCAGCACCGGCTCGCTCAAGCCGAGTTTGAAGTTCTTGTTCATGAACCCGTACATCGTCGTCCGGGAGACGTGATTGTAGTTGTGTTGCCAGTGGATGTTGAACGTCGCCATCACGTTGTCCGGCTTGCCGAGGCTCTTCCAAACGCGCTTGAGGTCGGGCCAGCCCTTCTTCTCGAGTTCCTTCGTCCAGTCGTTCGCCGCGGTCATGCCCATCGGCTTCGGCGCAAACGCCGCCGCGAGGTCGATGTTCCCCTGGTTGATTCGCAGGTAACACGCGTTCTCGCAGGTGCAGCCGCCCTGCATGGCCGTGCTCGTCATGACGCACGGAAACGCCGCCGCCAGCCGGTCGTCGACCGCCGCCATCATGAGGGTTTGGGTGCCGCCACCGCTTTCGCCGGTGATCGCCAGCCGCGCCGGATCCACGCCGGCGACCGTCAGCAGAAAATCGAGCGCGCGAATGCTGTTCCAGGTTTGCAGCCCGAAGTTCGACTCCAGCCGCAGATCCGCCGCCGCGCTGTAGAGACCGAACGTGCCGGGCTCCTTGCCATTCAGATCAGGCCGCCGGCCGCTGCGGTGCTCGGCAATCTGCACGCTGTCGGCGTAGCCGAGCATGTCGTAGAAGAACACCGCGCAGCCCATCCGCGCGAGCTGCACGCAACGTGCATGCAGCGGCATCCGCGCGCCGCTTTCCCAGCGCTCGGCGCCAATGGCGAGCTGCTGCTTGGTCGCGGCCGTGCCTTCGCCATAATCGGTGAACCGGCCCTTCGGCCAGTGGCCATGCGGCGAGAGGATGCCGGGCATCCTGCCGCCGGCCGGCGGGTTTTTCGGGAGGTAGAGATTGCCGGTGACGTAGTGGCCGGGGAACGATTCGAAGAACACGCGATCGACGGTGTAGTCATCCCGCACGATCCGGCCGTGCACCACGGCGTTGAGCGGCGTTTTCGTGGGCAGCGGAAACAGCCCGCTCGCGAGCAGCACGCGATCGCGGATGTCCTTTTTCCGCGCCGCCCAGGTCTCGGGCGTGATCTCACCGATGTCGTGGAACGGGAAGTAGCTCGTATTGAGCTCGACGAGCGGCCGCGGGTAGGCGGGTGCCGGGGTTGGCGTTGGCGCGGCGGCTTCGAGGGAGAGGTGCGTGGAGCCGAGAACGGCGAGCGCGGAGAGGAGGCAAAACGTCTTCATGGAGGGGGTGCGCACAGCCCAACGCGGCCGCCGGACTTTTGAAACCACAATTTCCCGGAAATGGCTACTTCAAGAACAGGTGCGGGATGAACGTGGCCAGCGGCGGCCAGAGAAACACCGCCAGCAGCGCCGTGATCAGCGCGGCGATGAACGGCCAGCAGCGGCGGATCGTCTCGTCGTAGCTGCACCCCGCAATGCTCGTGCCCACGAACAGGCACACGGCCACCGGCGGCGTCGTCGCGCCGATCTGCGTGGCGATCACGACGAGCATGCCGAGGTAGATGGGATCCAGCGCGAACGTCGCGCCGATTTTCACGATGAGCGGCGTCAGGATGATGAGCACGGCGAGCGACTCGATGAACATCGTGAGAATCAGCATGATGCCGATCAGCACGAGCAGGACGACCCAGCCGTGCGGGGACACGCCCAGGATCCAGCCACCCACGATGTCGGTGAAATTCAAATACGTCAGCAGCCAGCCGAGGGCGCCGGCCACCGCGATGATGCCGAGCACGACCGTCGTCGTGACGGCCGAGTCGAGCAGGATTTTCGGCAGATCACGCACCCTGACCGAGCGGTAGACGAACATCGAGACAATCAGCGCATAGAAACAGGCCACCACCCCCGCCTCGGTGGCGGTGAAGATGCCGGCCATGATGCCGCCGAGGATGATGACCGGCGCGAGCACCGCCACCCACACGCGGGGCAGCGTCTCCCCCACGCGCCGCAGGCTGAAGCGGCCGGTCGTCACGCGAATCTCCGGGAAGGCGGGATGATAGCCATGCAGGTGCACGACGAGCATCAGCAGCGCGGTGATGAGGAAGCCGGGCAGGAATCCGCCGAGAAACAGGCCGCCGACCGACACTCCGGCCATGGCGCCGTACACGACCATGACCATGCTCGGCGGAATGATCGCGCCGATCACGCCCGAGCACGCCGCGAGCGAGGCGATGAAGCCGCCCTTGTAGCCGCGCGCCTTCATCTCCGGCGCCATCAACGAGCCGATGGCCGAAGTCGAGGCGACGGACGAGCCCGTGACGTTCGCGAAGATCATGTTCGCCAGCACGGTGGCGTGGCCCAGCCCTCCCCGCAGGTGGCCCACGAGCGTTTCGGCAAACTCCACCAGCCGCCGGCTCATGCCGCCGCGCACCATCAACTCGCCGGCCAGGATGAAATAGGGCAGCGCCAGCAGGCTGAACGAGTCGATCGCGGCGAACATCTTCCGCGGAAACTCCACCGGCGCCAGCTCCGGCAGCGCGAGGATCCCGCCCAGGGCGACGATGCCGATGGCCACGATCACCGGCACGCTGAGGAAGATCAGCGCGAGCAACGCGACGAAGAGAACGATCAGCACGCCGTGCCCTCCGAGGTGGGGCCGGCTCGGAGCGCCGGGCACATCCGCCGGTTGTCGCTGATCACAGCGGCCTGAACGTAGCGCCGGCATCTTGCCGGCATTGCGAGCAGCATCGACTTCCAGCCGATGCGTCTGCGGCGGAAGGCCGCGGCCACTTGCCGGCAGGATGCCGGCGCTACGCTTGACCGCCAAATTGGGGATGCGCCCCGGAGAGCCGGTCCCACCCGCTTCCGAACGCGCTCCGGTCGTTTCAGCATGGCGGCTCCTCGGCAACGAGGCGGGGCGCCTCGCCGGCGGCGCGCCGCAGCAGGTTGTACAGCGCGGCGATCGTCAGGTAGGCGCCGGCGATCACGATGCAACCATAGACAAAGTCCATCCGCACGCCCATGCCCGCGCTGCTCTGCCGGCTGACGCTCCGGATGAATGTCATTCCCGCGGCGGACTTGTAGCCCGCGCTGAAGACCAGCAGCGCGAGGCCCAGCGCAAGCCACAGCAGATCGATGATCCACCCCATCGGCCGCTGCACCGCCCGAGGCAGTTTCTCGAGCAGCAGTCCCATGCCGATGTGCGCGCCTCGCCGGTAGCCCACGACGATGGCGAGGAACACCATCCAGATGAGGCCGTACCGCTGCAGTTCTTCGCTCCAGCTCAGCGAGGCGTTGAAGACATACCGGCACAGCACCTGCAGCCCACCGATGAGCACGATCACGGCGAACAGGATCACGATCAGCGCCTCGCTGATTCGATCGACCACGCGAAGCACTGCGCCAACGGCATTCGTCACGCGTCTCATTGAAGTGACGCTGGAAACACAGAGGTCACCGAGGATGCACAGAGGTCACAGAGCAGACCCAAACCGGCATTGCGTATTCTCCGTGACCTCTGTGTCACCTCTGTGACCTCTGTGAGCTCAAACCGGCTTTCGGCTTTCACTTCTTCGCGGCGGCGCGGATTTTCGTGAGCAGGTCGGCCGCGCCGCGCTCGGCCGCGAGTTGATCCTGGAGCTTGATTGCGGCCCGCTCCCAACCGCTCGTATCGATCGGGTGGATGCTCACCCCCTTCTCGCGCAGCGTCTTCATCGCGGCGGCTTCGCGCTCCGGCGCCATCGCGCGTTCTTTCTGCTGGGTCAGCGCGGCGGCCCGGCGGACGTTCTCCTGGTCATCCGTGCTCAACCGCTCCCACTGGGCCTGCGAGTAGCAGAGGACCATCGTGCCGAAAAGATGGCGGGTCTCGGTCATGTTCTTCGCCACTTCGTAAAACCGCTCCGCCACCACAATCGACGGTGCCTGCTCGAAGCCGTCGATCACGCCGGTCTGCAGCGCGGTGTAGATCTCGCCGTACGCCATCGGCGTCGGGTTCGCGCCCATCATCCGCAGGGCGGCGAGATACACCGGCGTCGGAATGGTGCGAATCTTCATGCCGCTCATCTCCTCGGGCCGCTTCACCGCCTTCTTCGTCGTGACGAGATTCCGCCAGCCCCAGCCGTCGAGCCAGGCGAGCACGAGCAGGCCCTGCCGGGCCAGCCCCGCCGCCAGCTCGCGACCGACGTCGCCGTCGAGCACCCGGTGGACGTGTTCGTAGTCTTTCCACAAATACGGCAAATCGAGCACGCCGATCCGCTGGTCGAAGTTGCTGAGAATCGCCGTGCCGCTGACGGTCAGGGCGGCGCCGGAACCCAGCTGCATGCCCTCGTACACCTCGCGTTCGCTGCCCAGCGTGCCCTGGGGATAAACCTTCGCCTCGATGTTCTTCGTCAGCGTCGCGAGCGATTCGGCGAACGTCACCGCGGTGTAGTGCAGCTCGCTGTTCACGTCCGGCGCGTGCACGTGCGCGAACCGAATCTCCGTGTGGCCGGATTTCTTCATGGCGCCGGCCGCACCGCCCGCGGCGCCGCGCTCGGATTTGCCGCAGCCGCCGACGACACATGCCAGCGCGATGGTGCAGAGCCGAATCGATGTTTTCACCATGAGGAAGCCGCTTGATCGAAGTCGCGACGCTCGCGGGCCGCTGCGGCCCGGTCAACCGCGTTCCGCCTCGATTCGCGCGCACGGGCGCAGCTCCAAGTGGTCGGTCAAGCGTAGCGCCGGCATCCTGCCGGCAGGTGGCTGCGCTTCCCTCCGCAGACTCATCGACGGGAAGCCGATGCCACCGCCATGCCGGCAAGATGCCGGCGCTACGTTCAGGCGGTTGCGATCACCGACAACCGGCATCAGAGCGATTCGCGCGGAATCTGTGAAAAATCTGGTTCACCCGGCACGCCGAACGGCGCGGCGTTCACCGAGCCCATGGCCAGCTGCCCGTCGCGAATGTCGAGCCGCGGCCAGGCTCCCGTGAGCCCGGTCGAACGGCCCGCGTCGTGGCGCACATAGAGGTCGGGATGCTGTGCGAGCGCATGCTGCTGCAGCGCGGTCGGGAATTGCGCGAGCCCGGCAAAGTAGTGGTGGCCGTTGCGCTCCACGCTCGTGACGCCGAGCGCGGCCTGCACCGCGAGATCCTGGATCGGCGAAATCGGGCCAACGCTGCACAAGTCCTCGCCACTCAGCACGGCGGGTTGGCGCGCGGCGCGGCGCTGCGCGATCAGGCACGCGTTGGCGATGCCTTTGAAGACGCCTTTGCAATTCTTGTGGCTGGTCCCGGCATAACCGAGCGCGAGCGCCGTCGGCAGGCTGGCGATCTCGGCGTCGCTCTCGTCGATGATGACCGGCGGACGCTCGGGCCAGGCGCGCGCCAAGTCGGCCATCGCCGGCGCCAGCGCCACGTTGCGATGCCACGGCTGCTCGATGTACAGCAGGTGCGGCCACAGCGCCGCGAGCGACGGCCGCGCGCGCAGCTCGCGAAAATACTCGGCAAACGACGACGACGTGTGAAACGCCTCATTGCCATCGAGCGAAAACGCAAAGTCCTCGCCGCCACACTCCGCGGCGAGCACCGCGGCCATCCGCTCCAGTCGCGCGCGGTCGCGCGGCGCGTCGCCGTTGATCTTGATTTTGAAATGCCGGAGCCCGTAAAACCGGATGCACTCCTGCAAAGTCTGCGGGAGACCGTCATCCACCCGCTCGCCCGGCGCGAGATCGGTCGCGACAATCGCGTCCGCCAATCCCACCGTGTGGCGCGCGAACACCTGCGGCGGCGGCGCGGCCGGCAGCCAGTCGCGCGGCGCACTGCCGGCGAGCGGGCGATGCACGGCGCCGAGATCAATCCCGAGGAGATTCTCGTGCAACACCGTCGCGAGCCCCGCGCGCCGGGCGCGGCAAACGGCATGAACCAGCACGCGCTCCACAAACGACGTGCCGAAGTGCGCCAGCAATGGCGGCAGGCCTTCGGTCGCGGCCCAGGCGCTTTGCGCGCCGTACAGTTCGCGCCAGAACGCAAAGGGCGTCGCCGCCCGAACACCGCGTGCGTGCCGCACCGCGGCACGAATGACGCGCAGCATCTCGTCGATCTCGTCCGCGAGTGCGCGCGCCGGGTCTTTCGTGAACCATTTCGGCGGCAGCGAGTCGGCCGCGACGCCGCTTTCGGTCCGGCCGTTCAGATCAAATGTCGCGCGAAGGATCAGGTGCGGCACATCCGTCAGCGTCGCGATGCCGTACCGGAACGGAATCCGCGCGTGGAGCTCGAGCCGGAAGAGTTCGGCGGAGAGGAGGGAGATCATGGGCGGCACACCGTCGAAGACGCCGAAATACCGTAGCGGTCGACTCTCAAGAAACGGCACCGTTTTTGTAGCGGCGAGCACCAGCGAGCCGAGAGCGTGCCAGACGACTCGCTGGCGCTCGTCGCTACATCTCCGATGCTGCGCATCTCCCTCACGCCTGCGGCGCCCGAAACATTTCCTCGTAGTGCGGCGAGGGCTGAAACACCCCGCAGCTCTGCGCGTAGTAATCG
>Ga0080064_1003238_pt1 | contig 24334 bp, 19 predicted proteins | sample Subgrocontami54m_FD_69260 | JGI IMG/M metagenome (GOLD analysis project Ga0080064, IMG submission 69260) | Subsurface groundwater microbial communities from S. Glens Falls, New York, USA - GMW46 contaminated, 5.4 m (SPADES assembly) (version 2) ...
TCCTCAAGTGGCCAGGGAGGATGCGCTGGGAGTATGAGAAGCCTGAATCGAGGCTGTTCTTGATCGATGGTAAGACCCTCTGGAGCTACAGCCCATCCGAACGACAAGCCATGTCGCAAGACGTGAGCGGCGTGCTTACGACGAGCCCCATCGGGATCCTGTTCGGGATGAGCAGCCTCCGGCGAGACTTTCAGATCCGGCCTATCGTTCATGCGGGGACCAAGGACAGCTCGGAGTACCTCCTGGAGTTGACCCCCAAGGGGAAGGACTTGTCCTTCAAGCGGGTGATCCTGGGAGTGGATCGGGGAAGTTTCTTCATCCAGCGACTTACAGTTTTTGACCTGTATGGCAATACTACTGAGATCGAGCTGTCTAAGCAGAAGGTCAACAGCGGCCTAAAGAACGAGTTATTTCAATTCTCACCACCGCCAGGGACGGATGTCGTGGTCCCTCTAACACCTCCCGTTCCATGAGCTAAAAGGAGATCACACGTGTCCAATGAGGCGTCCTTCGATATCAGCTCAACGGTTGATTTGCAGGAGGTAGACAACGCCGTCCAGCAGGTCATGAAAGAGATCCAACAGCGGTTCGATTTTAAGGGGACATCCTGTAGCGTTGCGCGGGACGAGCAAGGTCTCCTGCTCCACGCTGACGATACCTACAAGCTGAAGGCTGTGGTGGACCTGCTGGAAGCAAAGCTGGTACGGCGAAAAGTGTCCCTGAAAGCCCTTGCTTACGAAGCCCCTGAGCCGGCGGCTAAAGGGACCGTTCGGCAGCGGGCAACGCTACAGCAAGGTATCTCCGCAGACAAGGCTAAAGAGATCGCCAAGGTGATCAGGGGGCTTGGTTTCAAGGTTGCTGCGCAGATCCAAGGCGATCAGATACGGGTCTCGGCAAAGAGTAAAGACGATCTGCAGGCTGTCATGCAAGCGCTTCGAGCACACGATTGTGGCATCGACATGCAGTTCGACAACTATCGGTAACGCGGCCACCCGCTGCCTAGTTTTCCCTTGCCCAGCGCGCGCAATCGTGTAGCATTCATCGTAACTACTCAAGGTAGATAGACTGAAGACTGAAGGCTTTTAGGGGTACAGGCTTATGCACATGATTCCAGTACACACAAGATGCGGGTAGTCGTCCACACCCACAGATACTGCCGGTGGGGGTCACTTGAGTCATGTGCATAAGCCTGTAGGGGTAAAAACCGAGAAGATCTTGAATGGCTTGATTCGTGCCTTGCGAGATAATTTATAGCCTTCAGTCTTCAGCCTTCTGCCTAAACACCTGAGTAGTTACCAGTCATCACGTGAAGAGGTGTTTCCGGCCTTGAGTGATAGCATGTCTGAACATCATGAAGATGAGAGCAAGACGATCCTGATTATCGGGGACGGTGTCGGATCATTCCTCCGACTCCGTGAGCTGCTCACGCGTCAAGGATTCTTGGTCCTGCAAGTCCCATCCACGCAGGATGCGCTGGATGTCCTTGCTATCGGCCGCACTGAGCTGGTGGTCTTGGATGTCGGATCATACGTCGCGCTGCAACAGCGGGCTAATCGCCTTACGGCGGTCAATCGATTGACCAGAGTTATCGGCGCCTCATTCGATCTCAGTGAGGTCTATCAAGCCTTCGCCGCAGAGGTGGGACGGCTCGTTCATTACGATCAGATAGGACTCGTTCTGCGGGACGACTCAGGCCATGGATTGAAGGCGCTCAAGCTCGCCACTGATCAGCCGATCACTGGGGAGCCCAAGTGCGTCTGCGCATTAGGGGGGGGAACCGGCATTGAGTGGGTCATGTCTCAGCGACGTCCCTATATCGAGCCTGATTTGGCGGAATCAAGGCAATTCGTGGAGGATGAGGCGCTGCTCAAGGCGGGGATCCGATCCTTTGTTCGTCTTCCTCTCATCGTGAATGGGAAAGTGATCGGCGTCCTCTGTCTCGACAGCGTCACGCCCTCTTGCTATGGCGAGCAGGAACGTGAGCTCCTGGTGCCTCTGAGTGAGCAGTTGGCCATCGCGATCGAACATGGGCGTCTGTTTCAAGAGATTAACAGGTTAGCAATGACCGATGAGTTGACGGGTCTCTTTAACCATCGCCACTTCTATAGCCAACTTGAGCAGGAGTTCAATCGAACCCTGCGCTACGGTCACCCGCTTTCGCTGATCATGTTGGATATCGATCTCCTCAAGCAGTATAACGACCTCAACGGTCACCTGGCCGGCGATGAGGCCCTTCGCCTCATTGCTGCCCTATTGAGAAACAGCACGAGGGGCGTTGATATTGTCGCGCGATATGGAGGGGACGAGTTCGGCATCATCCTTCCGGAAACCGATCTGCAGCAGGCCTGGGTGCAGGCGGAACGGATCCGCTTTGCGATGGAGCGCGACGTTTCTGGTGAGCAAAGAGCGTCTGGTGACGAGAGGCTTACCGCGAGCCTCGGCGTTGCCTGCTTCGGACCCGACATGCACCAAGTCGAAGACCTGGTGCGGGCGGCGGATCAGGCGCTCTATCGCTCTAAAGCGGCGGGTGGCAACCAGACCTCCGTTGCCTGAGTTGTCCAACCTGTCGCGTCCTTCGGCAGGCTCACGGCAAGGATGCTGAGCGGCTTCAAGATCTCGTGGCCGGTCGGTGTTCTCACGGGTTCCGCATGGCGGCTGCCGGACGTGATCGACTAGGGAGTGACTTGCCGTGGAGAAGGAGGTACGGGTTGAGATCCTCACGATTGGGACAGAGTTGCTCCTGGGCCAGACCATCGATACCAATTCGGCCTACATCGGCGAAGCGCTTGCAGCGGCGGGGATCGAGGTCTATTGGAAGAGTACTGTTGGGGATAACGAGGCCCGGATCAGGGAGGCGCTTCGTGTGGCGCTCACACGATCCGAGATCGTGATCGTGACGGGGGGCCTCGGTCCCACGGAGGACGACCTGACCTGTCGGGCCATCGCGGCGGAACTTGGTCTGAAGCTTCACCTCGATCAGACGGTCTTAGAGTCGATCCGTCGTCGATTTGCCGATCGGGCCCTCGTCATGTCCAAGAACAACGAGCGACAAGCCATGATCCCGGAAGGCGCCACCGTGTTGTCGAATCCCCACGGGACTGCGCCCGGCCTTCTCATCCGCGTGGAGAATGGAAAGATTGTGGTGGCGATGCCCGGGGTTCCCGGGGAGATGCAGTCGATGCTCACAGAGCAAGTCATTCCGCGCCTTGGAGAGGCTTTCGGTGTTAGAGGCAGTGTTCGCTCGCGTACGCTCAAAGCCTGCGGGATCGCGGAATCGGCACTCGATGAGGCCATCGCCGACCTGACTCGCGTCTCACGAAACCCCACCATCGCGCTGCTCGCCTACCCCGGTGAGATCCATATCCGGTTGACCGTGAAGAGCGACTCGGAGGCGGAGGGCGACCGACTGCTCGACGATCTTGAATCCAGGATTCGCGAGCGGCTAGGTAAGCTACTCTTCGGGCGTGATGCGGAGCGACTCGAGGATGTAGTGGGGCGGTTGCTACTCGAGACGAAGCAGACCGTTGCCGTCGCCGAGTCGTGCACCGGAGGGTTGGTGTGCCACCGGCTGACCAATCTCCCGGGGAGTTCCGCCTATTTCGTTCGTGGCGAGGTGGTCTACAGCAACCACGCCAAAGAAGGTCTGCTTGGGGTGCCGCGTGAGTTGATTGCAGCGCATGGCGCCGTCAGTCAACCCGTCGCCCTGGCGATGGCTGCGGGGATGCGGCAGATCGTCGGAACGGATCTGGCGCTGGGTATCACCGGTATCGCTGGGCCGGGCGGGGGCACCGCTACTAAACCGATCGGCCTGACCTACATCGCGATTGCCTCAAACGACGGCGTCACCTGCCGTGAGTACCGGTTCCTGGGGGACCGTGAGACCAATAAGCTGCGTGCCTCCCAGGAGGCCCTCGACATCCTCCGCCGACACCTGCTGTTGCACCGACATGCCGAATGGACCTGACTCCACGCCCGTCTCGACGATTCGCGCTTTTGTCGCCGCCAATCTGGGTTCCGGCCTCAAAGCAGCCCTGGCCAGGGTGCAGGATCGGCTCAAGGCCACACGAGCCGACGTCGGATGGGTGCGGCCGGAGAACCTCCACCTTACGCTCAAATTTCTGGGGCAGGTCGAGGAGGGTCGCCTCGGTGCCATCGGGGAGGCGATCGCTGCAGCGGCTACCGGGAGTGGTCCGATTCGCCTGGTCTTTGAGGGTCTCGGCGCCTTTCCCAGTCCGCGCGCGGCCCGGGTCGTCTGGATCGGGCTCTCCCACGGCGCGGAGGCGTTGGCAAAGCTTCAGACGAGGGTTGAGGTGGGGATCGAGTCGCTCGGATTTGCACGGGAGGAGCGACCGTTCACCGCGCATCTTACGCTGGGTCGTGTGCGGAGCCCCGCGCACCGAGAACAGTTGGCTCGCGCCCTCGCTGGAGCGCCCGCCGATGCGCTGGGCGAGATGGTGCTCGACCGGATCGAGCTGATGAAGAGCGACCTGAGCGTGGCGGGCGCACGCTACTCCATTCTGCAAAGCTTTCCGCTCGGCTGAGATACCTTACAGCAGCGCAGTCAAGTGCATGTTCCGTGCAAAAGTTGCTTCCCTGTTCTCACCCTGATGGAGTATAATCTAGCGCTTTACCGTTCTTGAAAAGAACGTAACCAATGATGGGGATGGGGAAAGCACGACGATGTCAACGCAACCGATGACAATACAGATCATCGATCAGATCAAACCGATGATCTTCGATCTCGCCACCCGCTACCGGAAGACCCTTCGCGGCTGCCGCTATGCGGACATTCGCGTACAGGTCGATGAAGGACAATCGGCCGCGGCAGAGAATGGTGGGAGCAAGCATAGCACTAGGGACTATGCCTTTGCAGTTGGTATTCGCGCCCTGTCCGGTAACGGGATGGTCGCGCCAGGCTATTTCGGTCAATCGCTCGGAATAGCCGACCTGGATCGGCTGGCGCAGGTCGTCAAGGACGGGCTCCGCCATGCGCATCATCGGGCCCTGGCCAACGCTGAGCGCAAGAGCGCGACACGGGAGGCGTTCGGCTCTCTGGGGGATGCCCTGATCAGCACTACCCTCGCTCCCATCGACATCCATCAGGATACCGTCCATGCGCGCTTCGAGGTTGATCCGCGCTCCGTCCCCTTAGACGAGATCATCGCCCTGACGACCGAGATCTCCAAGAGCACGCTCGCGCTCGACCCTCATGTTAAGTATACGTTCATCTCGGCATTCACCCTGCTGAGCCGGGAGTTATTCTGTAGCTCTGAGGGCGCCAACATCGATCAGTGCTTCGCCCTGACTCAGGGGACCTGCTTCATCGTGGCCCACGGCAAATCGGGTACGCAGGAGCTGTACGATTACATGGGCCACCAACGTGGGTGGGAGGTCTTAACCCGAGGAGTGCAAGAGGAGTCCATGCGGTTCCCGGATTTCCGGGCCTTCTGTACCAGCCTCACGGGTGACGCGGTGAGCCTGTGCAATGCCAGGCCGCTCAAGGCCACTGACCACGAGGTGGTGGTCGTCACCGACCCCCACTACAACACCCTGAAGGTCCACGAGATCGTCGGCCACCCGACCGAGCTGGACCGCGCGTTGAAGATGGAGACCTCGTACGCCGGCCGAAGCTGGCTCTTCCGGAACCTCCAGGAGCATCAACTGGGCAGACCGATCGCTTCCCCCCTCGTCTCAGCCTTCTCCGATCCCTCTCTTCCCGGATACGGCCATTATAAGTATGACCACGAAGGGACACCAGGGAGAAGGGTGATGCACATCGACCAGGGGATCTTCACCGGCTTCATGAACAGCCGCCAGACCGCTGCCATCATGGGTGTCCCGCCGAACGGGTCGTACAAGGCCGCTGACGCCTCGCTGGTCCCATTGATCAGGATGTCAAACACGGTATTCGGTCCTGGCGAACGGGACCCCCAGGAGATTATCCGGGAGATCCCGCACGGCTACTACCTCGTAGGGCACCGGACTCCCTCGATCTCCGAATCGCGTGAGAACTTCCAGATCTCCGCGATGAAGGTCTATGAGATCAAGCAGGGGCAGATCGGAGAGCTGTTCTGTAACGGCGGGATCATGGCCGATACGAAGGACTACCTGATGAAGGTGGATGCAGTGGGAAAGGACTTCCGTCTCTATCCGATCCCCAATTGCGGCAAAGGCCAGCCGATGCAAACCAAGCGGCTTGGCAATGGGGGTCCCACCATGCGCAGCCGCGCCCTCCTCACCGGCGTCACCAAGTAACTTCGGAGGCTTACCGATGATCTCAACCGCTGAACTTGCTAAGGCCGTGGGGCAGGCCTTGGAGTATCTGAGGTCAGCCGAGCAGGTGGCCGAGGCCGAGGTGTTCGCATCAAGCAACGGCAACCTCTTGGCCCGGCTGAACTATACCTCGCACATCCCCTGCAATGGTGTCGAAGAGCCGAAATCAAGCGAATCGTACGGCCTTGGGATTGCGGTGGTTTTCAAGACAGAGGCCGGTATCACGATCGGGTTTGGCAGCGAACCGAGCGATCTGAGCCTCGATGGGGTGAAAAGAGCCCTCGAGAAGGCCAGGCGCAGCGCCGTCGTCGATCCCGAATTTTCGTCGCTGCCGAGAGCCACGGGTGAGCGGCGAAGGCTCCGCCGCTACCACGACCCTAAACTGATGAAGATTCGGGACGAGGAGCTGGTTGAGGTCGGCTGGAGGGTTTTGCAGGGGGGACTGAAGACCTTTGCAGCCTCCCCTCAACTTGCCGAACTGGCGGGCGGTAAGGGCCAGATCAATGCATTAGGCCTCATTGTGGGTGGCGATGTGACCATCCAGCAGGAGCGGATCGCCATCGCCTCGACCGCCATGCCCGAGGTCCAGACCGACGAATCGACCCTGATCATGGCCTTCATCACCGCAATGGTCGAGGCCAAGGCCTCCAAGGGCAGCGGTTGCTCCGCTGGCACCCGCCTGGACCAGTTCACTGACGACGCCGGTGTAGAAGCCGCACACAACGCTCTCGCGGCGATTGGCGGAGAGCGGATCAAGGGTGGGGAGTATACGGTCATCTTTGGGCGTCAGCCCGTAGCCGATCTCCTGAACAATCTGATCCTGCCTTCTCTCAGCCTCAGCACCTTCTACAGTGACAGCTCTCCGTTCATGGGACGGCTCGGGAAGCGAATCGCGTCGAAGCATCTTACTCTCTACGACCATGGCAGCCAGCGGGGGTTGATGGGCAGCAAGGGAATCACCTGCGAAGGGCTACCGACCGGGAAAACACGCCTGATCCAGCGGGGCAGATTGGTAGGGCTGCTCACCAACTATTACGAGCAGCAGCGTATTGTAAGAGATCCCAGGGGTACAGAGAAGCTGGGGGTGGACCCGAACCAGCATGGCAGCGCAATCGTGCCGCGGAACGGTTTCCGATTCTGGGCTGGTGGCGGTCGACAGTTCGGTGTCCAAACCGCAGTCGCCTCAACCAATGCTGTCGTACAGGGTGGAGACCAAAGCCTCGATGAGCTCATCGCCACCGTAAAGGACGGTCTACTAATCGGGCGGATCTGGTATACATATCCCATCAACGGGCTGCGGGCCGGCGACTTCACCTGCACAGTGGTTGGTGACTCTTACATCATCAAGGACGGACGGATCACGACGCCGCTGAAACCCAACACGGTGCGGATCAACGATAATATCCACACGATCCTCTCTAATATCATCGCGATCGGTAAGGAGGTCAGGGAAACCTTGGTCTGGGCGGCAGACGAGGTCATCTATACGCCCGAGATCGCCGTTCGAGGCGTCAAGCTCGACGAGATCGCCTCCTTCATGGAGCAGCTCTGAGGGGTTTGAGACTGTCTTGCGATGAAGGCGGGAATCGTTAGAACGCCCAGGGAGGTTACTGGCTGATGGCTGCAGCACCACAGACAAAAGCTATTCTCTTCGATTTCGGGGGAACCCTTGATGCCGACGGAGTCGCCTGGAAAGACAGGTTCTATCCGCTCTATCTCGCCGAGCATGTGGCGGTAGACCGGGATCGATACGATCAAGCTTACTATGTTGGCGATGATGCTCTGGTAGCTCGGAGGCTCTCGGGCTGCTCGTTTCGAGAGAGCCTCCTGATCCAGATCACGGGCGTGCTGGAGGCGTTGAATGTGGCCGACGCGAGGGTAGCGTCGCGTCTGTGCGACAGGTTTCTTCAGGACTCGCTGGATAAGATTCGTTCTAACCTTGCGATCCTACGGGAGCTGTCAGCACGATTTCGACTCGGCATCATCTCGAACTTCTACGGCAATCTCGAACGCGTCTGTCTCGAGTGTGGGCTTACCCCGCTCATGAGCGTGTTGGTTGATTCGGCGCGTGTCGGGTTCACCAAGCCGGATCCCCGAATCTTTCAGGTCGCACTGACACAATTGCAACTCGATCCACGAGAAGCGGTATTCGTCGGCGACTCATTGCCTCGAGACATGGAGGGGGCGAAACGTCTTGGGATGCCCCATATCTGGCTGGTATCAGACCACTCCGGCGCTGCCGTGCCCTGTTGCCCGGGTGATCCCATGATCAGGTCTTTAGTAGATCTTCGGGAGACGCTCCTGTGAAGCAATATGCCATGCGCCGGCACCACGCACCCCCTCCCCAACCCTCCCCCCTCGGAGGGGGAAGGGTTGGGGAGGGGGGACTTTCGGGAAAACTCCTTATAGGGGGCATCATTGCGGCCGGGGAAGGTTCCCGGCTAAAAAGGGACGGCTTGAGAATGCCGAAGCCGATGGTGCCGGTCGCAGGCGTCCCGTTGATTGAGCGGGTGATGAGCAATTTTGTGAAGGTCGGCATCACACAGCTATGGATCATCTTCAGCGAGGACGACCGGGAGTGCGCCACATTCATCCAGGAGCGTTTCCCGAACCTCGACGTCCGATGCATCGTGAAAACTACACGCTCATCGTACGAAAGCTTCTGGGAGGTTGGTGGGCGATCCGGTCCAGACCCAATCCTAATGTCTACCGTGGACTGGATCTGTCCGGAACCGGCATTCCGCCGGTTCGTCGATCAGGCCCGGCGCTGCAGTCAGGCTTCCGTCGTTTTGGCCGTGACGCCGTTCGTGGCCGACGAGAAGCCCCTCTGGGTGACCCTCGATCCTTCCGGGCGCGTAACGGGAATAGGGGGCGACTCGGGTGACGTCGTAACCGCCGGGCTCTACCTTGTATCCGGCTCCATCTTTGCCCAAGCCCCTCACCCGTCTACGATCGGCCGGCTTCGCGACTTCCTGGCCTGGATGGTTGATCGCGAGGTCCCGGTCTATGGAGTGGTCATTGACCAGGTCATCGACGTCGATCGCGCCGAGGATCTTCACCTGGCCGAAACCCTTGTACAAGAACATGAGAAGACAGGGCCTAGGGGTTAGGGTTTATGGCAGAGATCAGCTTCGCCTAACCCTACGCCCTACACTCTAAACCATAGTTTACACTCGGAGGCAGCACCTCATGATGCCGTACCTTTTGGGGATTTATCGTGAACAGCAGCACTCGCCGGGCCGGGAATTCGATGATGCTGAGATTCTGAGGCTCGTGGCCAAACATGTCGAAGCGGCTGGCTACCAGGTACACCTCAGGACGCCGGAGGAGCTCGGAGTAGCCGACGACCCTTCGACTGGGCTCGGGCCAGACCCCTTGCCGTCGCTTGTATTTTTAATGTGCGAGCGGGTAGAGACCCTTCGTTCCCTTGAGCCGATTGAGATGCAAGCCGTCCCACATGTCAATCCTCTGCAGGCCGTACTGAACACCTATCGGGACCGAATGATTCCGCTCCTCGCCGACTCAGCGATTCCGATCCCAAGGAGCCAGATCATTTCGAGCAACTCGTCCGACCCTAGTCATCCTTCGCCACAGCTTCCGACAGGCTCTTTCCCGATCTGGATCAAGCGAGCCGATGTCCACAATACCCAACCAGGGGATGTCGAGCTCGTGTCATCTTCGGAGGATCTCCGGATGGCTCTGGCAGTGCTCCACGGCAGGGGAATCCCCCGCGTGGTGCTGCAGCAGCACATTCCGGGGGATTTGCTTAAATTCTATGGGATCGGGAAGCCTCTTGCGGGCCATCGGAAGGCCGCGTGGTTTAAGTGGTTCTATCACCGGGATCAGGATCTGGCTCGGTATCCCTTTTCGGAGGAGGCATTACAGACCCTCACCCAGCGGGCGGCTTCCACCATCGGTCTTGAGGTGTACGGAGGTGATGCCATCATCACACCTACTGGGGAGTTCTTCCTCATCGACATCAATGCCTGGCCTTCGTTTGCGTTGTTCCGTGAGGAGGCTGCTCCCCAGATCGCCACGTGGCTGCTGCGTCGCTTCAGACAGGGAGCACTCCTATGAAGCGAAATATTCCTGGAAAGCGGTCGAGGGCGATCTTCACCCGCGAGGCGCGCCACATGGCGCCGGGCCTGCAGTCGATTGCGCTGTATTCCGGGCTGGCGATGGCGAGAGGGGAAGGGTGCACCCTGATCGATGAGGACGGCAACCGGTATCTCGATTTCATGGCCGGGATCGGTGTGGGGAGCATCGGGCATACGCACCCCCACTACGTCGAGGCGATGAAGGCCCAGATCGAGCGGCTGACGTTCGGTAGCTTCACCACTGAGAACCGGGCCCGGTTTCTTGCGCTGTTAGCATCGGTCACGCCGAAAGGGCTCAAGCGGATCCAGATGTATTCCAGTGGGGCGGAGGCGGTAGAGGCTGCCTTCCGACTCGCCAAGTCGGCGACGCAGAAGTTTGAGTTTGTCGGGTTCTGGGGCGGGTTCCACGGCAAGACCGGCGGGGTCCTTGGGCTGTTGGGGGATGACTTCAAGAAGCAGATGGGGCCCTTCATGCCTGGTCTCTATAGCGCCCCGTATGCCAACTGTTATCGCTGTCCCTTGAAGCTCCGTTATCCCGACTGCGGTATCGCCTGCGCAGATTTCCTGCGCCAGGTGATCCAGTACCAGACCCAGGGCGAGATCGCCGCGATCATCGTGGAACCGATCCAGGGAACTGCCGGAAATGTGATTCCACCCCAGGGCTTCTTGAGCGCGGTGCAGGCGATTGCCAAGGAGTGTGGCGCCTTGCTGATCGCCGACGAGATGCTCACGGGCTTCGGCCGCACCGGATCGATGTGGGGGTGCGATCATGAGCCGATCGTACCGGATGTGATGACGGTCGGCAAGGGGATGGGCGGCGGGTTTCCTGTCAGCGGGGTAATTTCGACACAAGAGCTGATGGCGAGCAAGCCCTTTGGCAATCCGAGTGGAAGCTCCTCAAGCTATGGAGGTAATCCGCTTGCCGCAACGGCGGGGTTGGCTACCCTTGAGGTGATCCTGAAGGATCAGCTTGTGGCGAATGCCAAGCGCGTCGGCGCGGTCATGCTGAAGTGGCTGGAAGTGATGAAGGAGAAATACCCGTTTGTGGGCGATGTACGGGGCAGAGGGCTCTTGCTGGGGGTCGAACTGGTCAAGGATAGGCAGACTAAGGAACCACTGTCGAAGCCAATCACGCAAAGATTGTTTCAGGCCTGCCTCCGAAGGGGGCTGCTCGCTATGTGCTATTCCTACAATGTCCGGATCAATCCACCGCTTCCCATCACCGAGGCGCAGGCATTGGAAGGCTTGGCTATCCTCGATGAGGCCTTTGCCGAATTAGAAAAGACAGGGTATAGGGAATAGGGTGGATGGGCTAGGCCACCCTATGGCTTTTCCCTCGTATACCCTGAACCCTACTGTAGATATGTTGAGAGGCGCCATCATCGGTCTGGGAAATGTAGCGGTAAATGGGCATCTGCCAGGATGGGAGGGGTGCGAGCGGGCCCAGATCGTTGCCGCCGCTGATGCCCTCGAATCGCGGCTCGTCGAGGCCCGATGGCGTCTTCCAAGGGCCAGGCTCTACATCGAGGTCGAGGCGCTGCTTGCCTCCGAGCCCCTCGATTTTCTCGATATCTGCACGCCCCCGGGAACCCACGCATCCCTCACCCTGCTGGCCCTCCATCGGGGACTCCATGTCTTATGTGAGAAGCCTCTCGTGCTCTCTACCGATGAGCTGCGACTAGTGAGGCGTGCTCAAGTAGAAAGCGGGCGAGTCCTGCATACCGTCCATAACTGGCTGTACGCGCCGATCATCAAAAAGGCAACGGATTTAATCCTGGAGGGGCAGATCGGGACAGTGCGGTACATAAGCTGGCAGGTGCTCCGTCGTGAACCGTCAATCTCGGTTGGGCCTGTCATGGGCTCCGTCGAAGCCTGCCCGGAGCCTAGTCGAGGGGGAGCAGCGCACGATCCCCGATCGGCGTCGAGGATAGGCAACTGGAGGCTCGATCCGGCTATGGCGGGTGGCGGAATCCTGCTGGACCACGGTTGGCACGCCCTGTACATCATCATGCGCTGGCTTTGTCAAGACCCGAGGACGATCTCCGCCACGCTCGAGAAGCGAGCGCATCCAGAATGGCCTGTTGAGGATACGGCGACCGTCCAGGTGAACTTTCCCGAGGCAGTAGCCGATATCTTTCTGACGTGGGACGCGTCTTCACGGGGCAATAGCGCTGTGATCGAGGGGACCCGTGGGGCCATCCAGGTCGATGACGACATCCTGCTCCTGACAGGTAAGAGTGGTGAGCAGAGCTGGAAATTCGAACAGTCGCTCTCGCAGGGCTCCCACCATCCGGAGTGGTTCTGCCAGGTGAGGGACGATTTTCTGCAGGAGATTTCGGGCGCTGAGCGGAGCGGAGAGAATCTCGCCATGGCTTCGCGCTGCGCGCAACTTCTGCACCTTGCCAAGGAATCGCACGCCAGAGGGGGCCAGCATTTAGCCGTCAGCGATCAGCTAGAGGGCTGATGACTGATCGCTCTTTCAGATGGTCATGAAGGGAGCCACGGTCCTGATCATGATGACGAAAGGTTCGGGAGAGATCTCCCCGGACACTGTTGTGGCCGGGATCCCGTTGCTTCGGCGTATTGTGATGGCCGCCTCCCGCGCGGGCTGCCACGAGATTCTGGTAGTGGATACTGGCCGGCCCGGGCTCACGAGGCTATTGACAGGAACGCGGGCAGTGCTGCTTCCTCCAGATAAGCTCACCGATTACCCGCACTCCAGCCGTATCCTGGTGCTCGCCTCTAACCTTCTCCCACGCCCCTCGCTGCTCACGCATCTCACCGAGATGCCGTTACGCGCTGAGACGATGCATGTCCCCGCCAGCGGGATCGCTGCCGTTGAGACGGCTGACCCCAAGGCTATTCTGTCAATAGTTGGGCGTGCTGACGATGATCTGTCTGCGTTCTCCGGACTGGAGCGGACCTATCAAAGAGCGGGCGCCCTCATAGATGGCGCTGGCTGGGTCCGGGTCTCGAGCCGGGCGGATCTTCGTAATGCCGAGCGGTGGCTCCTGCGCGGTCTGATCAAAGACGCAGAAGGCTTCATGTCGAGGCATTTCGAGCGAAAGATCTCGCTGGCAGTCACCCGGCGCCTCGTGCGCACGGACATCACCCCGAACCAGATGACAGCCGTGAGCGTGGCGATAGGTCTATTGGGGGCCCTGTTCTTCCTCTCGTCCATACCCGCGTATCAACTGACCGGCGCGCTCCTGTTCCTCTTACATTCGATCCTGGACGGCTGCGATGGGGAGATCGCCAGGCTCAAGTATCTGGAATCTCGCCTGGGCGGCATCCTGGACTTCTGGGGAGATAATGTTGTACACTCAGCAGTCTTTGTATGCATCGGTCTGGGATGGCAGATGGCCATCAAGGCTCCCGCCCCCTTGGTCTTAGCGGTTTCCGCGGTGATCGGCACCCTCCTGTCAGCCGGTTTCGTCTACCGACAGACCATGCGTAACAAGGTCTCCGAGGGGCCGCTCTTTACCTCCATCACCAACTCAGAAGCCCCATCCCGCCTTACCACCCTTGCCGATTCCCTCGCAAAGCGGGATTTCATCTACCTTGTCGTCATCCTATCAGCATTAGGAAAGGCTCATTGGTTTTTGGTTCTGGCGGCAATCGGTGCGCCGCTCTTTTTCTTCATATTGCTGTGGACCTCACGCAGGGAAAGGGTAAAGGCATGAGCGAAAAGAGTTCTCTCTATCCAGAACTGATCAGGGCGATTAAACCGGCCACAGGTACGCTTGGGGTGCTGCTCCCGGGGTTAGGGGCGGTGGCCACTACTCTGATCGCAGGAGTCCACCTGATCAACAAAGGGCTTGCCCAACCGCATGGGTCCCTCACGCAGATGCAGCGGATGCGCCTGGGCAAGCGGACCAACCCTCGGTTTGCCCTGATCAAAGAGGTGGTCCCCCTCACTGATCTTAACGATCTGGTCTTCGGTGGCTGGGACATCTTTCCTGAGAACGCCTATCAGATCGCGTGCCATGCCGGGGTACTGTCCAGGGAGTTGCTGGACCAGGTCAAAGACCAACTGGAGTCTGTCAGGCCGTGGCCAGCGGTCTTTGAGCAGGCCTATGTGCGGAGGTTGTCGGGGCCGCACCTCAAATCCGGCCCGAGCAAGAAGCACCTTGCGGATATGCTGATCGAAGATATCGAGGCATTCCGTCGGAGAGAGGGGATAGAGCGGGCCGTGATGGTCTGGTGTGGATCAACAGAGGTCTTCATGCAGCCGTCCCCCGTGCACGAGACGATCGAGGCCTTTGAGGCTGGCCTAAAGGCGAACGCCCCGGAAATCTCCCCGTGCATGATCTATGCCTATGCCGCTATTTCGGCTGGCGTGCCCTTTGCGAATGGCTCACCCAATCTGGCCGTGGATATCCCGGCGCTGGTAGAGTATGCTCGCAAAAGGCGCGTTCCGATCGCCGGGAAGGACTTCAAGACGGGCCAGACCTTTCTGAAAACCGTGGTCGCGCCAGGGCTGAAGGCCAAGATGCTGGGGCTGACCGGCTGGTTTTCCACCAACATCCTGGGGAACCGGGACGGCGAGGTGCTGGATGATCAGGGATCGTTCAGAACCAAGGAGGTGAGCAAGAGCTCGGTGCTGGGCGCGATCCTGCAGCCGGAGCTCTATCCGGACCTGTATGGCCAGGTGTTCCACAAGGTCCGAATTGAGTATTATCCGCCGCGGGGCGATGCCAAAGAGGGGTGGGATAACATCGACATCTTCGGCTGGCTCGGTCAGCCGATGCAGATCAAGATCAACTTCCTCTGTCGGGACTCCATCCTGGCAGCGCCGGTGGCCCTCGACCTGGCTCTATTTCTGGACTTGGCCCAACGGTCCGGATTATCGGGCATTCAGGAGTGGCTCTCGTTCTACTTCAAGTCTCCGATGGCCCGAGCGGACCTGAAGCCGGAGCATGATCTGTTCATCCAACATCTGAAGCTGACAAATACCTTGCGCATCCTGGTTGGGGAGGAGGTGCTTGACCACTCCGGGCTTGATTACTACGAATCCGGAGATGCCTATCGAGCCGGCATGGGCGGGGTTTGAGCCGGTCCTGAGCTTCGTCGACGGGGGCAGCGCGCGGGGGCCTTACATCGACCCCTTCTTTGTTGTTGATCCTAACTCCTCCGCCTCCCGCTTGAGCCGCATCTTCTTGACGAGGTCTTCGTACGACTTGTCCCGGATGACCTTATCGAACTGGGTTCGATAATTCCCCACGATGCTCACCTCGTCGATCACCACATCGTAGGGAACCCAGACGTTGCCTCGACGAAGGAGAGTGAAGTCAACAAAGGTCGGCTCATTCCGTTTCGAGAGGAACTTGGTCTTGACGATGGCGTCCCGCTCATCGATCTTCTCCGAGAGGTAGGTTACCTGCTGGTCTCCGAGATGATCGACCACTAACGTGGTATAGGACTCTACGAACAGGTCTCCGAACAACTCAACGAAATCCTTTCGCTGCTCAACTGATCTCTTTGCCCAGTGGCTGGCCAGAGAGCGGCGTGCCATCTCCTGCAGGTCGAACCAGCGTACAATCCGCTTCTTGACTATCGACTTCCGCACCTCTTCCTTTGCCTTCTCCTGTAAGGCCGGGTCCTTCACGATACCCGTAAGGTGATCCAGCTCAGTCTTCACCTGATCAGTTGTTTCGCTCGCTAAGGCGAAAGTCGCAGAGACGAGCAACACCAGGGCTATGGCTCCACTGAACACTCCCGTTCGTACGGTTAACCTCATTGAACCTGACATATCACCTCTCCTTTGTTGAATACTGTTTCTCGTTCCATGTTCCAAGCTCTTGGTTCAACGCGTCCAGGGGCGCTTTCAACCCGGAACCTGGAACTCAGAGCTCGAGATCGCGCTTTTTGATGGCCGTCTTGCAACAACGGTAAGGAGGGCTGGCAACACGATCACAGAGACTACCAGGACCGCCCCGACGCCCAGCGTCACCAGGAGACCGATGCTGTAGGCTCCACGGTGATGGGCAATTAGGAGGCTGCCAAAGCCGATCATGGTTGTGAGCGACGACAGCACTACGCCCTTTCCCAAGCTCCTTGGCAGTACGGCGGCCTCCGCCTCCTCCCGAAAGCGGTGGATGATCAACAGACCGTTCTCCACTCCGGGCGCTACGAGCAGCGGGATAATGATCAAGTTGGCCAGGTTGAACTTCAACCCAAACAAGTACATCAGGCCTGCGGTCCAGACAGCTCCAACCAGAAGCGGGACCTTAGCCAGAAGAAAATAGCGCAGGTCGCGCAGGTTCAGCAAGAACAGTACAGCAACCCCAATCAAGGCATAGACCCCCACCTGCTGATACCCTCGCTTCATCGCGGTGATGACCTCGTACCCCTTTACCGGGTCGCCGACGGCGCCAGGATCAACCTTTCTCAGGTCATTGACGAACGCGGCCTGAGAGGCGAGTTCCCACGGATCGCCTCGTGGGTACACTCGGAGCAGATACGAACCGTCCCGTCCCACGAACTGCCTTTTCAGATCGCTTGGCAGATCATCGAGCCGGACCGGACCAGAAGTCATTGCCCTGGTGAGGAGCGACACCTTATCATGAAAATCCTGAAACAGTTTGACCTGAAGGACGGAAAGTCTCTGACGGATCTCTTCATGATCGTGCCGCTGGAGCAGCCGCTCGAACTCCCCGACCAGGCTTCTTACCCGTGCCATCATCTCCAGAGGCGGCTTCTCCTCCCCAGCCCACTTCTTGGCGTCATCAGCCGTCAGCATCTTCGCCTTGATCCGCTGCAGCGTGATCAGCAGCTCGTCCAGATCAACAGGGGCCGGTGGGGAAAGTTGCGCGAGATTCACCCCAACCAGGATGGGGCTGAGTTCGCGAGCCAGCCGGAGCTTTCGTTCCTGATCCTTCGGGATGACCATTGCGATGCTCTCCACTTCGCTTACAGAAGGAAGGGCCTCGAGGGCCAAGGTCTTCTCTCTCACCTCTTCGAGGCTCTTGGCCAGGATCACCCCGTAGGAGATCGAGCGCTCGGATTGCCGGATGATCTTCAGCTCCCAGGTCACCGACTCAGTCCCTTTCGCCTGAAGGCGGAGGACGTTGCCGTCGAATTTCAGACCACTCACCGTATACAGGGCGGCCAGCGTGCCGACCGCGGACAGCGCAAGGACGGCTCGAGGCCGCCGATACCAGAATCCCAGAAAATCTGGAGGTCTGGGTAACAACCTGCGTGGCGCGTGCGCTTCGCCGGCCCTCCCTTCAATGGAGCTCAGGGCAGGTCGCTTGTCCCACAACATGAGCAATGGCGGGAGGACCACGAAGGTCGAGAGCAGCGTGAGCAGCAGGCCACACCCTGTGATCACGCCTAACTCCTGCAAGACGCCAATCCCCGTGAGGATGAGAGTAAAAAGAGCCACGGAGGTTGTCAACGCAGCATGGAGGATGCCTGGACCAGCGCCTTCAAAGGCCTGCTCCAACGCCTGCTGGATGGAATGGCCAGTACCTCGCTCCTCTTCGTATCGGGCCAGCAGGTGGATCCCGTAGTCCATCCCAATCCCGATCAGCATTGGCGCCAAGACCATCGACAGCATGTTCAGATGGCCAACCGCGACGGCGGCAAACCCGAACGCCCAGCAGACACCCATGGCGAGGGCGAGGATCCCCATCAGGGGTCTTGCCACACTGCGAAAGGTCACCACCACCAGCAGGGCCACGCCGAGGAGTGAGATGGCGGTCATCAGGCCGGAATCCCGCTGTGCGGCGGTGACCTCATCATGCTCGAGGGCTGGACTCCCGGTCACGCCAGCCTCGACTCCAGGATACTGTGGCTGCAGCAACCGGATCTCTCTGCGGATCCCTTGAATCGGCCGCTCGAACTTGAGCAAGCTCTTGGTGTCCGCCTTCACGGTGGCCAGGACGAACAGGAACTGCTTGTCGTTGGACCACAGGTACCCTTCCCGATCGCCACTCTCGTCGGCCTCGACGAAGAGCTGACTCCATGGTGACGTGTAGGTCCGTGGGGCAGCGGCCCAGGCGTTCAGTTGCGTAAGCAGCTTCAGCAGCGGGGCCAGTTCAACGGGACGCTTGGCCTCACCCTCCTGCTCTTCCAGAAAGCCGGTGAACAGGTGACCCACCAGAGCGGCGCTGATCTCTCGACGGATGATCTGGAACAGGCGGTTTAAGCCCGGTTCGGCAGACAGCTCCTCCAGCATTGCGCGATGCTCATGGAGCTTACTCTTCAGGTCAGTCAGCTCCTCCGGAGAAAGGTACATGAGGAATCGGTCTTCCAATGACTTGAGGTCGAAGCGGTAAATGACCTCCTCAATATCTGGGGCCAGAGTCTTCAGCCGTAGGGCTAGTGCGGCGGCGAAGCGCTTGGCCTGTTCCCGATTCTTGGTCTCGATGACGATGACCGCCCTGTCCGGGTCGTCAAACGCCCGATTATATCGTTCTTGAGCCTGGCCCATCCTCCCGTTGAGAGAGGACAGCGCATCATGCGTGGAGGTGAATCTCAGGCGCTGAATCGCTACCTGGACTGACAGCATGGTCAAGATCACCGCCAGAACCAGTGCGGTCCGCGGATAGCTGAGGACCGTGGCAGAGAGCAGTTTTCGGATCATCATCGATCAGGCCTCGAACAGTGTTCGATCATGTGCCAATTGTCCAGGATTCACTCCAGCAGTCGCATCTGTGGGATCATTTGGCGATCGAAGCGGCCAAATGCCTCTTCCCCGAGCGATTCGATCGAGCGTCGGGCGCCTTCGACCTGCGCAAGGAACCGATCCAGCTCCAAGCCGGACCGATCCGGACCATACCCCTTGACCTTCTCAGCCCCTTCCGTGAGGAGCGAAAGGGCGCCCCTGAGGTTGTTGTTTTCCAGGTGGTGAAACCCGACCGCAATCTGGATGAGCCCCTGCAAGAGAAGACGCGCACCCTCCGCTTCCGTGAGCCATGCCGTCTCCAGGACCTCGTGCACCTCGAAGAAGAGGCCCTCGTTAAAGAGGCACGCAGCCTCTTCCAGCGCTCGCTCCACCGGGTGAGGAGAGCGACCCGGCCGCCGTGACAGGATCTCCAGCGCCCGGCAGTAGGCTTCAATCCTGTGAGTAGCGGCGGGAAGCTCCGCTTGCAGCTCCTCCCCCGGGGCGAGCCACGCTTCCTCGCCAGCCTTCATCAGGGGGCGTAAGAGCTGCGCAGCGAGCAGCTCATCGAGCGCCTCCGGAGCGGCAACCCCAATCCTGACCTCGCGGAAGGCTCGTTCTGCGGCCTCGACCAGCGCATCACGGCTCACCTCGGCCTGCCCCTGCCCACTCGCCACACCTGCAAACGAGCGGAGCAGATACAGCGGCGCAGCCCCCTTCTCCGTTCGGAGCGCCTCCTTCAACAACTCGCTCAGCCGGTCGCGAAGCTCAACGCTGCGGATCGGCGGCGGGATGGTCCGCATCATACATCCGGCGGCCTACCTGGACCTGCCTCCAGTGCCCAAGGCCTGTCTCCAGTGCCTTGCGGCTTCCGCTTGGCCATCTCCTCTTCGCGCAAGGCACGCCGGAGCACCTTACCTACGAGTGTTTTCGGTAGCTCCTGCCTGAACTCCACCAGAGTGGGCACCTTGTACTTTGCCATCCTCTGCTTGCAAAAGTCGATGATCTCCTGCTCGGTGGTGCGCTCCCCCTCCTTCAGGACGATATAGACCTTTACCGTCTCCCCACGGTATGGGTCAGGCAGGCCAACCGCCACTGCCTCTTTGACCTTTGGATGCTCATACAGAGGTTCTTCAACCTCCCGGGGATAGACATTAAAGCCGCCCGCGATGATCATCTCTTTTTTGCGGTCCACGATGGTGAAGTAGCCTTGGCTATCCATATAGCCGATGTCGCCGGTGTACAACCATCCATCCCGTAATACCATGGCGGTCTCGCTCGGCTGATTCCAATACCCTGCCATCACCTGGGGTCCTTTGACCGCCACCTCACCGATCTCCCTTGGCGGCAGCGTACGCTCGCCGCTCTCCAGATCGACAATCCTGGCGTCGGTATCTGGAAGCGGCAGGCCGATCGTCCCGACCCTCCTGGCGCCAAAGAGCGGGTTCGCGTGTGTGACCGGAGAGGTCTCGGTCAGGCCGTACCCCTCCACAAGACGAGCGCCGGTCAACGCCTCGAACCTGGTTTGCACCTCGACCGGTAGTGGCGCAGCCCCACTCAAGCAGGCCTTGATCGAACGGAGGTCGTACCTGCCCACCTCCGGGTAATTATTGATGGCGACGTACATCGTCGGAACACCGGGGAAGAGGGTGGGACGATATTTGGAGATCGTCTCCAGGACTTCCTGCACCTTGAATTGCGGCAAGAGTACCATCGTGTGGCCCAGCGAGATGCAGAGATTCATCACTACCGTCATCCCGTAGATGTGGAAGAAGGGGATCGCCCCAAGGAAGATCTCGACCCCGCCGTTCTCCTTCACCATCCAAGCGCCCGTCTGCATCGTGTTGGCCACCAGATTCCTGTGCGTGAGCACGGCCCCCTTGGCCAAGCCTGTCGTGCCGCCGGTGTACTGCAGCAGCGCTGGGTCATCCGGGCCGACTGTGGTGGCGGGGGGCTTCGCTGGAGCGGAGGTCAGCATCTCCGAGAACCACTCCGTCCCCGGCCTTCGCTCCACTGCAGGTCGGTGCCCCTGCCGCTTCTCCTTCAGGAGGGTGAAGAGCAACCGGAGCAAGGGCGGGAAGTACTCTTTGATATTCGTGACGATAATCCGCTTGAGGCCGGTCTTTGGGGCGACCTCTTTGACGAGCGGGTAGAGCTTCGACAGCACGACAATGGTCTCGGCGCCGGAGTCGTTCAGTTGGTGCGTGAGCTCCCGCGTGGAGTAGAGCGGGCTGGTCGAGACTGCGAGACCTCCGGCGCGCAGCGTGCCGTAGTAGGCGATGACCATCTGAGGACAGTTCGGGAGAAAGAGCGAGACCCTATCGCCCTTCGCCAGCCCGCGGTCTGCGAGAGCGGCAGCAAACCGTGTGGCGGCCTCGTCCAGGGCACGATAGGTGAGCCTCTTGCCATAGAAGATGATCGCGTCCCGATCCGGGTACTTCTGGGCGGAGGCTGAGAGGAAGCGGTGGAGCGGGATATTCGGATACTCGAGGCGCGTTGGGACCCACTGGTCATAGTGGGCGAACCAGGGTCGGTCAAGGCTTTGGTTTGTGGCAGCACCTGTACCCGCCATTCCGCGCTCCTTCAACTTCCAGCGACCTCTTCTCCTGCTGACGAGATGGCCGCGCCTACGACACGACGCCCCTGAATGGCAGTTGAGGCCTTATTTGGAATTATTGAGGACCCTCAGAAGCGGCCAGCGGGATCTAGCATCGCACTAACCCTTCGACAAGCTCAGGATTCGATGGGCTCAGGATTAGTTTATCGTAGATGAGCAGTGCGTTAGTGTATCGCAAGGCAGCGAGGCTTCGCAACCAGAAATACTACGCCGCAGGCTCAAGGCGGGTTGGGTTGTAGATCGCTCTTTAGATCCTGCGGGACTCGCGCTGCTCGCTCAGGACCTGACGCAACAGGTCTGGGCTGTCGGTGATGATCCCGTCTACCCCGAGATCGATAAAGTGGCGCATCTGAGCAGGCTCATTCACCACCCAGACAACAAGCTGAAGCCCGGCGGCGTGGCAGGCATCGACCTCTGTTTTCGTGACAAGGCTGAACTCGAGGGCCATAGCATCTGCCTTGCTGGGTTGAGCCACTGCCGGCATCGACACTGGCCGTCCCACGAGTAAAGCGCCGGTTCGAAGGCAGGGCTCCAGCTCCTTCAGCCTCAGCAGTGCGTAATGATCGAAGGACGCGACGGCCACCTGCGCGATGGCCTGGTGCTCACGCAGGGCCGACACCACCTTCTCCTCAATACCACGAAAGAAGGCCGAACCTGCCTTGACCTCAAGCGCGAGCGGGACCTTTCCGGAGAAACGATCGAGGACCTCAGCGAGGGTCGGGATACGCTGACCGGCAAAGCCCTCTCCGAACCAGCGACCGGCATCCAGCCGCTTGAGCTCCTGCAGGCTACGCGCGTGGACAGGCCCCTGACCATCGGTGGTCCGATCGAGCGTGTTATCGTGAATGACGACCAGCTCGCCATCGCGGCTTACATGGAGGTCCAACTCGATGGCGTCGGCCCCCAGCTCGACCGCCATTTCAAAGGCCACCATCGTATTTTCGGGTGCCCGCGCCGCAGCCCCCCGATGCGCGATGTTTAGTGTCATGCTACGGACCTGTACCCCCTCCTGCAGATCATCAGGCTCCCAGCCAACCAGATGGCTTCGCGCCAGCCGATAGTTTTACTACTATAGCGAATAGTCAAGAACCGAGTCAATCCCCCGTATTGAATCACCTAACATGTAACCATAGGAGGTATCGTTGACTCATTTAAAATGTGGCTCTTCAGGAAATCGTGTGGGTAACTGATCCCACCTGCGCTATGCTTGGACCCTCGAAAGGAGGGTCAGGGTCATGCGCGATGTCGAGCTGTACCGAACGATCTTGGGCCTCACGCCACCCTGGACGGTGTGCCGCGTGGACCTGGACGTGAAGGGGCAACAGGTGGTCGTAAAGGTGAACGCCGGCCCGGGACCCTTCCGGTGTCCTGAGTGCCAAGTGGAGGTCCCCGGGTACGATCGGAAGCTTCGCCGCTGGCGGCACCTGGATACCTGCCAATTCACGACCTGGATCGAGGCCGAGGTCCCCCGGATCGCGTGCCCCTCCCACGGGGTAAAGCAGGTCGGCATCCCCTGGGCCGAGCCAGGCAGCCAGTTCACGGCCCTGTTCGAACGGCTGGCCATCGACCTCCTCCGGGAGTGTTCGGTGACCGGTGCCGCAGGGCTCCTCCGGATCACGTGGGACGAGGCCTGGGGGATCAAAGCGCGGGCGGTGACCAGAGGTCTCGCTCGCCGGGGGCGCGAGGTCGTGGCGCGCCTCGGCGTGGAGGAGAAGGCGATCGCGAAGCGGCACCGCTACCTCACGGTGGTCGCGGATCTGGCCCAGGGCCGGGTCCTCTACCTCGCCGACGATCGGAGGCAGGAGAGCCTGGACGGGTTCTGGCCGACTCTCACGCCCGCCCAGCGAGAGGGAATCGCGGCGATCGCCATGGACATGTGGGAGCCCTACATCCAGTCGACGCTGGCCCACGTGGATGACGCCCCGACGAAGATCGTCTTCGACAAGTTCCACATCGCCAAACACCTCCACGACGCCGTGGATCGGGTCCGCAAGGCCGAGCACCGGGCCTTGCAGCAGGCGAAGGACGACCGGCTGACCGGTACGAAGTATCTCTGGCTCATGCGCCCCCAGGCCATGACCGACGCGCAACGGGCGGCCTTCCGGGGGCTGCAGCGCAGCGACCTCAAAGTCGCCCGGGCCTGGGCCCTCAAGGAGCAGTTCCGCCAGTTCTGGGCGTACACGTACGGCGGGGCCGCGCAGACGTTCTTCGCCCGCTGGTTCTGGCGCGCCACCCACAGCCGGCTGCAGCCGATGGCTGCGGTGGCCAAACTGATCCAGCGCCACCTCCCGAACGTCCTGACCTACCTCCGGCACCGACTCACCAACGCCGGTCTGGAGGCCGTCAACGCCACGATCCAGTGGGTCAAGAAGACGGCTCGGGGGTTCCGAAACGTCAAACACTTCAAGACGGCGATCTACTTTCACTGCGGAGGCCTCGATCTTTACCCACACGAAAGCCGGTAGAGCCTAAAATGTAACCCACACACGGCGGGCCATTTTACTGATCGAGGAGGGTTACATTATGAGTCAAACGTCCAAATGGGAGTATCTCAAGGCGATCTGCCCACGGTACCACAAGGCCTCAAAAGCTCTCAGGCGCCTCATCCTCAACGAGTTCTGCCAGATCTGTGGCTCCAACCGAAAATACGCCATCCGGCTCCTCAACAGCTCACCGCCACAACAACCCAAGCCACAGAAGCGCAAGCGCCGGGTGACCTACGGCCATCAGGTGATCTCC